>OLSI01000069.1_pt1 | contig 74138 bp, 69 predicted proteins | sample 1672661 | NCBI WGS metagenome assembly OLSI01 (sample SAMEA3136711, study PRJEB25190) | human gut metagenome | biome: human gut; feature: human-associated habitat; material: faeces | place: Austria | collected 2013 | reverse complement strand
ACCTTGTATACTCGTAAAACCCACCAGGACTCCTGCAAGAATTACCAATGCAGAGCTAATTAATGTACCTCTATATTTTCTTATCATTTCCTTCATCGTCCGCTGCTCCTTTCAAGTCTGTTATCCACAACATGACATCTTCCAGTACGGAAGTGTTTAATTCATAATAAATAAACTTTCCTTCTCTTTGATTTCGAATCAAATCAGCTTCCCTCAATATTGCCAGATGTCTTGATATAGATGCTCCCGTTACCGAAAAATGCTCACATATTTCTCCGGCTGAAAGCCGCCCTTTTTTCAACAGGTTCAAAATCTCACGTCGTATTGGATCAGCCAGTGCTTTTAATGTATCTTGTATACCCAAAAATTCATCACGACCTTTCATTTAACATTTAGCCTAATCGTTAAATGAATTGTAATCCAAGATATGCTATATGTCAAGATACTACGCTCAGAAAAGTATCCGTGTTTCCGATAATGGCTAGTCTGGTACATATTCTTTATTTTGATATTGTTAAATTTCAAATTCTTTCAATAACTTTTCCTGATATACTATTTCTGTTTTCAATATGTAATTTAGAAATGCTCAATTTTTGTGAATCTTTTACAACTCTTTCATTTTCTCAAGAATCTCCTGATAAAATGCCTCCTGATCCCCACTGTTCTTCAGATCTTCCAGTATCACACCATCTTTCAACAGAATCAGTCGGCTACAATAGCTTGCCATCTGCGGATCATGTGTGACCATAATAATCGTCTTTCCCATATGTTCATTAATATCCTTCAATGCATCAATCACAATCTTTCCGGACTTGGAATCGAGATTTCCGGTCGGCTCATCCGCAAGGATCAAATCTGGATTATTTATCAACGCACGGCAAATCGCAACTCTCTGTTTTTCTCCGCCGGATACTTCATATGGCTGCTTCTCGAGAAGGTGTGATAAACCAAATTTTTCGGCATATGTTTCTACATTCTTATAACACTTATCAACCGGTGCCTTGTCCAACACCATTGGTAGCATGATGTTCTCCTTTACAGACAGACTATTTAACAGATAAAAATCCTGAAACACGAATCCAATCTCTCTTCTGCGTATATCTGCCAGTTCATCACTCCATAATTCAGATGCATCTTTTCCAGTGAAAAATATCTTTCCGGAAGTTGGCTTATCGATCAGACCAAGCACTTTTAAAAGCGTTGTCTTACCGCATCCTGATTTTCCCATGATCCCGACAAATTCCTGTTCTTCAATGGTAAAATCCAGCCCTTTTAAAACTTTAATTTCTTCTTCACCCTGTCTGTCAGAATAGACCATTTTATAATTCCGAACAAGGTTCTCCACTTTCATAACTTCCCGTTTATTCATCTTTTCCTTCCACCTTTCGAATGATAAATCTTCCTAATATCCATGCAAATCCCCACTGTACTGCCAGATACATAAGCCATATCCAGACAGCATGTTTCAGCCATGCAATTCTGACGGCATGCGTATACATCCGAGCATGAAACGTTGCTGCTGTAAAGATACTGGTCACGACTATCGTTATCAGCTCCGGCAGCCAGTAAAAGTAATACAGCTCTCTTTTCAGGAGTGATACTCGTTCTTTCTTTCGCATTCCCATACATTTCAAAAAGTCAGCTCTTGCTTTCTTATCACTCATTTCTGATAACGATTTAATATACATCAGGAAAAGGCCGGAGATGGTCATTGTAAGCAATACGAATGTATTTATGATCAGTTTCATCGTATATTCTGTCTTCAGATCATTGACTGCCGTCTTTTTTGAATACCAGCAATGTACTTCGAAATCATACTGCGCTTCATATGTATGATTCTTTTCCAGCTTTTTCATTTTCTTTTCAATTGCTTTCTGGTATTTTGGGTCTGCCTGGATCAGTACAAGCTTCGTCGGACCCTGCTTAATTGTGACACCATCTATTCGCAAGGCCTTTTCTTCTATCTTGTCTCCGGTTAATATGTTCGTGTATTTCCACATTCCCTGTGCTTTCTTGAAATATACATCCGAGAATACAACGATATTTTCCAGTTTTCCCTGACGGAAACATCCAATCAGACTTCCAATTTCTTCCCCTTCTATTGTTCTTTTCGGATATGCTTTGCTCGGCGAATATAAGGTATAATATTCACATGGAAGACCGATATGCAAAAATGGTTTCTTCTTTCCAAACGTCCAATCCACCGGCTGTGCCTTCACGGAGCGATCCTGTTGGTGCACCAGATATACCTTCTTTCCATTTCGATCAAGATGCATTGCTTCTTCCTTATACGATGGATCTACATATTTTTTCAATTGTTTGTATGTCGATTCAGAAATCCCGATCTGTTGTCCCTGCGGTCTTTTTCCTTGTTGCACGCCTTCGTTTTGTTCTGTCTTATCTGCATTTGCCACACGCACCATCGGATATTCTATGATTTTTGCCTGATAACCGTTCTTTATCCTATCAAAAATCGCATCATCTCCATCATCTGCAATACAGACAAAATCATACGGATACAGACTTTCCGGCTTCTCTGCAATCGTTACCGAAACTACCTGGAACAGAAAGTAAAACACTGCGCATACGTTCAATATTGTAAGTGCCAGCACATACCTTGCAGTTGTCTTTGATTTATAATACAAATGATTCCGATTCAGCATCTGTGGCAGATATGCCGGTGTCTTTTTTGCACGTCTCAAATATCCGGCTCCTACAAAACGAATCAGTAAAAATATACCCGCAAAGAATGCAAAGAGCAGATACATACTTTCATGATTTCTCAACTGCCGGTATTCGAATATAGCGATCATACAGATTATGATTCCGGCTGTTATGAATAACTTTGTCCTCCTCTGCGGCATAGGTTCTTTTGCAATGTTTCTAATCGATGCCCTGACCAGATTGAAATCCGATACGATATCCCTGGTCGCCATCAATGAAATTATATACACTGCCAACACCACCAACGTACCTTTCACATAAGTAAGCCACGTCACCTTTGACAGAACAATTCCTTTTGCCAGCATTGAGAAAATCACTTTCCGTAACAGAAACATGATCATATTTCCCAATAGACCGCCGGCAATCAGCGAACACAAAAAAGCGACTACGATCTCTATCCCAATAATCGTATACAACGCTTTTTTTCGAATTCCCAGCGTCACGAATACACTGTAATTCTGCGTCCATTTTTTCATGTAAAATACGAGAACAAACACCATCAAAAAGATGGCACATACCGCCATCGGAAGCATTGCATTCAGCAATATCCTTCCAAGTCCTTCACCCAGCAGGAAATTCTCTGCCCGGTGAGCCTTCGCCATCATCTGATATATTCCAAGTCCTGCAAAGGAGAATGCAGAAACGATTACACCACAGAACAGCAGGAGGCCGTAATCTTTCCAGTCATATTTAAAATTGTGCCAGACCATCTGATAAAAAAGTTTGGTATAATTTCCCGGAAAATATAATCTCCTGCGCTCTTCTTCTTTTTCTTCCCGTTCCTTTTCCGCAAATATTTCTGCTGATTCCTTGGCATCTTTCCATACATCAAGCATTTTTCTGATCAGCACTTCTGCCATAACAAATATCATGATGATTGCAGAAATCAGAATCGTTTTTGTTGAATTATCCGCAAGCATTCCAAATCCGGATTCATTCACCACAATATATAAACCTAGAACAACTAACGCAGCGATATTCAGATAATATTCCTTATGCAGCCACTGCGTCACTATATGTAATACAATCACGATCTGAAATACAATAAGCAGTATTAACTGTATCCGGATTATCGTAAGATTCCCATCCCAGACAGACGCTGCCATCTCCGAAAGTGCTTTTATTCCTTTTGCTTTGATTCGGAAATATGCTGCATATATACTGTAATTTTTCCCTTTCAAAACCACCCACGGAAGCTGAATAAAAATCAAAATCATACCGTACATAATTGTCGATACAATATATCTTCTTTTCTTTGTTTCTTTCATATTCACCTGCCTCCTATCCGTAAATAGTAATCACAACCTCAAACCGATCCTCCTGGCTTTTACACTGAAACATTCCATTGTATTGTTCTACAATATCCCGGATATTTTTCATTCCATAACCATGTAACACTCCATCCTTTTTTTTGATACAAAATTTTCATCTGTCTGTATTCCCGTATTTTTAGCCGCATTTACAATCTCGATGTATAAGAGCTGATTCTTCTTTTTCATTTTTATATGTATCCAGCGTTCTCCTTCTTTGATCTGCTCACACGCTTCCAACGCATTGTCCAAAAGATTTCCAAAAAGTGAAATGATCTCTCTGTCAGAAAACGGAAGCGTTGTGAATACTTCCGTGCTGATCTGCATCTGCGTCTTTTGCTTCTCTGCCTCTTTCTCTTTCTGGTTAAGAATCATATCCAGCATATGGTTTCCTGTCCATATCTGGTAATTGTAATCCAACATGTCCCGGCTGAGTTCGTTCAGATATTCTTCCAATCCCTTCCAGTCCTGTTCCTGCGTATATTTCTTTAATGCAAGCAAATGATTCTTCATATCATGAACAATCTTCCGGCTCTTTAACATTTCCCTATATTGTTCTTCCATCGCCTTTACTTTCATCTGGAGCATCTTCTTATCCTGCTCTTCCAGTTCAGTTCTGTGCTGTTCTGTCTCAACATCCCATGCTTCTGCCTGAATATCAAGAAATATCCAGATTCCTATGACAGCCAGAAACAGCATCATATAACAAAACATCGGCATAGAATAAAATTCTGCAAATCCGGTAGATGCTATAGCCATAAAGATGTAAAATGCTGCAAGATAAGTAATCCAAACAAATACATGGTAATTTGTTGATTGATTCCCGTTTTTTATGCACTGGTATAATTTATACAATTCTATACTCTGAAGCAAAATCAGGAATATTAACATCAGCAAAAATATAAACGCAACTACCTGTGAATGTTTCCATTTCCACATATGCTGTTTTAAAAATGTATGATTATACATCTTGATGTAATCATTTTCCTGAAAGGTCTTAATTACATACATGTGAATCGTATTCCATTTTCTATTTATGCGCATCCACGGGAAGAAACAGTACACTTGCAATAAAATCCCCATAAAAGTATCTACTTTTCTCTTTTTTGTCCATCCATTCATTTTATCGGTCTCCATCTTATTTTCACATGAAATCTTTATAGTTATTGTACCATGCCTTTTCTTCTTCCGCCTTATAATGGCCATGAATAGCGAGTTTTCTGACCATGAAATTTTAAAAATATGGATCTACCGTGGTAATTACACACAGAAAAACCGCATGTTTTCTTTCATCCTCTGCTATACGAAGAACGGTCAGACATGTCTTGATAAACATATCTGACCGTTCTTATAATATGACCATGCATTAGTATAAAGCTGCTACCCACAGAACCTGCCACTAACAATTTCTTACAGATACTTTTCGTTCTGTATCTCTTTCATCATATTCTTTAATTCTGAAATATCGATCTCTAACATTTCTGAAATTTGCTCAATCGAAAATTTATCAGACAATTTTTCTAAGAGTTCTCTTTTTCCTCTTAATCGTCCAATTTTCTCGCCTTCTATTCTTCCCTCAGTAATTCCCTCCTGCTTTATCATTATCTGTTCTTCCCATGTCTGCATATACTTCACCTCTGTCTTTTCACTTGCTTTGATCTGACAAACTCGTCTATGCATCTCTTGAATCCGCTTACTTTTACACTCACCTGATACTTCATCCGTACTACGTTCCATATACTTCAACAATTCTATCAATTCTGGTGACACCAGCTCGGGATGTTTGCCCCTGGTATTCAGAAATATCCTCGTTGCTCCATCATCCAGCTTTAGTTCGGGGACTTCCTCACATCTCATCTGAAACGTGTAACGATATAAACCATATCCAAATAAATCAAATGGTGTGATCAGCACAATCAGTACTTCGTTCAGTAAGTTAAAGTCAGCAACTCCTGGTGGCAGCAGCTTACTGTCGATGATTCCCTGATAGAGTCGACTTCTTTTCGGAAGATTATGTGTATTCTCTTTTTGTGCCTCTACTTCATATATCACATCATCTTCATCTATCGCATAGACATCCAGCCGGATCTGCCGATTATCTATAGACGTTCTCTGCTCTTTTTCGGTCTGTGGCGGATGTTTTAGATTCGTATTCTGACTCAGTATGATATCCAACATCGTCTTTACATTTTCCGGATCATCCATCGCTTCATCGAACAGAAATTTATCCAGCAAGTTTAATTCTTTTAATGATTTTCTTTGGTTCATAAGCAGTTCTCCTCTCTTGTACAGATATAATACCTGCAAAGAAGAACTGTTTAGCTTTATGCATATGATAACACAGAATTTATATATATACCAGTATATACCGTTATCTTCTTTTATCAGACATGTATTTATCTGTTTTTTATGATTTTCATCTTGGATTCTTACCCGATTGTTTGGGCTTGAAATAAATGAATTGGTAAATATAGATGCGTTGCAGATATTAGAATTCATCTGCGTGTTGATAGGATAACATGCTCTATTCATGCTTTCAATATATATTTTAGAAATGCTCAATTTTTGTAAATCTTCTACAAATTATCCCCGGGCAATTTTACTCCACAGACATATATTATATTGTAGACACATATATGAAAGGAAGGTTAAAAATATGGCTCAATTTACGAACCAGGCACAACTCCGTTACGGAAATTCTGTTACTAATTCAAATATTGCCGTCGGTGAGATTCTCGAAGTATTGTCAATCTCGAAAACTGCAGTAAAAAATACCTATCATCCAGGAGGTACCGTCACTTATATTATAAGTATTGTTAACTCCGGTACCACTCCTATTACAGGACTTACACTCACAGATGACCTTGGTGCGTATGCATTTTCTACTACGTCACTGACACCGTTAACGTATCTGGATAACACGGTAAAATACTATACAAACGGAACGTTACAGGCTGTACCTGCTGTAACCGCAGGTCCTCCGCTTGTCTTCTCTGGATTAACTGTTCCCGCAAATGGCAATCTGACACTGGTCTATGAAACAGCTGTAAATCAATACGCTCCTCTCACCAATGAATCATTCATTACCAACACGGTCACTGCAAGCGGAGACGGCATTACTTCTATCACCGCTAAGGAAACGGTAAATGCAGAAGCCTTGCCGCTCTTAGGTATCACAAAATCTATCAGTCCGGTACCTGTTACTGAAAACGGAAGCCTGACCTACACGTTCCTGATTCAGAATGAAGGAAACGTTCCTGCAAATGAAGCCACGGCCGTAATCGTTACCGATACGTTTAATCCAATACTTTCTAATCTGACTGTCACCTTTAACGGAAGCACATGGACAGAAGGTGAAGACTACACTTATGATAAAACTACCGGTACTTTTGCTACCGGTGCCGGAAAAGTTACTGTTCCTGCAGCAACATTTACCGTCAACGAGACTACCGGTGAATGGAGTTCTAATCCGGGATTCAGCACTCTGACAATTACCGGAACAGTATAAGCATTAAAAAATGGCAGGAGAGACCATCTGAATAATGTCAGATGGTCTCTCCTGTTTTGCGATTATTTTCTGATTCAATCTTCTGTATCATATTGTTCCTCAATGATATCTTTCACCTCTGAAAGATCCATATCCAATACATCTGCAATTTCCTCAATGGACATCTTATGATTCATTTTTCTGAGCAATTCTCTTTTTTCTTTTTGTCTTTCCAGCAATTTTTCTTCCCATGCCTGCATATACTTCACCTCTGTTTTTTCACTTGCTTTAATCCGACAAACTCGTCTATGTATCTTTTGAATCCGTTCACTTTTACACTGTTCTGACACTTCATCTGTACTGTGTTCCATATATTTCAAAAGTTCTATCAGTTCTTGGGATACCACCCGGCGGCAGCAGTTTACTGTCAATGATTCCCTGATACAGACGACTCCTTTTCGGAAGATTATGCGTATTTTCTTTCTGCGCCTCCACTTCGTATATCACATCGTCTTCATCCATAGCATAGACATCTAACCGGATCTGCCGATTATCCGTAGACGTTCTCTGTTCCTTCTCTGTCTGCGGTGGATGCTTCAGATTCGTCTTTTTACTTAATATGATGTCTAACATCGTCTTTACATTTTCAGGGTCATCCATTGCTTCATCGAATAGAAATTTGTCCAGCAAGTTTAATTCTTTTAATGATTTTCATTTGTTCATAAACAGCTCTCCTTTCTTATACAGATATAACTCCTTTAAAAGAAAAACTGCTTATTTTTATGAATATCATAGCATACATTTTATATATATATACCAGTATATATGAACAACTTTCTTTATCAGGCATGTATTTATCTGTTTTCTGTGGTTTTCATTTTTGATTAATGCCCGAATATCTGGGCTTGAAGTAAATGAATTGATAAATATAGATACGTTGCAGATGCTAGAATTTATCTGCGTGCCGCTAGAATAACATGCCTGATTTTTATTTTCAATGCAATTTCTAGAAATACTGATTTTTTGTGAACTTTCTACAACTCCTTCATCTTCCCAAGAATCTCCTGATAAAACGCTTCCTGATCCCCGCCATTTCTCATATCTTCCAGAATCATTCCATCTTTCAGAAGAATCAGCCTGCTGCAATAACTTGCCATCTTCGGATCATGTGTTACCATAACAATTGTCTTGCCAAGTTCCCGATTGATATGACTCAGTGTATGGATTACCACATCACCGGACTTAGAGTCGAGGTTTCCTGTCGGCTCATCCGCAAGTATCAGATCCGGATTGTTGATCAATGCTCTGGATATCGCCACTCGCTGCTTTTCACCTCCGGATAATTCATACGGCTTCTTGTTCATCAGATGTGTAATTCCGAACTGTTCTGCATATTTCTGCGATTCTTCCATACACTCTTTCGCACTCTTCTTATCCAGGATCTTCGGAAGCATGATATTTTCCCTGACGGACAGACTGTCCATCAAATAGAAGTCCTGGAACACGAATCCGATCTTTCTCCGTCGTATGTCCGCAAATTCATCCTTCCACAAATCTTCCGTATCATGTTCTTCAAAGAACAGCTTTCCTCCGGTCTGACGGTCTATCATACCCAATAGTTTCAAAAGTGTCGTCTTTCCACATCCGGATCTTCCCATAATTCCGACAAACTCCTGTCTCTGGATAGAAAAATTTAATCCCTTCAGGACGTGGATCTCTTTCTTCTTTTCACCATCTTCTCCATACTGCACATAATCACGGACCAGATTCTCTGCTCTTAATACGTCTGCCGTTTTTTTATTTTCATTCTTTTCTAATTTTTCATTCATTACAAATCTGCTCCCTTTTCAATCTTTTTCACAATCGTATCTTCCAGCCACTTCAGATTCAGCCACTGTAATATGAAATATATAATCCAGAGTACACCTGCATTTATCACATAATTCTTCACATCATTCAGATGATAATCCCTGAGTCCAAATACAATTCCAGAATACAGTACCGTAACTATAACGACAATAACAGATGGGATCGTCACAAACCGGCTGATTTCCTTTTTCTCGATGCAGATCCGTTCCCTGCGATTCATTCCCAGACGGTTCATGAACTGATACCGTTTCCGCATATCCGGCAGTTCCATCTGAACCTTCATATGAAGTAGGAGCATACTGATCACAGATAAAATAATAAGCACAAATCCATTCATCACACATTCAAGGATTCGCTCCATCTGCCGCTTTTTCGCTGCTTCTGTCTTCGTATATGTACTTTTTACAAGCGAATCAAATGACTCATCATATGCATGTTGCTTTGCAAAATCTATTGTCAACTGATCTGCTTTTTTCTGGTATTTTTCCGGTACATTTGCAAGGACAAGTTTCGTCGGCCATTCATGGATATTTTCTTCCAATACCGCATCCGACGTTTTTATTTTTTCTCCCGTATTCATGTCTGTCGTTTTCCAATAGTCTTTTATTTTGTCAAAATATGCATCAGCGAATACAATAAGATTCTCGTATTTTCCCTGTTTGAATGCACCGATCAGACTCGAAGTCTCGGAGCCTGTAATCGTCCGTACCGGATAATAAGTCTGGTGCTCCATTGTATCAAAGTCAAACAATGGCTGTCCGATATGCAGATTCGGATGTATCATCAACTGATAGTGATCAATTGGTTTCGCCTTTGTTCCCTGATCTTGCTGATACACGACATAAATTTTCTTTCCGTTCTTGTCAAGATTCAGATGCTTTTTCGGTTTTTCTCCGACTGCCTTCTTTAACTTTCGATAACTGCTCTCTGATATACCGATATTCTGGCCTTGCTGCCAGACAAGATCAAATGGTCCTTCCAGACGTTCTGTATTATCAATCGTTGTTGCCCGAACCATCGGAATACTGGTCACTCCTGCTTTGCATTCTTGCTTAAGCTTTTCGATAATCCCTGTATCATTACTATTCGCAAGCCATACATAGTCGTATGGGTACAGCGTATCCGTCTTATCTGCGATTCTGTTAGATACAACTTTTACCGAGAAAAAGGACATCACACATACATGTATCACGATCATAAGTGTCAGATACTTTACAGTTGTCTGGTATCTGTGTCGTATCATATGTTCTTCCGGAAGGGTTCGCAGGTATTGATCCATAGACGTTTCTTTTTTACGCAGGACCATGGCACCTATATTATACAGAAAAACATACAAACACAGGAAGAACCCACACAAAAGAAAGATACTCTCTGAAAATCTTCTCTGTGTATACAGATACAGGACGATTACTCCCAGCAGCCCGCTGATCAACGCCCCTGCTTTTCTGTATATTCCCGGAATCTTCTCACTTTTCACCGCTGCATTTCTGGCATCGGCGGAACGTTCTCCTGCATGGATATCCCCAGAGATACCAAAAGCAAACAAACAGATAACAGCTATCACGATTGCCGTGATCAGATACACCTTCCACGATACCTCTGATTTCATATCGATTTTAGGAAAATGCTGTATAACAGCGGCATATATGCCAAACAAAATGGCTCTTCCAATCACAAATGCCGTCACCAGTGCCACCGCAAATCCGGCAAGTAATTCTCCGATCCAGGACCAGAACACGGCATTGCTCCGCATGCCAAGTGTCCGGAAAATCCCATCATCCGCCATCCGTTTTTTCCGGTAGAATACCATGACAACCGTAATCAAAAACAATGATATCAGTACGATCACGATCAGGCAGTCCTTCATAATCTCAGTCAGCCCAAGCCCTAGTAATTCATTATCATATCCATAGCTTCCGGAAAATGCCTCTCTCATTCCAAATCCAATGAACAGAAATGCTGCCGATAACAGAACCGATACAAATAAAAAAGAAAAATCTCTCCAGTGATATTTAAAATTCTCCCACAGCACATGGTAATAAAGCTTCGAATATTTCCCTGGAAAATATAATCTTCTTTTCCGTTCCTGTTTATAATGCTTATCATTTTCCTGAGTTTTCAGGATCTGTTCACCGGATTCTTCCCATTCTTCCATGGATTTATGCATCAGTAACCGTATCCCCGTCCATATCGGAAATACTGCCAGATACCCAAGTAGATACATCGGAAACACCTGTATCGTACCCGCACTGCTCCATGAACTGTTAAGTCCAATCTCGGCCACTACCGACAGCATTGCAAATAATCCGATAAGTTCTATGATAGATAAAAATTTTATTTCCCATCCCTTGATGTTACAGATAAGCCGTATTGTTTCGATTACTTCAAGAACGACATACAGCATAACACATACCGTGAATGTTTTTGCCAGTGTATGAATATCCAGTGGTAATGCATCTGCTGCTCCGTCTAAAAACGTCGTGTTATATGTATCTGCACAACTGTGATTTCTCAACACAGCAATTACATACATAATAAAATTCTTCCGTTCTCCCGTTATATTCATCCACGGAAACAGAAAATATATCTGAAGTATGATCCCTAGAATAATATTCATCCGTCTCTTTTTCTCTTCCATTCTCATTCCTCTTCCGCCCCTCTTATATCATATATCGAGATGATACAGACCAGATACTCCCCGTAAATTTTATATCGGAATATGCCGTCATATTTTCTGACAATATCCTGTATGTTCTTCATTCCATATCCATGAAGTATCTCATCTTCTTTTACTGATACAAATTCTTTCTGATTCTGCACCGGCATTTCTTTAATTGCATTTGAGGTCTCAATATATAATAAATGATTCTTCTTTTTTATCTTAATTTTTATCCAGCGCTTTTTATCTTGGATCCGTTCACAGGCTTCCAGCGCATTATCTAGAACGTTTCCAAAAAGTGAAATAATCTCCCTGTCTGAAAACGGAAGGGTTGCAAATACTTCTGTCTCAATCTGCATATCCGTCTCTTTCTCTTTTGCATCTTTCGTCTTTTGATTGAGGATCATATCCAGCATGCGGTTACCCGTCCAGATCTGATAGCTGTCATCCAGCATATCATCACTTAATTCATTCAGATACTGGTGCAGTCCTTCCCAGTCTCTCTCCTGATCGTATTTTTTCAATGCAAGCAGGTGGTTTTTCATATCATGTACAACCTTCCGGCTCTTTAACATTTCCTGATATTTTTCTTCCAGCGCTTTCACTTTTACCTGCAGCAACTGTTCGTCCCGCTCTTTCAGTTCTGTCTTATGCTTTGCCGTCTCCGTATCCCATGCAGCCGCCTCAATATCCAGAAACATCCAGATTCCAATAATACCTATGAATATCACCATATACATATAGATTCTAAGCTTGAACAGCGCACTGTCATCCAGATAGATGTATGAAGCATCAAGATATAAGAAAAAAAGAACGATGGCAAGAACCCAGACATACCTGTGTATATCAAACGTTTTGATCCCTTTCATATGTCTGTACAATTGCCATAGTTCGATCATCTGCATCACAATCATAAATGCTATGATCATGGTAAATGTCACTGCCGCAAAACCGGAATATTTCCATAAGATTGGATGCCCAGATAAGAAAATATAATTATATGCCTTGATGCAGCTTTCTTTCCGGAATATCTCGATCAGATACACGTGAATCGTGTGATACCCTCCGTCTATACGGATCCATGGAAAGAAGAAATATATTTGCAACAGAATCCCCATACAAACATCTGCTTTTCGCTTTCTCGTCCATTCTTTCATTCTACATTTCTCCAATATTCCATGATCCGTGTCTTCACATCCTGAATAGTCTCTGCCCCTGCCTGAATCTTAATCCCGTCTTCTAGATAGACTGCATCCGTTGTGATCCTGTCTACATGATCGATATTGATAATATGACTTCTTCCGACAAACACAAAAGACGGATTTTTCAGATCTTCAAAAGTCTGATGCAGTGCCAGACGTTCTTTGTATGCGCCATTTACCATTACAAATTCAACATACTTCTGCCCTTTGACCTTGCGGATACAGATAATGTCTTTATGATATAATTTTCTCTGGTCCGTCACCCCACCGATCCAGAAGAAATTCTGGCTCTCTTTTTGCTTTTCCTGATAAATTTTCTGTAATACTGCCGGCAAACGTTCTTTCATATCTCTTTTCAAAATATACTGATATGCCTCGAGGACATAACTATCCACTGCAAATTCGGCGTACGATGTCAGGAATACCAGGCAGATATCTTTTTGTTCTGCCTTTAAAATTCTTCCCAGATCGATCCCGCTTTTCCCCGGAAGATCAATATCTGAGATAACTACATCGTAATGCTTCTTAACTTCCAGAAATTCTTCGGCTGTTTTATATATTTCGGTGGTTATATCCTGCACCTTAAGTTTCTCGAACTCCCGGCTAATAAGTCTTTCCACTTCCTGTCTTGTATGTTCTTCATCTTCTATCATTGCTATCTGAAACATTTATATTTTCTCCGTATTTATTCACATAATTATTGCATTCATTGTACCACGATAGTTACAAATATTGTTATAACTGGCCATGAATTCCGGGATTTGTGGCCATGAATTCTTGAAAAAACGTCTGCTGATACAGAAAACTTACCATTGGCAAAGCTCCTTACAGATCTTTTGGCAGCCAAGCAGCTCCTTACGAACACATGGCAACACAAAAGAACTGCTATTTTAAGACTTTACTCCTAAAACAGCAGTTCTTATTTTTTCAATCATTTACTTTTAATATTTTCAACCAGCAGTTCGTACTTTTCTCATTTCCGATAGATATTCCATCTATTCCGCTTTATTCAGTCCCATGTCCTCACTCGCTTTTGTCACAGGAACTTCCACAATCACAGAGTTGTCATCAATCTCTACCGAATATGTCTTATGGATCAGGCAGTTCACCGGATCTTCTGTCGCAACCACTACTGCAAGTCTGTGTCCCGGCTCTACGGTATATCTTGTCGCATTTAGATATACGCTGTAATCGTGATATTCGCCTTTTTTAAGCTCGATACTGTTCTGTGCTGTCTCCGGCGCATAACCTGCTTCAGGATTACACAGATCTGCAAATGCACGTGTGATCACGCGGTATTTTTTATGTACGGTATTAAATTCTGCCTCATCAAATGCCGGAAGATCTCCGCCATTCATGATTCCGCCTTCTTTTACTGTCGTTACCGGAACGATATTTCTTTCCGGATCTACAGTCTGGATACTGTCGAAATCTTCGTCACATACATCACAGAGAAGCACTGCAATCTCTACATCATCCATTTTACCGGATACTTTGGAATTGCCAAGCTGCATGGTTAGTGTATCCACATCGTTTCTGTTTTCCGGATCGAAATCTGTTTCGATATTTCCGTCTTTTAATGCTGCCTTTAAGTTCAGGCATACCGTTCCCTGTACAGTCACGGCTTTTTCAAATGGATCTGTCACATAGCGCTGAGCCATATTTGTAGACTTCAGTGCCATCACACCATCGAAGTTTTCTGCACTGACACCAGCTTTTTCCCAGTCTGTATCAATCACTGTCTTACTCTCTTCTTTTGAAGTAAGCTTCATGGTATACTCTGTTTCCCATGCACTTTCTGTTTCCCATTTTTTCTGATCATAGTTCGTCTGAGCAAGTACTTCCGGCATCTTTTCGGCACCATTTTCTACTCCGTACAGATAATGGGATATCCATTCATTTACGATATCATCATAGAATTTTCCATCGATCAGGATTCCGTAATTCTTATTCGCCATGGTCGGTGTGATATGTGGACCCTGATGAAGGATCAGTTTCACTGTCTGTCCTGCCTGTTCGAATGCGGTATGCATCATTTCGAACTGTTTTGTAGATACATTTTCATCATTGAATCCATGTACGATCAGCGCACTGCACTTGATCTGGTCTGCATGCAGACGGTAGTTTCCGGATCCCCAGAAATCCGGATCATAGTCGAATCCGCATTTTAACTGCTGAAGACTTAATTCATGATGGAATGCTGCAATATCATCCAACTGTTTCTCAGATAATGTCTCATCGTTATAACGGCTGGAACAGAAATATGCCAGGAAACTGTTCAGCATCTCTTTCGGCCAGTAGCGCTGTGCACCCTGCATATTCTGCTGTGTATACCAGTCTGCGATACCTGCAACCGGAACAATTGTTTTCAGTCCTTCCACACCTGTGGTTGCAACTGCAAATGGCATGGTTCCGGCATAAGATCTTCCGGTCATGGCAACATTCCCATTCGCCCAGTCTGCCTTCGTCTCGATCTTTCCTTCACGGTCTGCGTAAGCCACTCTGTCGCCATGCAGCCATTCTACAACAGATTTGAATGCATCTCTTTCATACTCTGAACCAACATAGTTGAATCCATCTGAGCCAAGCGCTCCGAATCCGGCACTTACAACCACTGCAAAGCCGCGCACCAGATAATAATTGAAGTTATCCAGATTTTCATATACCATGCTGTTATTGTTTCCTTTATCCGGATAATACCAGTCTGCCGGATCCGCCTTTAATGCAAGATCCATGGCACTGATCATTCCTTCCGGGATACGTGCAGGCACTTCTTTGTCAAGATCTGCAAAATCAATTTTGCGGTATTCTTTGCTTTCCACTTCTTTCATATGATCGTATCCGTCTGCCTGTACACCGGCACAATACGGACGTGCCTCATATAACGTTGCCGCCTTATAATTGCCTTCTACGGCACTTCTTGGAACCTGGATGAATGCTTTAACGAGATCTCTCTTTCCGTCTCCATCCATGTCATAGTCAGATTCCACATATACACAGTATCTTACGATACTTGATGTCGCAGGATCGTATTTTTCTCCTGTCTTTCCGTCTGTGAATTTGAAAACAGGCTGTGCAAGTCCATTTTCGAATACCGGTACTTTACTGTAATTCTTTTCTTCCATTGTAAAAACCTCTCTGATTCAATATTTTACCTGAGGAATATTGTACCACGCAATTCGGAACCAGGCAAATTTTCTTTCTGAAAATATCTGGAAATGACTGATACAGAAAAATGCGTAAAAACAGTTCTTTATCTGTTTTTCCGCATCTGTAATATATCCAAAATCGTATCATACACTGACGGATTGTCTTTGATCACAATCGCCAGTTTTTCTTTTGCCTGATTCAGCTGATGAAAAAGAAGTCTCACATTTGATTTTCTGCCTTCACTCATTGTTATACGGGTTATTTCATAAGAAGCTTCACTAATCTTTCCCGCACGGAGATAACCGTCCTCATCATAATAATACTGTTCATCCAGTACGGCTACCAGGCGGTTCACATCCCGCATTGCCGGATTCTGATAGAGATATCCCCGTCTCGCATAGCCTTGCATCAAACATACTGCTTCTGTATCATCATTCGCATACACTACTTCAATATTGGGATAGCCATTCTTCCCTTTTCTACGTGACAAATCCATCATATTCTGGATAAAGGAAGATAGCTCTGCATTTGTACGGATACGATTTGTCAGATGAAAGCTCTGCACATCCGGCAGACCGGCAAGCCACTGCGGTATTTCACGATCCAGTTCTTCAGGCGAGATCATGTCTTCCGTATCACTGGAGAAGATTATCGGAATCTGCTTTTTACATTCTTCTAATATCTTTAATTGCTCCACAGAAAGCAGATGTGCCTCATCCACCAGAATAGCACTGTATGGCTTTAAGAATGTATCAAACGCTTCTTCCGCACACACATTTTCTGTCATCGTCTGCTTTGCTGCCTGAAGTGATAACTGACGATCCGACAGAAAATCAATCCGGCGCAGACGTTTATGTAAAATTCTCCAGTCCTCTCCTGATTCTCCGCAATGAATCATGCAGACTCTCTGACGTACCGACAGCTTCATCGCAAGATCATACAGAAGCAATGTCTTTCCCGTCCCCGGAAGTCCGCTGAACCAGTAATAGTCGGAATGTTTTGCACGGATTCCTTTCAGGATCTGTCGTTCGATATCTCTTTGCTGTGCCGTCAGAAAATATTCTTTCTGTAAAAAGCGTTCCGGCTCTCTGAGCGGTGAGATCAGATAGAGTTCTGCGCGGAACAGTTCTTCGATATTCCCGTCATAATCCGGACTTTCTCTTTTCAAAGCTCTGCATAATTCGTCCCAGTCTGCCTCTGCGATATGATCATGATTCGTCAGTCTTACCAGACGGTTCTGACTGCTGATATAAGTATACGAATGAATCGTTCTTCCAAGCACCGACAGATAATAGCGGTTCTGCAAAAGCTGTCTGCGAATGGCCTCATCCGATACCACACCACTTTTTAACTCAATATTTACAATCTGGTCTTCTTTGATCTGAAGAAGATCAAATTCTTTTCCCAGTCTCGGAATCTGAAACGAATAAAAGAAACGAAGTGCATATACATCCTCCATACAGGTTTCCAATTCGGCTGTCAGTGCTTTCATACTTTCCAGTTCCCATTCCCGCATTTTCAGAAAATAGTCTCTTCCGGATAACTGACGTTCCAGTTTTTGCAGCTGTTCGATATTCTGATTTCTTGTGATCGTATAAATGGATATGGATTTCATTTTTTAATCTTTAACCCTTTTAGATATTCTTTCTGCTCTGGCGTGATCCGGTAACTTTCGATAGCTTTCTGAATCGTCTTATTATGCGTCCAGACATCTAATTTTTGCTTTTCGATAAACGGGAGAATCTTATCATACTGCTTTGCAAGCGCCGTCGCAAAATACCATGCACGCATCATATTTACATAATATTCTTCCGAACGAATCTGTGCCACTTTCTCCGGGTACTCCATCTGAAATGCATCTTCCAGATAATAGCGCATCAGCATACTGATACCGAACCGGATGGTATATGCATGGTCGGATTCCATCCATCGGTATACTTCATCTATAAATGTATCCAGATGTTTCTTCACTACCTTGACCGCAAGCATATCGCAGGTCGCCCAGTTATCAATATACGGAAGAAAACGTTCCAGTTCTTCCAGACATATGTCATAGTCTTTAATCTGTTCGATCAAAAGTCCATGCAAATTATTTTCTTCGCAGTACTGATGTGGCAGTATCTGCAGATATTCTTTTGCTTCATCCGTTTTTCCATACTTCTTCGCAAATACACGAAGTGCCGGCGTCCGGACACCGATGATCTTTTCTTTGTTGACTGTCGGCATTAGTTTTGCATGGAAGTCGCGGTATTTTAAGTCTTGCAGCTCAAAAAGACGGGTTTGTACGTTGGTTATGATTGTTGTTTTATTCATATTTTCATCCTTGATTCTTATATTTCCCATGTCAGGCATATGATCTTTTTATTTATTATATCGCTGTTGCGATACAATTTCTATTGTTTTAAACGCATTAAACAGCACTTCTCCTCTTTTTTCTTGCCAAAAAAACTCTCACACAAACCCCCACAATCAATCCAACAACAATTATCGCCCAAAGCGACATCTGTTCCGACATCGGCAATGTTCCCCATTCATCTTTGCGCAAAAAGAACCATAACATATAACACAGAAAATAAATCACTGAAAACACCCCTTCGATCCAGGGATTCGAATATCTCAGCTTCCTTTCCGGGATTTTCTTATCCAGGTAATATGCAGCAAAGAACAGTGCACCCCATACAGCCCAGCATATAATATTCACACACATAGGTCCGTGTGAAAAAAGAGGAACCTGCAATACCGCAACCGCTGCAATTCCTAATATATATATGATCATCTGAATTTTATACAATAACGGCTCATCCAGCGATGCAATCCAGGCTTTTTCTGTCTCTTCCTGATAGTGTTCCGGTTCAATCCTTTTTCCAAGCATAAATTCACTGACACTGATATCCAGTATCTGACACAGTGGCTCGATCAGACTGATGTCCGGGAATGATTTTCCATTCTCCCATTTTGACACAGCTCTGTCTGTCACGCCCAGTTCTTCTCCCAGCTGCTTCTGCGTCAGATTTTTTTCCTTCCTGCATGTCGATATAAACCTTCCAAGTTCTAATGGTTCAACCATATGCGTCACCTCCTGTCGGCTTTATTATGCCATATTTCTCCCAGAAAAGCACTCCACTTATGGTTGAACGCCTCTAAATACCGCTAATTCTCACTATTAGACGCATGAACTTATATTTTGTTACAGATTTTTATCTTTATTTTTTAATTTTATAGTAAGCGGCCAAATTTGTCAGCCTCTTTCGGTCATATGGCGATACAGCGAACACATCGCGATGCAAAAAACTCCCCGAGCCACCAAAGACTCCGGGAGTTTTTTATCATTATATGATATATGATATGTATGATATGTTCGAAAAAAGATCACTCTGCCGCAATCACCATCGTCCTGTGGATCTTCTTCCTTACAAACCAGAAGCAGATCACCTGCATGATGATCGTTGCAATCCAGGATACCGGATAAGACAGGAACAAGAAAGTCAGTGATCTGTGTGAAGGGAACAGTCCATAGATCCAGATGATCCGGACTCCAACCGTACCAATAATAGAAAGGATCATCGGTACCGTGGAATATCCCATTCCTCTCAGTGCTCCCGGGAACAGATCCATCAGACCGCACAGGAAATAGGTAACGGTTGTATAAGAAAAGATTTCCATACCGTATTTGATAACATCTGCCTGATTACTGTAAATATGCAGAAGTTCCGGTCCGAATATGTACACACTGCTTCCGAGGATCAAAGTTACCACAACTGAAAGGATCATACAGTCAATCAGAACCCTGTCCATACGTTTTAATTTCTTCACTCCGTAGTTCTGGCTTGTGAAGCTCATACAGGCCTGTGTGAAGGAGTTCACCGACACATATAAGAATCCGAAAATATTATTCGATGCCGTATATCCTGCCATTGCGATCGATCCAAAAGAATTGACCGATGACTGCAGCATCGCATTTGAAATATTGATTACCGTGCTCTGGATTCCCGCCGGAACCCCGACTTCAAAAATCTGCTTCAGATACACGGATCTGATCCGAAGCTTTGCAAGGTGAAGCTGATAGCTGCTCTCTGTGTGATGCAGGCACCGGAGTACCAAGATACAGGATACCAGCTGGGATATAACGGTCGCAATCCCGACGCCTGCTACATCCAGATGAAAACCGATGACCAGGAACAGATTCAATACTGCATTAATCACTCCGGATACGATCAGGAAGATCAACGGACGTTTGGTATCCCCCACTGCCCTTAATATGGCTGCTCCATAGTTATACATCATAAAAAATGGCATACCGCAGAAATAAATCCGCATATAAAGTGTGGATTTGGCAATTACATCATCCGGTGTCCCCATAATTTCCAGTGCGCCTCTGGCAAAGACCACTCCAATCACCGCCATCGCCACTCCGCTTACCAGAGCAAGTGCAATAGCCGTATGTACCGTCTCCGACATTTCTTTTGTTTTTCCGGCCGCATAATATCTCGCTGCAAGTACATTTGCTCCCAATGAGATTCCGATAAAAAGATTGGTAAACACATTGATCAATGCCGTTGTCGAACCCACCGCTGCGAGCGCCTGACTTCCGCTGAAACGTCCCACTACCACGATATCCACCGCATTGAACATCAGCTGTAAGATTCCTGACAGCATCAGTGGTATGGAAAATGAAATCAATTTGTCCATGATGGTTCCATTGCACATATCAATCTCATATTTATTTTTCTTCAAAACAACTCTCTCCTTTTATAGTAATATCTTCAATCAAAGCATAAAGCCGTAATTTTTATTGTAGCATAAATTTATCGTTTGTGAACATTTAATTATTAATTCGTTTTATATGTGTAAAGACATTTTCCTTGACAGAACATCAAAAACAACCTATAATCACTTAGCTTATATGTTTTCATTTACATTCATTGTAAACATCCATATCAGTAAATATAAAAAAGGAGAATACGTATGAATATTCAGCTCTCAGAGCATTTTACCTATAAAAAATTACTTCGTTTTATCCTGCCCTCCATTATTATGATGGTATTCACTTCCATCTACAGTGTGGTGGACGGCATCTTTGTATCGAACTTTGTGGGAAAATCAGCATTTGCTTCCGTGAATCTCATTATGCCTTACCTGATGGGAATCAGTGCACTTGGATTTATGATCGGTACCGGAGGAAGTGCTTTTGTATCAAAAACCCTTGGTGAAGGAAAGAAAGAACTGGCAAATCAGTATTTTTCGATGCTGGTTACGATTGCTGCTATCGGAGGATTTGTGTTATCTGTTCTCAGTTTTATATTTATGAGGCGGATTGTCATGGCATTTGGTGCCGCTGGTGATCTGATTGATTATTGTACCCTTTACGGACGGATCTCCTGCATATCCCTGACCGCCTTCATGCTGCAGAATGTCTTCCAGAGTTTCTTTGTGGCTGCTGGAAAACCCCAGCTTGGACTGAAAGTCATTGTGGCTGCCGGTTGTACAAACATTGTTCTCGATGCCCTGTTCATCGGTGTATTACACTTTGGAATTGCAGGCGCCGCGTTCGCAACCATGACCAGTGAATTTATCGGCGGTCTGCTCCCGGTGGTATATTTCTTCCGTAAGAACGACAGCCTCCTTCACTTTGTAAAACCGGTATTCGACAGACGTGTATTTCTTAAGACCTGCACCAATGGTTCCTCGGAACTCATGACTAACCTGTCCATGTCCTTAGTCAATGCATTATACAATCTCCAGCTCATGAAGATTGCCGGAGAAAATGGTGTTGCTGCTTATGGTGCAGTTATGTACGTCAATTTTATCTTTGTTGCCACCTTTTTAGGCTATGCAATTGGCTGTGCCCCGGTTATCAGCTACCATTATGGTGCTGGAAATCACGCAGAGCTTAAAAATCTGTATAAAAAAAGTATGTCTATCATACTGGTCTGGGGCGTGATCCTGTTCGGTGCCGCACAGTTACTGGCACCTGTTCTGTCTAAGATATTTGTCGGCTACAATACCGGCCTGTACGCTATGACACTGCACGGCTTCCGTGTATATGCCATTGCATTCCTGATCATCGGTATCAATATCTTCGGATCCTCGTTCTTTACTGCACTGAATAACGGCCTGATATCGGCTGTCATCTCATTTCTGAGAACGTTAGTGTTCCAGGTCATCATGGTCCTGACACTTCCACTCTGGTTCGGGATCAACGGTATCTGGAGTGCGATCAGCATTGCGGAGGCGCTGACACTTATCATGACCACTACATTTTTCGTCCGTCAGAAAGACAAGTATCATTACCTGTAAGACAATCTCCTTCAAATGTATAACAATATAAAAAACGTATCTCTGCAATGTTTCCTCACTGTCTGAAAAGGAAGCATCTCAGAGATACGTTTTTTATTTATTAGAACATCTTTTAAAAATTAATATCTTCGATCCTAATTCTCTTCCGCATAGAACACATTCTTATCCAGTGCCTTGTTCTGGTGTGCAACGATTGTTGTACATACAGCATCACCTGTGATATTAACGGCAGTTCTTGTCATATCCAGGATACGGTCGATACCCATGATCAGACCAATTGCCTCAACCGGAAGTCCGACAGAATTGAATACCATTGTCAGTGTTACCAGACCTACACTTGGCACACCGGCCGTACCGATGGATGCAAGTGTTGCAGTTCCGATTACAGTAATATAATCTGTCATACTTAAGTGGATTCCGAATGCCTGTGCGGCAAATACAACGGCTACCCCCTGCATGATCGAAGTACCATCCATATTGATGGTCGCTCCAAGAGGAATGGTGAAAGATGATATCTTCTTAGATACACCCACCTTCTTGGACAGGGTATCGATTGACAGCGGAATCGTTGCATTTGATGTTGCTGTTGAGAATGCGAAGGCCATAACCGGGAAGAACTTCTTGATAAATTTCAGAGGATTCAGTCCGGTAAATATCTTCAGTAAGATCTGGTATACACCGAAACACTGGATTGCCAGTGCGATCAATACACCGATCATATATTTTGCCAGCGGTACAAATGCACTGAATCCGATGTTTGCAAATGTGCGGCTGATCAGGCAGAAGACACCAATTGGGGCAAGTGCCATGATCATCATCGTCATTTCCATCATGATATCATTAAACTGGCTGAAGAAGTTCGCAACTGTCTCTGCACGTTCTCCTAATTTTGCAAGGATCACACCGATGATCAATGCAAATACGATGATCTGCAGCATCTCTCCGCTTGCAAGAGAATTAATCGGGTTATCCGGGATAATATTTAACAACGTGTCTGTCAATGAAGTAGCCTTCATAGTTTCTACAGATGCTGCATTAGTCTTGATCGTGCTCATGTCCAGTCCCACACCCGGATTGATCAGGTTTCCGACAGACAATGCTACGGTAACCGCAAGTGCTGTTGTTGCCAGATAAAAGATCAGTGTTCTTGCACCGACTGTACCAAGCTTCTTCGTATCCCCGATCGACATACTTCCGCACACAAGCGAACAGAATACCAGTGGTACAACCAACATCTTCATCAGTTTGATAAAGCCTTGTCCGACCACGTACAGTACACCTTCTACGATAATGTCGTCTTTGATATGTCCACTTGGAACCGCATAACATAAAATAATTCCAAATATCGCTCCTGCAAGCAATGCAATAAAAATCTTCGTTGTAAGTCCTATTTTCTTCTTTTCCTTCTTCTGTGTCTCTCCCATATTAGTCCTCCATTCTCTCATCCATATATTCTTTCAGTGAAGCTCTCCAGTCCGGCATCTCGTATACATTGATGATACGAAGGATAAAATTATCCAGAACCGCATATGCTGGTCTTGTAGAAGAAAGATCCGATTCGCTGGTCACTACCGGACGCAGAGTGATCCTCTTTCCTGCAAGTTTCAAAACTTCCTGCGCAAATTCATAACGATTACATACACCCTGACAGGTTGCATGGTACGTTCCGTATTCATTCGTTTTGATCAGATAAAGAATAATACGTGCCAGGTCTTTTGCACTGGTCGGAGAACCAAACTGATCTGATGCAATCAGAAGTTCATCCTTTGTATCTGCTGCATGAAGTACGCGGTTTACAAAATTATTGCCATTTCCATACACCCAGTTACTGCGCAGGATGAAATGCTTGTGTGTAAATTCCTTTACATAATTCTCCCCTGCTCTCTTGGAACGTCCGTAAACGGTCTTCGGATTTGTGTCATCGAACTCCGTATATGGGGTATGCCGGATTCCGTCAAATACATCATCCGTGGATATCTGTACCATCTTGGCCCCTGTCTTTCTTGCCACAATACTTAAATTTCTTGCTCCCAGCGCATTCACACGGTATGCAAGCTCCGGTTCTTTTTCACAGAGATCTGTATCTGTGACTGCTGCACAGTTGATGATCACATCCGGACGGTTGATCACTCCGAAATTCAGCACCTCATCGGTGTCCGTAATGTCTAATTCTTCCTTATCTGTGTTAAACACTTCCATTTCTAATGGATCCAACACTTCATTGATGGCTGATCCGATCTGTCCGGATGCACCAACAATCCATAATTTTAACATATCTGCTTCCTCCTCATCTGCCGGGACCGGCTGACGCCAGTCTCTCTGCTTTCCTTTTAATATAGCTATTATACACAAAAAGACCGTCGGTTTCAATTCTCAACCAACGGTCTCAAATCTACTTCTCTATGGTATTTTTTTCCACACATCGGTAATGTCAGCGTTTTTACTGACCTCCTGCACCACTTTTGTGCTGCTTATATGTAGAATATCTTTCCCTTCATTCTGCATAAATACAAACACCGCAAACAGAATCATACAAATAAATGTACGGATTCCCAGGCTTCCCTGTTCTGCCTCTTCCTCACCATACAGTTCACTATAAGATGCCCTGTATCTGGGATGTATTGCCGGTATTCCGGATTCCTGATAGCTGTAACGTGTCTGTTCCAGAAGTTCTCTTCTTCGCTTTTCCGCTTCATTCACATGCGCTCACCTCTGAAACAATATATGAGATATCTGTTTCACTCATGTGCAAAACTTACTGCATACAGGCTCTTTTTCATGTTTTCTAAGAGTTTCTGCTTAACGATCTGCCAGTTCTTTTACGATGTCTTCCCATGTCAGACCTTTTTCTACCATCAGAACCATTGCATGATACAGGAAATCCGCGATCTCATATTTGACTTCTTCCGGATTCGGATTCTTTGCTGCAATCACAACTTCCGTTGCTTCTTCTCCAATTTTTTTCAGGATCTTATCAATTCCCTTATCAAACAGATAATTCGTGTAAGACCCCTCCTTTGGATTCTCTTTACGGTCTGCGATCGTGTCATATACCGATTCAAAGATCCGAAGCGGATTCGTCTCATCATAGTCAATTCCTACAAGCGGCTGGAAGAAGCAGGTCGGATTACCGGTATGGCATGCTGCTCCGATCTGATCTACTTTTGCAAGCAATGTATCCAGATCACAGTCAATCGTCAGGGATTTTACATACTGGAAATGACCGCTCGTCTCCCCCTTTACCCAGAGTTTCTGCCGGCTTCTGCTAAAATACGTCATCTTTCCTGTCTTGATCGTCTCATAGAAAGATTCCTCATTCATATATGCCAGCATCAGGATCTCCTGTGTCTTATAATGCTGGACGATGACAGGGATCAGGCCCTGATCATTGGTCTTAAACTGTGAGAACTCCATCATACTCTCAAAAGATGTCATCTTAATTCCTTCTTCTGTACACTTATCTTTGAATGCCACACAATCAATATCTGTACGGCTTACATATCTTCCCGAAAGCCCCCGGACACCCGGGCATTTCAAAATTTTAAATAACTCTGACTCTTCTTCCGTATCCGTAATGATCACACACGGTACATCTGTTACATTCATAATGGAATTCAGATCCAGTCTGTGCATAAAGACAATTTCACTGCTGTAATCCTGGATCAGATGCTGATGTTTGAACAATGCATCAAAATCATTTAATGATACCGCAAGCTTCTCTTTTCCGAATCTTTTTGCCGCATCCTCAATCAGTTTGACACTATCCGGCTTAGAGAAATTCAGCATTGCCCGTTTTGCACCTGTATACAGAATCTTCTTAATATCTTCCTGGCGTCTGATATTGCCGCCTGCGATCATCGGGATCCTGATCACACGATTGATCCGTTTCATCAATGTGATCGTTTCATCATGTTCTTCATCCGAATCTGAGAGATCCAGCACGATCAGTTCATCTGCACCGTGATCACTGTAATATTTTGCAAGTTCAATTACGTCTTTGGATACAACAGTCGGATCATCAATCCATCTGACCGCTTTCCCGTCTTTTATGAAAATGCAAGGTATTAATCTTTTATAACTCATGTCTGTCCGTCTCCTTTTAGAGGCTTCCCTTTGTGGTCCATGCCTCTTTTATCCTTGGCTCTTCCATTGTCGCCATATCAAGTGCTTTTCCGAACGCTTTAAACAGCGCCTCCGCCTTGTGATGATCGTTGATACCATCCAGAATCTTCAGGTGGATATTCATCATTGCGCTGTAAGAAACTGCGTAAAAGAATTCCCTTACCATCTCAGTATCCATCTCACCCATCTTATCTGACACAAACTCTGCATTATAATTCAGATATGGTCTCCCGGAGAGATCCAACGCACAAAGTGCGAGTGTCTCATCCATTGGAAGCATAAAGTGGCCATAACGTTTGATTCCGGCTTTATCTCCTATTGCTTCCAGAATAGCCTGTCCAAGTACGATTCCCGTATCTTCAATGGTATGATGACTGTCCACTTCCAGATCCCCTTTCGCATGTACCGTCAGATCGAACAATCCGTGTCTTGCAAATCCATTCAACATATGATCAAAAAAACCGATTCCTGTATCAATCTCCGTCTTTCCGGTTCCATCCAGGTTCAGAGTTACCGTAATATCCGTCTCCTTTGTCGTTCTTGTCCTGGTGACTGTTCTGTTCATAGCTCCTCGCCTCCTTATTTTTCTGCTGTCTTCTACTCTTCGCCCTCAAAACGGACTTTGATAGAATTGGCATGTGCCGTCAGCTGCTCTGCCTCGGCAAATGCTTCAATATCTTTATGTATATCGCGTAATGCTTCTTCCGAATATCCGATGATACTTGATTTTTTAATGAAATCATCCACAGAAAGCGGTGAGAAAAATTTTGCTGTACCATTGGTTGGAAGAACATGGTTCGGTCCTGCAAAATAATCTCCCAGTGGTTCACTTGCGTATTCCCCGATAAAGATGGCACCGGCATTCCTTACTTTTGTCATCACATCATATGGATTCTTTGTCTGGATCTCCAGATGTTCGGATGCAATCTCATTTGCAATATCAATCACATCATCCATCGTATCTGCGACCAGGATATAACCGTAGTTGTCCAGTGATTTCCGGATGATCTCACTTCTGGAAAGTTCTTTTAAGAAACCATCCACTTCATCCGATACTTTCCGGGCAAGTTCTTCAGATGTTGTGACCAGAATTGCAGATGCAAGTTCATCATGCTCTGCCTGTGAAAGAAGATCTGCTGCCACAAATCTTGGATTTGCCGTCTCATCTGCAATAACAAGAATCTCGCTTGGTCCGGCAATTGCATCAATGCTTACATAACCATAAACTGCTTTTTTCGCCAGAGCAACATATATATTTCCAGGTCCTACGATCTTGTCGACTTTTGGAATGCTCTCTGTTCCGTATGCCAGAGCAGCAATCGCCTGTGCCCCGCCGACTTTATAGATGACATCCGCACCGGCTTCATGTGCTGCAACCAGTGTGTTTGGTGTCACTTTTCCATCTTTTCCGGGCGGTGTGACCATCACGATCTCATCAACTCCAGCTACCTTTGCAGGTACAATGTTCATCAATACAGAAGATGGATATACAGCTTTCCCGCCCGGCACATATACACCGACTCTGTGAAGTGGTGTGACTTTCTGTCCCAGGATTGTTCCGTCCGGTTTGCTGTCGAACCAGCTGTACTGTCTCTGTTTTTCATGATACATACGGATGTTCAGAAGAGCTTTGCGGATGATCTCCACCAGTTTTGGATCTACTTCTTTATATGCCTCTTCGATCTCCTCTTCTGTAACCTTAATATTGTCTGCAGTGATATCTGCATGATCAAATTTCTTCGTATATGCAAATACTGCCTGATCCTTTTCTTCTTTTACATGAGCGAGGATTTCCTGAACTCCCTGTTCATACTGACCGTAATTATTCGGGCTTCTCTTCAGAAGATCCTCCAGTAAGTTCTCTTTTGCATCTTTTGTCAAACGCTGTATTCTCATAGCCTTAACCGCCATCCTCTCATTTTATTTTCTCTCTGTCTGTACAGTATTATACCTGCTCCCGCAGTTTTGTCAGCAGGTCTTTGATCCTTGCGCTTTCCATACGCATACTGACCGGGTTCACGATCATCCTAGCAGACAACGGACATACTTCCTCCAACACTTCCAGACCATTTTCACGGAGGGTTGACCCTGTCTCTACAATATCCACGATCACTTCGGACAGTCCGACGATCGGTGCAAGTTCAATGGAACCATTTAACTTAATGATCTCTACAGTCTGATGCTTCGTGTTATAGAAATAATCTTTTGCAATATTCGGATATTTTGTTGCTACCCGGATCAGTTCATGATGCTGCAGAAGTGGTGCGGCATCTTTGTATCCGCATACACACATCTTACATTTTCCATATCCAAGATCCAGTACTTCATGTACCTTACGTCCTTCTTCCAGGATTGTATCTTTTCCAACGACTCCGATATCCGCTGCGCCATATTCTACATATGTCGGAACATCCGGTCCTTTTGCAAGAAAGAAACGGAGTTTCAATTCTTCATTGGTGAAAATCAGCTTCCTGGAATCTTTGTCTTTCATCTCTTCACAGGTAATCCCGATTTTCTCAAATAATTCTAATGTCTGTTTTGCCAGACGTCCTTTTCCCAGGGCAAATGTCAGGTATCTCATAATGTCTAACTCCTATCTGTACTATTCACGATCTTCTGCTCTCCGGTAACGAGATTGACCATCGTTACTTCTCCGGTCTCCTCAATATATACCAGACTTCCGGCATAATAATCATTTCCGTAACGGATATAATCTTCCAATCCACTGTTTTCATCCTTCTTCAGAAGTTCTGCATTCTTGGCTTTTCTACGGAAATCCTTCGCAAGGCGGATTGCTTCAAGCTGTCTTCCTTCCGCATATACGATGATCGTATTCTTTCTTGGATATACGATGCGGATCTTCTGACGGGTCAGTGCACTCACCAGTTCATCAATTACAATCGCAAAACCGATAGATGGTGATTTCTTACCGAACTTTTCAATCAGATGGTCATAACGTCCGCCCTTTACAACTGCATCCCCGGTTCCGTAAGTATAACCACGGAACACGATTCCTGTATAGTATCCATAGGTTCCTGTCATGCTCAGGTCAAAAGTGACAAATTTTTCCACTCCGTAATAGCGCAGGATGTGGTATATCTTCTCCAGGCGTCTGATTGCCATCACACCTTTGGAATTCGGCGCAAGGTTTTCCGCTTTTTCCAGGATATCAATTCCTCCGATCAGTTCATTCAATGCTGAAAATGCTTCTTTGGAGCTTCTCTTTGCCTGAATACTGTCCAGAAATTCTTCTACACCGAAGTAATTGCGGTTACCGATCAGTTCTCTTACTCTTTCTTCCGCCTCTTCATCCAGACTTGCGTCTTCGATCAGACTCTGGAAGAAATCAACATTACCGACACAGAGCTGGAATTCTTTCAGCCCGATCGTCAACATAGATTCAATCACCAGGGCAAGCATCTCTGCATCTGCCTCTACCGAATCATCCCCGACAAATTCTGCGCCCATCTGCGTCGTCTCTCTTAAGCGTCCCTGATAACTGGAATGGTTCACAAATGTATTGCCTGTATAACACAGACGGATCGGAAGATTTTCATCTTTAAATAAAGTTGCCGATGCTCTTGCAATAGACGGGGTAATATCGGGTCTTAAGACAAGTGTATTGCCATCTTTGTCAAAAAATTTATACAGATCGTTGGCCGGTGTCGTTCCAATCTCCTCACGGAACACATCAAAATATTCGATCGTCGGAGTCTGGATATCATGATATCCATATAAATGAAATACTTTTTTCAATCTGCTTTCCAACGCAAGTTTCTTACCACATTCTACGTTATATATATCCCGTACTCCCTCCGGAGTGTGTAATTTCTTCTTCATATGTCCTCCAAGTAGTAATGTTCTTTTTGGTACTTTAGCGTGCTACCATGTTAAAAAATCACTTTGCATTATACGCAGTTTCACCTGTTTTGTCAAGTTCATCCCGAAGTTCCAGATCAAGATTCAGTGCATCCAGATACGGAACATAGCATCCACGGAAAAATTTCATAAAAAAGCGCTCATCCAGCTCATCAAAACGGAAGCTCTTTCGACCCCCGTTCTGCGCCCGCATCCAGAACCTGTACAGTTCTTCAAAACGCATATAATATAAGATATTTCTGGAAGAATAGTAGATCAGGATAAATGCGATTCCCTGCTGTTTTTCAAAGTTCTTCATAAACTCTACCTGATGTTCATGAATATTCTGAAGCGGAAATGTCTCCGCCACACATTCTTTTGCATCAAAACACACCGGAATTCCCTGTACCGCTCCAATATAGTCGATCGTACTGCGCTGATCAAAATAAGCGAGCGTGATCTGTCTGTGTTCTTTATCCATCCGCACCGGTGTGATCGGGGTCGGAATCTTCTGCATCAGTGCCAGATTCTTTTCCAGATACCACTCATTGGTACGGTTGACCATATCTTCTAATGTAGAACCTCTAAGGCCTCTCGAGTTCCATGTTCCCATGCTGTCTCCTTTATCAGTTTCCAGAAAACCTCCGGTACCTTTGCATAAAATGTCTTTCCGGAAAGATTCTCCAGTTCTTTCTTCATCCCCGGCATTGTAAGCTGATAAGCATGCAGTACCTGGTCTTCGATCTTCCATTCTTTTTTATAGCGGTCATTCCATTTCTTAGAGCCGTATTTGTAATCTCCGAGAAGCGGATGTCCGGTACTCGCCAGATGTGCACGGATCTGATGGGTACGTCCGGTGATCAGATGTACCTTCAGAAGCGTCATCTCTTCATTCCACGCGATCGGGACATATTCTGTTTCTATAGGAAGACCTTTTGCATCTTTGGAAAAGCCTCCCTTTGAAAGGCTGACACGGTTCGTCTTCTCGTCTTTCACAAGATACCCCCTGATGTGTGCCGGCTCCGTGATCCTGCCCTTTACAATACACAGATAATATTTTTTCAGTGTACGTTTCTTGAATAATTCTCCCATCTGCTGTAAGCCTGCCAGACTCTTCCCGGCAACGATCAGACCGCTGGTATTCCGGTCCAGACGGTTGCAGATCGACGGGCGGAAGGTCTTAAGATTCTCTCTGGTGAGCTGCCCGGATTCCAGAAGATATGCTGTCACATTCTCCACTACTGATACATCTGTTTCCTTCGCCTTCTGCGACAGCATTCCGGACGGTTTATTGATAAATATCACATTCTGATCTTCATAGATCACGTCCAGCTTCACCGTATTCTTTATGCTTTCTTCCACCGTCTTTCCAGCTGCCTGAAATTTGGCAATGGTATCATCTGCCAGAAACAGTTTCACGCTGTCTCCTTTTTTCAGATGTTCGTTCCCGGTTGCTTTCTTTCCATTCAGCACAATATTCTTTTTACGTAGCATTTTATAAATAAAGCTTCCCGGTGCTTCGCTCAGATATTTGCGCAACAGTTTATCCAGGCGTTGTCCCGCCTCATTGTCATGAATGATCAGTTCTTTCATATTCTCTTCTAACTCCCGCTGTTTTCTACATAGAAATGTTTAAGATGATCTTCCGGATCTTTTTTTCTCTTCGTAATGATTCTTTCTGTTCTACCGCTGCCATATTATTCATGCCCTCCGCACGCGATAAAAATGCAGTATAGTCATGGAAAATCTTCACCGTCATCTTATCATAATGATTGTCTTTCAAAATATCTTTGATATGACGGGCAAGTGCCGCCTCATCGGTCTTCGGATTGCTTGCATATCCGCAGACAATGTGCCCGGATACAACCACTGCATCCAGAGGCATAACCTTCTGTGAACTGGTAATGATCATATCATATGCCTTCAGGATCAGAGGTGCTTTTTCCTCCAGCTCCTGGTATTTTGCTTCTTCAATACTCTTATATGGTGCCATTGTGATAAATTCCACCAACATCTTTGCTGCCGGAAGGCATCCGACTACCGCTACAACGGTAAGCAGATTCAGTCTGGATCCGGTCTGAATATATCCAGTTACAAAGATTGCGATCACAATTGCAAATTCTACGACCGCTCCCAGAAGATATTTCTGTTTTCTTGCCTTTACATATCCCGGCTGTCCTTTTTCTGTTCTCATATTGTCTGTCCTTTTTGTTTTCTATTTATAATTTTTCTGCAATCGTTTTTTTCTATCATGAAAAAACATTTTCCCAAGCTCATAGACATTCCGTATATGCCTTTATATATCCGCATGGTTGATCTTCATCATCCCCCATACAAGCAGGCGATCCGGAAGGATCTTGGAAAGGATTCTGGAACCTTTCATTGCTGCTCCATATACCGAAACGCGTCTTCCACGCACGCTGTCTGTAAGTGCCTGTGTCACCACCGCTTCCGGTTCGGCACAGAGTGCTTCTTTTTCACTTGCCGCAAGCGCACCGGCCCGGTCAAAGAATTCTGTACGTACCGGTCCCGGACACACTGCCGTTACCAGGATTCCCCGTTTCTTCAATTCTGCTGCCAGTCCCTGTGAAAAACGCAGTACATATGCTTTGGAAGCCGCATATACACAGAATCCTGGCTGTGCACAGAACGAAGCTGCCGAAGCCAGATTGACAATCCGGCTGCCTTTCGACAGATATGGCAGGCAGATTCCTGTCATTCTGGTGAGTGCTGTACAATTCAGATCAACCATGCCACACTGTTCTTTCAGATCAATGTCACTGACGTTACCGATCTTTCCATATCCTGCCGCATTTACAAGCATCCTTACATCTGCCTGCCGGCGATCCAGTTCTCTTTGCAGTTTTTCAAAAATATAGTCTCTCTGCATATCCCCGTCGAAGATCCTGACCGGGATCTTTACCTGTTCCTGCAGACTTTTCAGACGGTCTGTCTGTCTTGCCACTACCCATAATTCATTCAGGTTCTTATACAGCTGCGGGATCTGAAGCGCAAATTCCCTGCCCATTCCCGACGATGCTCCTGTAACGATCGCTATTTTCAACTTTAACACCTCTCTACATCCATCCGGCTGCCGGTTTTTCATCATTTTCCCTTTATGCTATTTCTCTTGCTGTTATTTCTTCTTATGCACATTCCGGATCGATTTCTTTTTCTGTCTGCTGTTCTGTCTGTCACTTTGCACAGTATTTCTTCTGGAATGCTCGTTTTTGTTTTTCCCACGGTCATTCCGTCCCGGTTTTCCGGAAGACTTCTGATTCTGCGTTTTCTGTCCCGGTACTTTCTGCTGTGATCTGCCTTCGAATTTTCTCGGGCGTATCAGACAGTGTTTATCAAATCCTACCAGATCCATGCGGTGTGCCTTCTTCAGAGCCTCCATGACCAGATCATAATTCTTCGGATCCCGGTACTGGATCAGAGCTCTCTGCATTGCCTTTTCATGCGGATTCTTCGGCACATAGACCGGCTGCATCGTTCTTGGATCCACGCCTGTATAATACATACACGTCGAGATCGTTGACGGTGTCGGATAGAAATCCTGTACCTGTTCCGGCATATATCCAAGATCCCGGATATGCTCTGCTAGTTCTACCGCATCTTTCATTCTGGATCCCGGATGTGAAGACATCAGATACGGCACAAGATACTGATCTTTGTGGATCTTCTGATTCATCTTATTGTACTTTTTCACAAATTCCTGATATACACTGTTCTCTGGTTTTCCCATCAGTGTAAGAACATCATCCGATACATGCTCCGGTGCAACCTTTAACTGTCCGCTTACATGATAACGGCAGAGTTCCTCCAGAAATGCATCACTTTTATCCGCAACAACATAATCGAACCGGATTCCCGAACGGATGAATACCTTCTTCACTTTTGGAATGTCACGCAGTTCTTTCAGAAGTTTGATATAGTCTCTGTGATCTACTTTCAGATTCGGACACGGCTTCGGGAACAGGCACTGGCGGTTCTTACACACGCCACGTGTAAGCTGTTTTTCGCAGGATGGCTGGCGGAAGTTCGCCGTCGGACCTCCTACGTCGTGGATATAGCCTTTGAAGTCCTTTTCCTGCGTAATCATCTTCGCCTCATCTAACAGCGACTCGTGGCTTCTCACCTGCATGATCCTTCCCTGATGGAAAGTAAGTGCACAGAAGCTGCAGCCGCCGAAGCAGCCACGGTTGCTGATCAGACTGAACTTGACCTCTGAGATTGCAGGTACGCCGCCGTCCTTCTCATAAGAAGGATGGTAGGTCCGCATATAAGGCAGTCCGTAGACATCGTCCATTTCCCCTTCCGAAAGTGGAAGTGCCGGTGGATTCTGTACTACATACAGATGATCATTATATGGCTCTACCAGCCTTTTCCCGGCAAATGGATCGGTATTGCAATACTGTGTATAAAAGCTTCTTGCATACTCCAGCTTATCCTGCTTCATATCTTCGTATCCCGGAAGAATCTCTGCGTCATAGACACTGTCCAGACTCTTCGTCTTATAAACCGTTCCAGCGATAAATGTGATATCACTGACCGCAATACCGCTGTCCAGAGCTTCTGCGATCTCAATGATCGAATGTTCTCCCATTCCATAAGATATCAGATCTGCACCGGAATCCAGCAGGATCGAACGTTTTAATTTGTCTGACCAGTAATCATAATGTGCCAGTCGTCTGAGACTTGCCTCGATCCCTCCGAGGATGATCGGTGTCTTCTTATATACCTGACGGATCAGGTTACTGTATACAACCGCTGCGTAATCCGGACGCTTTCCCATCACGCCTCCCGGCGTATAAGCATCCGTTCTGCGGTGCTTTTTCGACACGGAATAATGATTCACCATCGAATCCATATTTCCCGCAGAAACAAGGAATCCCAGTCTCGGTTCTCCAAGGATCGTAATGCTGTTCTTATCTTTCCAGTCCGGCTGCGCAATGATACCGACTTTAAATCCATGCGCTTCCAGAAGTCTCGTAATGATCGCATGTCCGAAAGACGGATGGTCTACATAAGCATCTCCGGAAATATAGACAAAATCCAGCTGTTCCCATCCCCGTTCTTCCATATCCTTTTTGCAAATCGGTAAAAATTTATTTTCTGACATTCTCTATCTCCTCTTCTGTCAGCAGCCGGTATTCTCCGGGCTTCAGATTTTCATCCAGGCACAGGGTTCCCATGCGTTCTCGCTTCAGATAAGTAACTTCTTTACCCACTGCAAGGAACATCCGCTTCACCTGATGGAACTTTCCTTCATGGATCGTAAGGCGGATCTCAGATTCTTCCGCGCTCTTCATAATGTCAAGTTTTGCAGGTCTTGTCATCTCTTCTTCCTCTGCGCCGATATCGATTCCTTCTGCGAACCGCTTTACATCCTCTTCTGTAACCATTCCATCTATTTTTGCATAATAGACTTTATCCACATGCTTTTTCGGTGCCAGCAGACGGTGTGCCAGATCTCCGTCATTCGTGATCAGAAGTAATCCTTCCGTATCTTTATCCAGTCGTCCGACCGGGAAAAGATCCTTTCGTTTCTTGTCTTTGATCAGATCGATCACCGTAGTATCTCTCCGGTCCTCGGTCGCCGATACCACGCCGCCCGGCTTGTTCAGCATATAATATTCATACGACACATAGGAAATGTTACGGCCGCCTATTGTAACTTCATCGCATGTCTCATCAATCTTCGTATCTGCTGCTTTTACCACCGTCCCGTTAACGGTAACTTTCCCCTGACGGATCTGCTTCTTTACCTCCTGGCGGGTACCCACACCCATCTCTGCCAGATATTTATCCAGACGCATCATCTTAACACAGCCTCCATCCCGGCAGATATTTGTTCTTCAATGTACCATTCGATACCTTTCCCCATCCAAGCGGGAATCCGTCTACACAGACCAGATACCAGCCTTTTGCCTTTCTCTCTGTCAGATCATCTACATCCAGCGTCTCCCCTTTCAGATAACGTCTGACTCTTTCATCTTCGCATGGAAGATCAATGATCTGTGCATATTCATCCTTTTTCAGGCACATGGCAAATGCCTGGCTCGGTTCAAAACGGTTCTTCTTCAGTTCTCCAAGCAGCAGTCCGGTTCTTAAGAAACGGATTCCTCTCACATCCGGAAGTCCCTCCGGCATATAGTAAATGCGCTCACCATGGATATCCAGTCTGGAACCGTCCAGTTTCCAGGTTACCTGCTTCATAAACTCTTCCAGGTCGGCCGGAATCTTTCCCGCCTTCTTTTTTGTTTTCAGTTCTTTTACAGGCAGTGGTTCACCCTTTTGCAGAAGGGCTACATAATGGCCTTCTCCTTTCATCTTATGTGGGAAAATGCGGACTGTCTTTTTCAGTTCTTCGTCTTTTTCCTCTGTCACTTCCGGTATTCCCGGACAGAATCCCTCATAACTTTCTATCGGAAGCACATGGAATTCAGGATATTCTTTCTTCAGATGTTCAATGATACGCTCATTTTCACCCGGGTCAAATGTACACGTCGAATATAGCATAAGGCCACCCGGCTTTAACATTCTTGCTGCCTGCAGAATGATATTCCGCTGCAGATTGCTGAAGAATTCCGGACCATGTTCCTCCCATGCTTTTACCATCTTTTTATCTTTTCGGAACATTCCCTCTCCGGAACACGGTGCATCGATCGGCACATTGCTCTTCTGCGCTACTTCAAGAAGGCGCTCGCCCTCGGTTGCGTAGGTGACTACCGGTTCTCCTTCTTCAAATCGAAAGGTTACTTTTGCCATAATCTGTAAATCCCCCAGTCGTATATATTCTCCGCTTTTTTTATTTTTCCGCTTTTAGATAGAAAAACCCCTGATGGTGCCTCAGGTTTTCGCAAACGCTGCGGCACCATCAGGGGAAAACCTGCGAGATTTAAAGATTAAAGCTCCAGATAAGAATCTGCATACAGAGTGTTGCCTTTGAATACGTCACAGGATTTAATGGTCTCCATCAGTCTCAGGTCATTCGGGTTAACGATGGCGCTGGTCAGACCCTGCATCATAGCCATAGCTACAAGTGCGGAATCCATGATCGGACGGATGTTTTTCGGCATACCGTTGGAGTTGTTGGAAAGTCCGCCGGTAGAATTCAGTCCCATATCGCTGAACATCTTGATACACTCAAGAACTTCCATCTGTTTGTCCTGCATTCCTTTTACAACCAGGAACAGCGGGTCAAACCACAGATCTGTCGGCTCCATGCCATGCTCCATACCTCTTTCCAGAAGGGTCTGGCAGTACATCATACGCTCGTCGTTATCTTTTGCAATTCCTTCACCGTTGCAAAGTGCAATAACGATTGCATCGTTTGCAGCTGCAAGGTCAACGTACTCGATTCTTCCTGCAGCATCTGCAGAGTTTACGATCGGTTTTCCTTTGGAACGGTTGTATACAGAGATACCAGCCTCAATTGCTTTTTTGTTGGATGTATCCAGAGCCAGCGGAACATTGTCAAAATTGCTCTGCAGCAGCTCAACAGCCCACTTCATAATGTCCTCTCCATCATTTTCAGCCGGTCCGATGTTTACATCAAGGTAAACGGCACCAGCATCCAGCTGCTGTTTTGCTCTCTTTAAAATTGGCTCTTCATCTCTTGCTGCGAATGCTTTGTTTACAGTAGGAGCTGTAACAGAAAGTCTTTCGCCGATGGTTACAAATTTTGCCATATCTCTTCTCCTTTTCTTTTGGGAATCCCCCATAATTATTTTTTCACGGGAGAAACTTCCGGATACCGGAGTTCCTCCCGGATTTTTTATGTATTACAGTTCTCCGTTTGCCTGCAGATCTTTCATGAATTTCACAAGCTGAACTGCCTCAAGCGGAGCAACGATTACTTCCCATCCAGGAAGTTTGGACTCAATGTCGCCCTTTAATACGGCTACTTTACCAGGAATGATAACTTTTCTGGATTTTACTTTATCTTCTACATTCTCTTTGAAGAATTTGGAGATAGAGTTACCGGAGAATTTACCTGCTGCCCAGGATGTCAGTACGGAAAGTCCGCCGGCATCGTTGATTACAAGGTTAACCGGAACTCCGGATCTCTCGAGCTCTCCGGATACCAGGAAATAGGTCAGGGCAAAGTCTACTGTGGTCAGGCAGATCGAATTTTCGTCTGCGCCGTTCAGCGGGTAGATGCCCGGCTCTACTTTCATCGGTTTCTGCGGATCGGTAAATACGTTCTGGCGAAGTCCGAATACCGGAAGTGCCTCTGCGTATCCCATCTCCTCAAGAACGATGATAGAACCGTATTTCATGGTGAACAGGGAAAGCAGTGCCTGCTGCATATATCTGTCGCCCTGTGCGATTTTTGCCAGATTTACAATAGACGGATAACCGAAGGTACGGTCTGTATCCTTTAAGGATGCACGTCTTACCTGTACGGTAGTAGCGAAGGTCTCTTTGATGGTTGCTTCTGTGGTATCAAGAACAAGGTTCTTGTTGCCGAGTTTCTCGATTGCTTCTACGGTGTCGTGAAGCTCATCAATATTTGCGCCGCTAACGCCGAGAACAACGCCTGCCTCTGTGGCAAGTTTGCTCATCTCTTCATAGTTGGATGCATTTGCACCATTCAGGATCGGTTTGCCTGCTTTGCATACTTCCAGAGCAGCTTTTGCAGCATCTGCGTCCTCACAGCCAAGTACCAGAACTTTTCCGGTTGCTGCTGCTTTCGTTACAAGAGATACGTATTTGTCTACGCCATTTCCGGCATAGTTTACATACAGCATCTCTGCGCACATACGCTCACCGATACGGTCGTAATCAACTTTTTTGTCTTCTTCCAGTTTTGCATCGATCTCTTCGTCAGACATGCAGCTGCAGAGAGATACCGCATAACGGGTTTTGCTTACAAATGTTTTCTCATGACGATAGAGGACCGTCTCTCCGCCAAGAGTGTACTCACTGTCGCCGGTTCCGACTTTGATCGTCTTCATTGGCGGTGCGGTAGCTTCGGAAAGCTGTGCCATAGCGTCGTCAGACATATATGGGCACGCTGAAATATCCATAGCGCCCTGTGCAACCTTCATGGAGAATGCCATACAGGTCGGACATCCGCACTCCTTACAGTTTTTCTTTGGGGTCATTTTAAAAATCTGAATACCTGATAATGCCATAATTCTTTATCCTCCTAATCTCTTCCTTACGTACTGATTACATCAGTTCCTGAATCATTTTGGAAATGGTTGCAACAGACTGTGGATGTTTGAGGATAACTGCATCAGAACCAGAAGCCAGAGATGCGGCTGCTGTCTGAATCTCCATAGAGACTCCTCGTACTTCCTGATTTCCCCATTCCGGAGATTCCTCTTCTGTTGCCATTGCCTCTTTTACATTCCATGTCTCAGAAGCGATTGGAGTAATAATTGGCATCTGCAGCATTTTATCGTCCTGGGATAATGCTGCTGCTTTGATACGGTCCAGTGTAGATACTACGTACTCATATCCGTATCCGACTGCTGCAGAACCTACGTTCATAACAATGCTGTCTGCGCTGACACCGAGCTGGGTCATAACAACATTCAGCTGTTTTGCAAGGTTGATATCTACAGCGGACTCAGCGCCGACTTTCTGGTTGTATGCCAGACCTGCGGCTGCACCAACTGCCTTGTAATCTTCTTCTCTTGCGGACATAACAAGAACGTTTCTTCCCTGAAGGACCTCTGCTACTTTTGTGAGCAGTTCGGAATCCTTCTCAACGTTTTTACATCCTTCTACAACAAGCGGCACGTCAACGGCATCAGCAACCTCTTTGACTGTCTCAATGAGTTCTTCTACCGATTTGTTCAGACCGTTCGGGTCTCCGCCTGCCAGACGAAGGCAGAGGAAATCTGCACCTTCCATAGCTGCTGCTTTTTTTGCAATCTCGCCCATGGTAGCTGCACCTTCATAGTATGCTTTTACGCTTTCCGGTTCTCCTTCCATACCAAGGTCTGTGATTTCAACGCCGACCTTCGGTCCGTTTTTGATTTCACCGTCGAAAGCATAAAATGGTAATACGTTTTCTCCGCCAAGAGTTACGGTTTTGTCTCCGCTGCCGATTACAACGGATTTAATTGCTGCATTAAACTTTTGTGGTTTGCGATTAAACGGCATAAAAAAAGCCTCCTTAAAAATAAAATTCCATACAGGCATATCTCCATGATTCCGCTTCATGGACACACCTGTTATTATTTTAACGTTTTTTCCCGGAGAATGCAAGATTTACCAGGATATTTTCCAAGATTTTCTGACAAAAAGTATCCGTTTTCTTTTCGTCAGCCGTTTTTTCCCAGAAAATCACTTTACAGCTGCCGGCATGTGCCGGAAAGGGCTTCCTCCTCCGCTTTGGAATCCCCTCCCAAGCCATGCCGGTCTGCTTATTCTTTCACAGGATAAGCCTGTAAAATACGAATTACATCATTGGATCCATGCCAAGTGCCGGATGACCTTTCTCGGTCAGGAATGCAACCAGTGTCTCCGGATCTTCTGCGATGGTCTCATCACCGATCATATCGGTAAAGTTGTCGATACCGTACAGCTCTTTTGCTGTTTCATTCAGTTTCTCTGCAACCTGCTCTTTCAGCTCTTTCGGCATCCATACGATACGGGCAACGCCGCCTTCTGCTTTCATAAATTTCTTGGAAGCGATAAAGTGTTTGCCGTGTCCCATGAATCCAGGAGTCTGAACACCGCCGCCTGTCATGGAAGCCAGCTCGGAGAAGGTCATTCCCAGAGGAGTCATGCCTGCGTACTCACGGTTTGCGATGCAGACACCGTTGGAGAACGGCTCGATACCACAGATACACTCGAAGCATCCGCAGGATGTCATTGGTTTTTCCATGATAGAGTACAGAGATACATCATCAAGAGCACCCTGGGAAAGTTTACGAACAGCCTCGTTAACATCCTCGTACTCACCGATTCTCTCATCGATCACTTTTTCTTTTGTGATAACCTGGCAAGGTCCGTTCGGATCCAGCTCGTTGGTAGCTTTTGCATCCAGCCATGAAACAGCACCGCAAAGTCCGAGACGCTCTGGTGTAACAACACATACATGGCTCGGGGAGAATGCCTGGCACATGATACAGCTGTAGTATACCGGTACGGATTCATCTGTCATGGTAGACAGACGCTCGTCACGTTTGTCGAATACCGGGATTGCAATTTCGTGACGGATCTTGGTACAGTCTTCCGGATTGGTGTAGATCTTAACCTGACATTTGTCAACAACAGCCTCGAACTCGTTCTTCACCTGTGCGTACAGAACTTCTCCGAAGTGTTTTGCACGGAAGCCTGCGTTGAAAGCTTCTTTGCTGACACGGATACGGATCATATCACGCTGTCCGGTATGCATAACACCTTCGATGCAGTTCAGGTAGCTGTGGAATTTACGCTCAAATACAGGCTCGAAATCCGGCTGCATGCTCTTTCCGGCAACCTCAACAACGTATGCAATGCTGTGCTTGGAACCTACCTCGAACTCGTCGATGTCCGGTCCGATCAGCTCGATCTTGTGATCTTCTACTTCGGAAGCATCTTTTGTCTGAACCAGCTCGCAGCAGTCTACGCGGGAACCGTCAAACTCAACCTGCATATCACCACGGCGGATGATTTCACCCTCGAATGCAGATGCGAATGCAACCGGGATATCAATGTTGGTAATTTTGATCTTGATGTCGCGTGCTTCCAGAGAAGTTGCGTTGAATTTGGAAACGTCCTTCTGGATAATAAGGCTCTTCGGAATAGCCGGAACGTCTTTGTCATCGTTTGTGATAACCGGAAAGCCAAGTGCAATTGCACCAGCGCCGCATGCAACGATCACATCATCCAGAGGAGCAAAAGCATTTACGAATGCCGGTACACGGTCTTTGGTGTAGGTCATCAGTGCGCCTGCATCGCCTGCAGTTACGTTACCGAAGATCAGGGCTGCACGGATTGCTACGGATACAGCATGAATAACAGATGTTACGTCTTTTCCAAGCGGGATGACACGTACGTTTGCGCCAGTCTTGTATCCCAGTTCCTGACACTGATCGATGATTCCGCCAACCAGTGTTACAAGAATACCCTGTGCCTGATAGCTCTTAACCAGATCCACGCCTTCCTGTGCGGTCGGAGCGCTTCCAAGGATAACAGCTACGCCCGGGATATCGCCTGTTACAAGCGGCACACCAAGCTCGCGGATGATGGCATCACTTAAATGGCCGTAGCACGGCTCATCATATGGTTTTGCACCGTCGATGTATTTAATTGCCTCGATGAACTCTGCGCAGAGTGCAGTTGCAACACCGGACATAAATACATCATTCAGCTGATTTTCTCTTGTCATCAGAGATTTTACCACGCCAAGAGCCTCTTTCATCTCTTTTAAGTTGGTAACCTTTACTCCTGTTACAGCATAGTAACACGGAAGTGCGTAAGCAGTGTCCGGGAAGCTGACTGCTTTTTCCTCTCCGTTTGCTGCGATTGCGGCATCAACGGCAGCTTCGGTAAGACCGTATACTGCATCATTTCCGCCAAATACTCTCTCGAATAATGTCATGTGTTTTTCCTCCTATCACACTTTTTCCATGCAAGGCATGTTTGACTTATCGATTTTTGTTTTTATTTTCCGTATCTCTTCTACTGCAGCCGCGCTGTAATCATATGGAGACGAACCTTCCCTGTCCGCTTCCATAATTTCCGGGTTGTAGTGGACCATGCCCAGAAGATCCTCCGGGGGGATACGGTCCTGTATGAATGCCTCATCTTTCTCGTCGCGTACTTTGTTTGCCACGACATGAACCTGATGAACGCCAAGCTCTTCGGCCAGACGTTTGACATTCTTATAGGTCTGAATACTTCTTGCACCCGGCTCGATGACTACGATGAACATATCCATGCCCTCTGTGGTTCCTCTTCCCAGATGCTCAAGGCCTGCTTCCATGTCGAGGATGACAACATCCCCTCTGTGAAGGACCAGGCTGTTGATGATTCTCCGCAGCATCACATGCTCCGGGCAGACACAGCCGCTTCCGGCCGTCTCCACGGTGCCAAGCGTCAGGAGTTTGACTCCGTTGTACTCTTTGCTGTATTTATCGGGGATATCACTTACTCTCGGATTTATTTTGTAAAACCGGTTGTCTGCACTTGCCTCGGTGCGCTCTTCGATCAGTTTTCTCATTTTGGTAATCGGAACGATCGAATCGAGGATTTCTTCCGGAAATCCAAGCGCAAGGCCCAGATTGGCATCCGGATCGACATCTGCAGCCAGAACCGGATGGCCTTCTTCTGCATAAAGTCTTGCAAGGGTCGCTGCGATGGTTGTTTTTCCTACGCCACCCTTTCCAGTTACTGCTATTTTCATTTTACACCTTTTCACTTCAAAAAGGGCGGTCTCTTTTTACGTCAGGGACCGCCCTGTCCTTTTTATACGCCGAGTGCGGCACGTTTCTCTTCGATTCGTGCGAGCATTGCATCGCCCAGCTTGTCGATGTCTTTTTCTACTGTGTAAGCTGCCTCAACCCAGTCGCGGACACCGTTGGTCAGAAGTCCTGTTACCTCAGTGGATCCGGATACGTACGGCTCTACGCCAAGGTAAGTATCGATACCGGTTGCTACAACATAGTTTCCGATGGAAACTGCTTTCTCAGACATCCACTCCGGAGCACATCCGACAACCGGAAGCTGGGAAATATTGACATTACCGATTTTAGCAAGTTCTGCTACAAGAACCATCATACGGGAGATATCAACGCAGGATCCCATGTGGAGTACCGGCGGGATATCAGCCAGCTCACAGACACGTTTCAGACCTGCACCGCAGAGATCTTTAGCACGTTTGTCCATCAGACCTGCTCTTGCTGCTGCCTGTGCAGAGCATCCGGAAGCAACGATGATAACGTCGTGCGCGATCAGCTTCTTCATCAGCTCGATGTGAGCGGTGTCCGGACGGACTTTCGGGTTGTTGCATCCTACCATGGCAACTGCACCGCGGATAACGCCGGATGCCACACACTGCCACAGCGGCATCAGAGTTCCGGTCTGGTCAACCTGGGAATTGGTTACTTTATCCAGAGTCTTAATGATGGACTCAAAAGAGTATCCCACGGTTGCTTTCTGCTTCATATGCGGGATATGTACCAGCTCCGGTTTCCGGTTTTTAAAGTTTTCAATTGCCATTTTTACGATGGCTTTTGCATTCTCACCTGCTGTTTTTGCGTTGAAACGAATGTATTCTGCATCCGGCATCTGCGCAATCGGGCTGGTGGTAACGAATTTAGTATGGAAACATTTGCTTAAAGGTCCAAGGGCTGGGAAAATACACTGTACGTCAACAACGATGGCCTCGCAGGCACCGGTCAGTACCACGTTTTCCTGCTGCAGGAAGTTACCTGCCATCGGCACGCCGCGGCGCATTGCTACTTCATTGGAAGTACAGCAGACACCTGCCACGTTGATTCCCTTTGCTCCCATTTCTTTTGCATATGCGATCATCTCCGGATCGTCTGCGTATTCGCAGATCATCTCGGAAAGTGACGGATCATGGCCATGAACGATGATATTTACTTCATCTTCTTTCATAACACCAAGGTTTGCCTCGGTTTCGATCGGCTTTGGAGTTCCGAACAGTACGTCAGAGAACTCGGTACCCATCATGGAGCCGCCCCATCCATCGGAAAGTCCGGAACGAAGGGACTGGCGAACGAGTGCTTCCGGAAGGGAAGAACATCCCATATGAGTCATATGAAGAGAACATGCAACCTCACGGTCAATCGCACGCGGTGCGATTTCTTCTCTCTCCCAGATATCCTGTGTATGCTGCGGAGCACGTTTCAGGAATCTCTGTGTTCCAAACGGTTTACCATACTCTAAAAGAGCCAGCTCGGACATCTCATGTGCCAGATCGTAAATATCTTTTCCTTCTGTCTCTACGCCCCACTCTTTTGCGATACGGATCAGTTTCTCCGGATCTTTTACTTTGTAGTTTCCGTTTGGATCAGCCTCATGCAGTGTGTGGCAGATCTCACGGCCATGATCGGAATGTGTTGCGGAACCGCCTGCTGTAAAGCGCAGGAAGTTACGTCCTACAATACCGTGTACATCGCATCCGCAGATTCCTCTCGGTGCCTTTGGTGTAATACGGCAAGGTCCCATCGTACAGATACGGCAGCAGGTTCCCTGCTCACCGAATTTACAGTGCGGGGTCTGGTTTTTTACACGAAACTGCCATGCGTCAGCGCCAACTTTTGCACCATTTTCCAGGAGCTCATTCGTGGCCTGTTCGAATTCTTCTACGCTTGTTAATTTGAATTCGCTCATCTTGTCCTCCTCAAGATTGTATTTTAATATTTTTATGGTAAAAATATCCTCCCGTGGGGGATATTTTACTTTTGAAATATCCCCCCGTCTGCAGCGCGTACAGAGCGGAGGGCAGATCATCTGTTTTTATAAGCCAAGGTTTTCTACGATTTTCTTTAATGCCGCACGTACCGGAGAATCTTCCGGCAGACGTACGGTTGGTTTTCCGTCACAGTCATATTCATAAACCTGATCATCGTGTGGAACAACGCCAAGGAGAGTTAATCCCTGTTTTTCAATTTCCTCACGGGTTCCCTCATTTAACACGCCATTCGGCGCGCGATTTACGATCAGTCCTACCTGCTTCGGCTTCATATCGCATTCTTTGATCAGCTCCGCAATTCTAGCTGCGGCCTGTACTCCTCTTCTCGAGCAGTCACTGACCAGAATAGCTGTATCCATTCCCGGAAGAATACCGCGGCTGATATGTTCCATACCGGCTTCGTTGTCAACTACCATGAAAGGATAATTCGGATACAGTTTTGCAAGCTGGTTCTGCAGAAGTCCATTGACGAAACAGTAGCAGCCTTTTCCCTGTGTTCTTCCCATAACGAGAAGATCGAAATCGTCTTCCTCGGTGATTGCGCCGGCAAATTTGAATTCTGCATAATCTGCCTTGCTCATTCCTGCCGGAATCGGGCTTTTCGACGCCATCTCCGCGCGGGCAATTTCTTCCCGGATATCTCCCAGCGTAGCTTCTACCTCTACGCCAAGTACCTCATTCAGGTTTGAGTTTGCGTCCGCATCGACTGCCAGAACAGGTCCTTTTCCCGTCTCACAGAGATACTGGATCAGCAAGCCGCATAATGTTGTTTTTCCAACGCCGCCTTTTCCGGCGACAGCTATTACATGTGCCATAAAAATCGGATGCCTCCCAAATTCAAGTAATTAATTCATTAAACCAGTGTGCAAAGGCCGGATCTGTCGATGATTTCAGATACGTCTTTCCATTTATTCAGTGCATACAGATGAATTCCGTTGACACCGAGTGCACGGTATGCATCAATCTGTTTTACGGTATATTCGATACCCTCTTCTTTGAACTCTGCAACTTTCTTGTCGTAGAATACGTCGAACGGTTTTCCTTCTGCATCTTTTGCTGCAAATGGGTTTGGGAACAGCCAGTGTCTGGAGATCATTCTGGAAAGCTCTCTGTCCATCACACAGCCGTTTCTGGAAAGTGCCATGTTAATAGTAGCAGCCTGATCCAGGATCGGCATTACTCCAACGTCTACCGGCATGGTGATTCCTGCTTTACGGATTGCATCCAGCCAGTATTTGAACTGCTCCATATCCCAGCAGAGCTGTGTCATGATGTAGTCTGCTCCGTTGTCCTGTTTCTGTTTCAGAACTGCGATATCAGACTCCAGACTTCTGCAGGAGATGTGGCCTTCCGGTGAACCTGCAACAGCGATTTCAAATTTATCGCCGTAGGTATCACGTACGAATTTTACAAGATCGGTAGCATAGTCAAAGTCACCACAGGTTGTAGTCTCACCAAGCGGAATATCTCCGCGCAGTGCCAGCATATGGTCTACGCCGTCAGCCAGATACTGATCCAGTTGCTCTTTGATTCCTTCTTTTGTGTTTTTGATAACGGTGAAATGAGTAACCGGTGTAGTTCCGGCATTTTTGATCATCTGACATACTTCACGGTTTGCTCCGACATTTCCGCCGCCTGCTCCATATGTACAGGAAATGTAAGACGGGTTGTACTTCATCAGGTGGTCGATGGTACCCGGCAGATTCTGCAGTCCCTTCTCTGTCTTTGGCGGGAACAGCTCAAAAGACAGAAGAGTCTTGTTTTTCATCTCTTCTGAAAGTTTCATAATTCAATTTACCTCCGCTTTAATATAATATATTCCTATTCTAAGTCCCGGTTCGCTTGTTCTGTTTGTTCCGATTTGCAGAGCCCGGGGGCCTAAAACCGCTTTTATAGAATAACTGGTTCCGTCAACCAATTATCATTCACAGTCCAGCTCTACGATGCTGTTTGCAAGATCTACCATTTTGATCTTACCCTGCAGTCTGATCTCTTCGCCCAGGATGTCGCGGATGAGAACGTATTCTCCATCGACATCGATGCGGCTCACATTTTTACAGACAACTGTGTTTTCCGGATTTTTGTATACCGTTGCAAGGCACATAGCTTACGCCTCCTCTACTTAACTTCTTTCAAATGCTCTTTTACAAGTGTCAGTGCAAGGGACAGGCGCATATTGCCTTTCTGGAAATCGGATACTCCCTCCCTGATCTGTTTTGCGGCGTCCGCCATTCCGGCTTTTTCCAGTTTGTCGGCCATCTCGTCGAGTTCTGCTGCGTGATGTTCATTGTGCTGCAGCATATAGGTTAAAAGGGCAAGATTCTCGTCCTTGCATTTTTCTTCGGAACCGCATGCATTGCAGGCATGTCCGCAGTCTTCTCCCTCGTGATGATGGTCATGGTGATGATGGTGCTCGTCGTGAGCTCCGTGCGGAATGGGATTTCCATTCTCGTCATATAATAAATGCATAATATGGCCTCCTCTGTCCCCGTTTTTCTGCTCTGCCGTCCGTTTCGTCCGCTTTTGTTTTCCTGAAACGTCCTGCAGATTGTACAGGGAATGATAAATAAATATCAATTCAAATTTATTATACTCTATTTCATGCACAAAATCAATACGGCCTCCACAAAATTTCTGTACAATTCGCCGTACAGGCCGTCCTGGCATCCTTCTTTTTTCTTGCATGGCTTGTTATTTTTTTTCATTTCCCGATTGTGTTAAACTTTTTTAATATATTTGGTCTGATTTCTTTAAATTTTCATGTTATACTAAACATAATTATGAGAGAAATACGGCAGAATCTTTTTTTGATTCAAGATACGGAGGGTTTTTATGGCACTTTCTATTCCAACCATTACATTGAACGACGGCAGAGCGATGCCGCTTCTGGGGCTTGGCACTTACAAATCGACAGAAAAAGAGGCAGAAAAAGCAATTGTCACCGCGGCAAAATACGGCTACCGTCTGATCGATACCGCCTCCTCCTATAAAAATGAGGACAGCATCGGCCGCGGGATCCGCGCAAGCGGGATTCCGCGGGAAAACTTTTTTATTACCACAAAGGTATGGAATACCGCGCAGCGGGTCGGTGATATCGAAGGTGCCTTCAACCGCAGCCTCGACCGTCTCCGTCTCGACTACGTTGATCTTTACCTGATTCACTGGCCGGTGCCGGGCTGCTACCCGGAGACGTGGCGCGCACTCGAAAAAATCCGCGAATCCGGGCGTGCAAAATCGATCGGCGTCAGCAACTTCGAGGAGCCGCACCTTACCGCCCTCTTTGAATTTTCCGGCGTCATCCCGGCCGTCAACCAGATCGAATGTCATCCGCTCTGGAACCGGAAACCGCTCATCGCTTTCTGCCGTTCACATGGAATCGCCGTTCAAGCGTATGCGCCACTCGCAAGAGGTCTTTATCTGAACCGTGAGATTATGCAGCAGCTGGCAGAAAAGTATGTACGCACTGAAGCGCAGATCGGTCTCCGCTACCTCGTCCAGCAGGGCATCAGTGTCATCCCGAAATCGACACATCCAGACCGCATTTTTACCAACGCGGATGTCTTCGACTTCGAACTTTCTGAAGCCGACATGGCGCTCATCGACACGATGGACGAACAGCTCCGCTCTGCTTCCATACCGGATGACCTGCTGTAACTGCGGATTCACAGCAAAAGCAGCACAGAAAATCCGTTTCTTTCCATTTCAGATTTCTGTGCTGCTTTTTCTGTTTCTCTTTATTTCGAGGATACCATCCAGTCTGCTGCAGGTGCAGATCCAGTCCCCCATTGCTTCGGCTTCTTCTAAATCATGCGTGACCAGAAGCATCGTTTTTTCTTTTCCTTTTCTGCGGATATAGTTCATCGTTTTCTTTTTCGTCCCCGCATCCAGTCCCCGGAACGGCTCATCCAAAAGGAGGAAATCTGCGTCCATGCGCATGGCCCGCAGAACCGCCACCCGCTGGCGCATGCCGCCCGACAGTTCCGATACAGCCTGGTTTTCACAGCCCGAAAGGCCGAGTTCCTCCATCTCCTCCACAAGATGACGGGAGCTTCTTTTTTCTTTTCCAAACATGCGGCGCCTTACCGCGAGCTGGATATTGGCTGCAGCTGTCAGTTCTTCTGCCAGCCGCGGTTCCTGAAAAACCATACTTTTTCTTAAGGCTTCCAGTCCCCCGATTTTTCCGCCGTCCGCCTGCTCCAGGCCTGCCAGAATCCGCAGCAGGGTTGTCTTTCCCGCCCCGGAAGGAGCCATCAGACAGGTCACTGCTCCTTTTTTCAGTTCCATCGTAAGATTCGAAAAAATAACGTGTTCTCCATACGCTTTTTTCAGATGGCAGATTTCAATCGTATCTTCTCTCATTTCATCACCAGCATCCTTTTTTCTGCAAGATCCATTCCTTTTAAAACAGCTTTTTCGAGACAGAAGCTGACGTACACGATCGCTGCCGTCCAGGCAAAGAGTCCCGGTGTGTCGAGATATATTTTTGCCTGATACAGATGCTCTCCGATGGATCGGTTCGGAATGCCGATTACTTCTGCTGCCGTTCCGGCCTTCCAGCAAAGGCCGAGGGAAAGTGAACATCCCGTCCGGATATATGGGTACAGCTGCGGCAGGATCACCCAGCGCAGCCGCACCGGCCGCGGAACCTGAAAAACGTCTGTCATCTCCAAAAGCGCTGTGTCCAGTTCCCGTAGGCCGTTCCGCGTGTTTGTATACAGGATCGGAAATACCATCAGAAACGAAATCACAACCGAAAGATTCTTCGAAGAAACCCAGATCAGGATCAGAATCACAAAAGAAGCGACCGGCACTGCTTTCACTGCTGCAACCAGCGGCGTCAGGAGTTCTTCTGCAATGGAAAACCGACCGGCAAGTGCAGCTCCTGCAATTCCCGCCGCCGCACCAAGAAGGAATCCGGCTCCGATGCGTGCTCCGGAAAACAGCAGGGACTGCCAGAAGACCGGTTCTGTTACAAGCGTAAAAAGGCGTTTCAAAACAGCGGCAGGAGATGCCAGAAGGATCTCCTGCCCGACAAAAACGCTTACCGCCTGCCAGATCATAAGCCAGAACACGATCGGCCAGAGCTTCGTTTTTCTCTGTTTCTCTTTTTTGTTTTTATTCGGAATAATAGAAGTCATCTCCTGGAAGTTCTCCTCCGACTGCCTCCGGGTTCTGGTCTTTGAGTACACCGAGATAACCGGAAAGCTTCTCTTTCATCTCATCACCGGTGATGCAGACAATGTTGCATGCCGGAAGCGCTTTCTTTGCGACTGCCTCCGGAACAATGTCATAATCCCCGATCAGTTTTGCCGCCTCATCCGTGTTTTCGGTTACGTAGGATACGGATGCCTGGTAAGCTTCCATGAAGTCTGCAACTGCTTCCGGATGCTCCTTGGCAAAGGCAGTGCGCACAACGGTAACACCTGTCACCAGTGTACTCGCCGTTCCTTCGGACTCCTGGATTTTGTTCCATTCTTCGGTCAGGTCAAGTGCGGTGCGCAGCGTTTCTTTTTTCGTCTGTGCCGTCGTTACAAACGGCTGCGGCAGCATGGCGATTCCATCGGCATCTTCTGCAAGTGCTGCCACGCACTCGGCGTGTTCGCTCTTCCACTCGATCGTTACGTCCTCACCCGGTACGAGACCGTTCTTTTCGAGGATATAATTCAAAGCATACTCCGGAGTTGCACCTTTGCCGCTCGCATAAATGGTTCTGCCTTTCAGATCCGCAATGGAATGTACGGTATCGCCGTCCTCGACGATATAAAGGACACCGAGCGTATTGACTGCGAGCACCTGCACGCCGCCGTTTGTCTTGTTGTAGAGTACGCTTGCAAGGTTCGCCGGAACCGCGGCGATATCCACCTCTCCCTGTACCAGTTTTGCGCTGACCTCATCCGGGGCAGCGGCAAGTTCAAACGTGTCCGCAGGTGACTCTTTGCTGTCGTTATCGCTCATCATTTTTACCATTCCCATGCTGGTCGGTCCTTTTAATGCAAGCACATGGACCGGTGTCTCATCTTCTGTTTCCGATGCCGCTGTGCTGCTCTCTGTCTGCGTATTTTCTGATACTGTACTTTCTGATCCTGTGCTTTTTGTCCCTCTGCTCTCCGTCTTTGTCTCTGTCTGGCCGCATCCTGCAAACAGAAGTACCATTGCAAGAATCGCTGCCGCAAAGCCCATCTTTCTTTTCTTTTTCACTTTTGTCTCCACCTTGCTGTTCTTTTTAGTCTACCAGCTTGTCCAGTTCTTTTACATATTCTGTCTGACTGGAAATCTTGTGTTTTGCCTGCGCCGCATATTTGTTGACTGCCGCCTGCGACTTTTTGATTGACTGCATCGTGCCGGCTCCTGCCACGCATCCGCCCGGACAGGCCATGCCTTCGAGAAGATAACCGTTGTACTTTCCGGCCTTTGCCATTGTCAGCAGTTTCCGGCATTCCTTCAGACCTTCTGCATTTGCCATCTTGATTTCGCGGTCCGGGTATTTTTCACGGATTACATTTTCCACAGATTTTGCAACGCCGCCGGAGACAGCAAAGTTTCTTCCGTCCACCGATGCATCGCTGACGCCGTCCGGATCTTCCTCAAGTGCACTCACATCTACCTGGCGCGCATCGAAAATGCCCGACATCTCTTCAAACGTCAGAACGAAGTCCACCTCACTGCGGACAGACCGGCGCATGGCCTCCAGTTTTTTCGCCGCACACGGTCCGACAAAGACAACCTTCGCATTCGGATTGTGTTTCTTGATCAGACGCGCCGTCAGCGTCATCGGGGTCAGTGCCATCGAGATACAGCTTGCGTAATCCGGGAACAGTTTCTTCGCCATTACAGACCAGGCCGGACAACAGGATGTCGCCATAAACGGCAGTTTCTCCGGAACTTCGTTCACAAAATCCTCTGCCTCCTGTGCCGCACAGAGATCCGCTCCGATCGCAACTTCAAAGACATCCGCAAAACCGAGCTTTTTCATCGCCGCACGCAGTTTTCCAGGCGTTACTTTCGGTCCGAACTGGCCGACAAACGCCGGTGCCAGCGCTGCATAGACGCGCTCTCCCGACTGGATCGCACGGATTACCTGGAAGATCTGGGATTTGTCCGAAATAGCGCCGAACGGGCAGTTGACGAGACACTGGCCGCAGGATACACATTTCTCGTAATCGATATCCGCTTTTCCGTTCTCATCCGAACCGATGGCATCCATTCCGCAGGCTCTCGCACACGGACGCTCCTGAATGATAATAGCCTGGTATCCGCATACCTTGGCACACTGACCACATTTGACGCATTTATCCTGATCAATATAGGATCGTCCATTGGTGCGGTCCAGCGTAATGGCCTTTTTCGGACAGACTTCCACGCACGGATGTGCAAGACACCCCTGACATCCATCCGTGATCAGAACCCGTTTTTCATGACAGGCGTTGCATGCAAATTTGATGACATTAATGAGCGGCGGTGTATAATACGTCTCCGCCTGGTCCGCCAGTTTGATATTGTCCGAGATCGGGGCGTGCTCTGCCGCGCTTCTGCACGGAAGTCCCATTGCAAGGCGAAGCCGCTCTCCTACAATCGCCCGCTCCAGAAACACATCATTTCTAAAATTTCCGACCTCGCCGGGAATTACACGGTAAGGAATTTCCTCGATCGTCTTTTCCACCGGGGAGTCCACGTCATACGCCATTTTTGCAACTTCCGTAAAAATGGCATGGCGGATTTCCTGAATTCTTGTTTCTACTCCTCTCATTCTTTCTTCCTCCTGCTGTATTTTCCTCCGCATCTTTTCAGTTAAAATTATTCCGCTTTCTATTACTATACTTGATTTCGAAAGTATTGTCATCTTTTTCCCGTATTTTTGCTGAAAAATTTCGGTCTGCACAAAAAAGAACCTGCCGTCTCTGTATCATTTCACAGAAGTGACAGGTTTCTTATTTTTACCGCTCCCAGAGATCCGGGGCGAGTTCGTCTTTTTTCATACGCTGCATCAGTTCATCCACAGCCTGTTTCGGGTTTTTGTTTTCAAACAGAACCTGATTGACTGCCTGAATGATCGGCGTTTCGATTCCGAATTTTTTCGACAGGGTAAGACCCGCTTTTGCGGAATAGACGCCCTCGACGATCATCTGAACTTCATCCATCGCCTGCTGCATCGTTCTGCCCTGGCCGATCAGGTATCCGGCTTTCCGGTTCCGGCTGTGAACGGAAGCACACGTTACAATCAGGTCGCCGATACCGGAAAGACCGTAGAAGGTTTCCGCATGGGCACCCATCGCCGTGCCGAGCCGTGCAATTTCCGCGATCCCGCGGGTAATCAGAGCCGCTTTCGTATTGTCGCCGTAGCCAAGACCATCTGCCGTTCCGGCTGCCAGTGCGATGACATTTTTCAGAGCTCCGCCAAGTTCAATTCCCGTGATGTCCGGGCTTGTGTAAACGCGGAAGACCGGACTCATGAACACATTCTGCACATACAGTGCGCTCTCGCGGTCATGCGCGCCGACAACGATCGTGGTCGGCAGGCCGCGGCCGACTTCCTCTGCGTGGCTCGGTCCGGAGAGAACAACGACATTCGCTCCCGGCACTTCCTCCTCGATGATCTGAGACATCGTCATCAGGGTATCGGCTTCCACGCCTTTTGCCACATTGACGATGAGCTGGCCGTCCGGAATATCCGCCGCATACTTTTTACATGTGGTTCGCACGTACGGGGATGCTTTTGCCATCACAAGGATGTCCTGTCCGGAAAGGGAGCCGCGCACATCGCAGGTGAACTTCATTTCATCCGGCAGTTTTACGCCCGGAAGCTTCGTCAGATGCTCTCTGTGTTCCTTTAAGCTCTCAATTTCCTTTTCATTTTCCGAGCAGATCGTCACGTCATGCCCGTTGTTGCAGAGCAGGAGGCCGAGGGCGGTTCCCCAGCTTCCTGCTCCGATGATGCTAATCTTTGCCATATTTTATTTCTCCGACTTTTTGGATAAATACGTTTTCCGCTCTGTTCCCGCGATGAGACGCTTGATGTTTGCACGGTGCTCCCAGAAGGCAAGCACGGCAAGAAGTGCGATCACCACGTACATCTCATAGAGATACGGCGGTTCCAGCGCAAAGCAGCCCGCCTGTCCCATGATAACGGCCATTGCAAAAAAGACAACGTAAACCATCATGGAACCGAGGGAAACATAGTGTGTTACTGCAAGATTCAGGAAAAACAGCGCTGCACAGACCAGCGTGATTCTCCAGTCAAACGAGATAATCAGACCCGCGGTCGCAGCGATTCCTTTTCCGCCGCGGAAGCCTAAGTAAAGCGGGAAGTTGTGGCCGAGAATCGTTCCGGCCGCAGCATACACCGTCAGCAGTTTCAGCATTTCCGGGTGCGATGCACCGAAGATCAGCCGTACCGTCAGGACCGCCAGAATGCATTTGATGCAGTCGCCGGCAAGCGTGATGGCGCCTGCTTTTTTCCCTAAAGTCCGGAGCGCGTTGGTCGTTCCTGCGTTTCCGCTGCCGTGTTCCCGGATATCAATTCCCTTCGTCCTTCCATAAATATATGAGGTCTGAAAAAGGCCAAATGCGTATCCGATCAAAAGGCATATGATCCGTACCATAACTCTTTACTGCTCCTTCTCTTTTCGTTCTCTGATGATGAATTTCAGCGGTGTGCCGCGGAAGCCGAACGACTCTCTGATTTTATTCTCCAGATATCGAACATAGGAGAAATGCATCAGTTCTTTGTCGTTGACGAAAATAACAAATGTCGGCGGTTTGACCGAAACCTGTGTCATGTAGTAGATTTTCAGTCGTTTTCCACGGTCTGACGGCGGCTGCTGCATTGCCATTGCCTCGGTCAGAATCTCGTTCAGGACACCGGTCTGTACGCGCAGGTTCTGGTACTGCAGAACCATGTCGATCGTCTCGAACAGCTTCGGAAGACGCTGTCCTGTCTTCGCAGAGATGAAAAGAAGCTCTGCATACGGCATGTAAGCCAATGTATTTCTTACTTTTTCGGTAAAGCGGTAGATCGTCTTGTCATCTTTTTCCAAGGCATCCCATTTATTTACCGCAATGATCATACCTTTTCCACGCTCATGGGCGATACCGGCAATTTTGGCATCCTGCTCGGTGACACCCTCGGTTGCATTGATCAGAAGAACGACGACATCTGCGCGCTCTACGGCAGATACTGTACGGATGATGCTGTACCGCTCCAGCTCCTCTTTGATCTTGTTTTTCTTTCGAAGACCTGCGGTATCGATGAAAATATATTCATTTCCATTGTGCATGATCGTGGTATCGATCGCATCGCGCGTCGTTCCGGCGATATCGGATACGATGACACGGTTCGAGCCCAGCAGTTTGTTGACCAGGGAGGATTTTCCGACGTTCGGTTTTCCGACAATGGCGATGCGCGGAATCTCGCTCTCCTCCTCGTTTTCCATCTCCGGATCAAAGTATCCTGTCACCTCATCGAGCATATCGCCGATGCCGAGCTTTCCGGATGCGGAAATGGCGTGCGGCTCTCCGATGCCGAGGTTATAGAATTCATAAACATCCATCATCTGACGGTCGAAGTTGTCGACTTTGTTGACCACCAGCACAACCGGCTTGCGGCTTCTTCTGAGCATATCAGCTACTTTTGCATCGGCATCTACAAGGCCCTGACGGACGTCAGTGATGAAGATGATGACATTTGCGGTATCAATGGCGATCTGCGCCTGGTCTCTCATCTGGGAGAGAATGATATCTTTGGATTCCGGCTCAATACCGCCGGTGTCTACCAGCGTAAATTTGTGGTTCAGCCACTCCACGTCGGCATAAATACGGTCACGGGTTACACCCGGTGTGTCTTTTACAATCGAAATATTGTCTCCGGCTAATACATTAAACAGGGTGGATTTACCCACGTTCGGCCGGCCCACAATTGCTACAATCGGCTTGCTCATACATTGTTCTCCTTCTGTGTATCGTCTCCTGGTTTTCCTCCACAACGGCTTTCACCAGGTCGCTGCCCGGCTCATCGATAATCTGTACCGGTGTTTTCAGGCGCTCTTCCACCTCTTCCACCGTCACATCGTCGAGAAAGACGTTTTTTCCCGAACGGAGCATGTTGCACGGAAGCAGCAGGCAGTCGCCAAGATCTCTTCCCTCTAACTGCTCCATCAGATCCTTTCCGGTAATCAGACCGGATACGGTAATGGATTCTCCAAAGAAATAGTTGATAATCGTGATAACCTCCGCCTGTACATTCGGATATTTTTCACGAATTTTCTGCATGTGTTTTTCCAACGACGGCGCCGCAGCTTTTCCGGTCGCAATCGTTACATGGCGGTGACGGTCGTCCCCTTCTCGTTTCGAAAGTTCTTCCGCAACCTCGTCCTCCAGAAGCCGGAGCATTCCCACTCCGTTTTCCAGCTGGATATAGCCATCGTAATTTTCCTCCTCCGGGATCGGCTCTCCCGCCAGCAGATACCATTCATCACCAGCATGGATAAAGTGAAGTCCCCACTGTTCATACAGCTTTTTCTGCCATTTGTGAATCGTGGCAAGAACTTCTTTTGCATCCTCCCTGGTAAACGGTTCCAGAGGCGCCAGTCCGTCGCGGTATTTCGAAAGTCCGACCGGGACAACCGAAACACTTTTCAGATGCGGCAGATATTTTGACAGATCCGAAATACTGCGCTCCAGCTCTGCGCCGTCGTTGTATCCCTTGCAGAGCACAATCTGTCCATTCATCTCGATTCCCGCCTCGTAAAGGCGCTGGACCTTCGGAAAGATATTGCCCGCAAAACGGTTGTGCAGCATTTTGCAGCGGAGCTCCGGGTTCGTTGTCTGGAACGAAATATTGATCGGTGCCAGATGGTAGCGGATAATCCGGTCGATATCGTGGTCGCTCATGTTGGTCAGTGTAATATAGTTTCCCTGCAGGAAGGACAGACGCGAATCGTCATCCTTAAAATACAAGGTGGGACGCATTCCCGGCGGCATCTGATCGATGAAGCAGAAAATGCAGTTGTTGCTGCAGGAACGGTACTGATCCATGAACTCGTTCTCGAATGTGATGCCGATTTCCTCGTCATACTCTTTTTCGATTTCCAGGTCCCATTCCTCGCCGTCCTTTTTCCGGATCGTGAGTTCCAGATACGTGTCGTTGGTCTGGAAGTGGTAATCGAAGACGTCCTCGATGATTTCCCCGTTCACGCGGAGCAGTTCATCTCCCGGTTCGAGTTCCAGTTCTTCGGCAATACTGCCCGGTTCTATTGTCTTAATAATGTGTTTCGTCTTGTTTTTCACAGATCTTACGTTTTGGCCTTTCCATTTACTTCTTTATAACTTCTCTTTGCCCAGTAAAAAGCGTGCTTTTTTTGCATACCTTCCGGACATTCATCCATTATAATAACAACAACCTGCACAAAAAGCAAGGATTCTTTCGTTTTTTGCTTGACGCGCCCTTTCCCAAGATGATATAAATAGGAAGTAAATGGTTTGTAAAAAATGTCGATTACTGGAGGTTTGTATGGCTAATTTAGATTTACTTGAAAATTCCATTCCGGTTGCTCCGTTAAAGCTCGCAGCTCTGCCGGGCAGTATGGAAATGGCAAAAAAAGTCGATTCGTATCTGGTTCAGTTCCGTAAAGAGCTCGCCGAGCGCCGCAACGGGGTTTCCTTTTCCGGATATTCCGAGGATTCTTTTCTGATTGACTGCGAGTGCCCGCGTTTCGGTTCCGGCGAAGCAAAAGGAAAGATCAACGAATCCGTCCGCGGTGCCGATCTTTACATCCTGGTTGATGTCTGCAACTACAGCATCACTTACAAGGTCTGCGGCTACGAGAACCACATGTCACCGGATGACCATTATCAGGATCTGAAACGTATCATCGCTGCTGCAACAGGAAAAGCACACCGGATCAACGTAATCATGCCTTTCATTTATGAAGGAAGACAGCATAAGCGCACCAAACGTGAGTCTCTCGACTGCGCACTTGCTCTGCAGGAGCTGATGAACATGGGTGTTTCCAACTTTATCACCTTCGACGCACACGATCCTCGTGTCATGAACGCAATTCCGCTCGGCGGCTTTGACAACTTCATGCCAACCTACCAGTTTTTAAAAGCCCTTCTTCGTTCCGTTCCAGATCTGACGATCGACAACGATCATCTGATGATCATCAGCCCGGACGAGGGAGCGATGGCGCGTGCCGTATACTTCTCCAACGTGCTCGGCGTCGATATGGGTATGTTCTATAAGAGAAGAGATTACTCCACCATCGTAAACGGAAAGAACCCGATCGTGGCACATGAGTTTCTCGGCGATTCCGTAGCAGGAAAAGATGTTGTCATCATCGACGATATGATCTCCTCCGGTGAGAGTATGCTCGACGTTGCAAAACAGGTCAAAGAGCGCGGCGCTGACCACGTCTTTGTCTGCACCACCTTCGGCCTCTTCACCGATGGTCTGGAGAAATTCGATGCTTACTATGAGAAAGGCTATATCAGCAAAGTCATCACCACCGACCTGACCTACCGTACACCGGAACTCGTTTCCCGTCCTTGGTATGAGCCGGCTGAGATGAGCAAATATATGGCAAGCATCATCGATACGCTTAACCACGACGTATCCGTTGCAAAAGTACAGTCTACGACAGAGAAAATCAATAAGCTGCTGGCAAAACACAGATAATCGATTTTGTGTCCGCCGGATGCATACAGCAAAAAAACGGATCTGTTTTTTCCAGGTCCGTTTTTTGATGCTTTCTATTCTGTTTTCAGACCAGGGAAAGGAATGCCGCGAGGTTTCCTCTTTTTCCCTTCGATGCACGGTGGGAATACAGGAAATCCGGGTTGCAGCAGGTGCAGAGGTTCGGCAGATGAATCTGCTTCTCCGGCACTCCTGCCGCAAGAAGGATCTGATGATTCGCCTCCCAAAGATTTAACTGGTATTTTCCATCTGGTTTTCCGCAGAACAGTTTCTCATGCAGTGTTTCCGGGAATGCTGCCCGGAACTCTTCGATCACGTCACCGCTCACCTCGTAGCATTCCTGGCAGATCGACGGGCCGACGGCTGCGATCACATCTTTTGCTTCTGTTCCAAACCGTTCGTGCATCGCATCGAGCGTTGCCTGTCCCATCTTGTGGACCGTTCCACGCCAGCCGGAATGTGAAAGTCCAATTGCACGGTGCACCGGGTCGACAAAGTAGAGCGGCACGCAGTCCGCATAGAATGTCGCAAGTACGACGCCCGGCTCGTCAGTGATCATACCGTCAATATCATGAAAATCGCGGTCTCTTGTCACGCCGCTGCCGCAGTCTGCTTTCGTCACATAACGGACCTTCGTTGTGTGTGCCTGATCGGAGGTAACAATGTTTTCCACTTCAAACCCCGCCGCCTCACAGAATCTTCTGTAATTCTCCCGCACATTCGCCGGATCGTCGCCGCGCGAAAAGCTGAGATTCATGCTGGAAAGATGTTCCTTACTCACCCCGCCGATCCGTGTGGAAAATGCATGGCGGATGCCCTCAATTTTCTCAATCGCCGGCCAGGTCAGATAGACCACGCCGTTTTCCGCCTCGTTGACATGCATCGTTTTTTTATCGTTTTGTTTCCATTGAATTGGTATCATAAAAACTCCTTTCCTACCAGCCGCTCCCCTGATAATAAAACGCGTTCGCATAGACGCGGATCTCCTCCGGTGTCTCTGCCACGACGTCGAAGCGGCAGGGCACATCCATCGGGATCTGGTGGAGCATGCGGTAGTAATCTGCTGTTTTTGAAATTTTCTTCTGTTTCTTTCCATCCACGGCGCTTGTCGGGTCTCCGGCTGTCCGGCCGGTGCGGTATTTTACTTCGATAAAAATGTATGTGTCGTCCTGTTTTGCGATCAGGTCGATCTCACCGAAGCGGCACCGGAAATTCCGCACCAGGATGTGATATCCCAGGCTTTCCAGATATTCTGCCGCACGGCTCTCCTGTCTCGCTCCTACTTCCCGCTGGTTCAAATGCGATACCCTCTCCTTTTTTTGATGCGGTGCCTTTACACGAAATGGCCGATAAACGACTGCCGGTGGATCGGTGACGGGCCGATTTCTTTTAAAGCAGCGATATGCTCTGCCGAACCGTAGCCCTTGTTCGATGCAAAACCGTAGCCCGGAAGCACCTTGTCGTACTCTTCCATCAGGCGGTCCCTTGTCACCTTCGCAACAATACTTGCCGCCGCAATCGAAACACTCTTGGCATCTCCCTTGATGATCGGCACCTGGCGGATGTCCACCTGAGGGATTTTCACCGCATCGTTTAAGAGTACATCCGGCTTCACGGAAAGCTTGCTGATCGCCTCCCGCATCGCCTCGTACGTTGCCTGTAAAATATTGATCTCGTCGATCCGCGCCGGGGAGGCATAGCCGATGCCGACGGCCACTGCCTCGCGCATGATCACATCATACAGCTCGTCGCGTTTTTTGGCCGTCAGCTGCTTGGAATCGTTCAGATACAGGATTTTACTGTCGCGCGGCAGAATGACCGCACCTGCGACCACAGGGCCCGCCAGAGGGCCTCTTCCGACCTCGTCGATGCCGCAGATCCAGCCAAGATCCTCATATTTGTGCTCGTAGATCTTCATCTGTTCCGTGCGCTCGCGCTCTTTTTTTAAGGCCTCTTCCTGTTTCTGGTATTTTTGAATCAGATTTTGTACGCCGGCACGGGAATCCTCTTCATATTCCAGATAAAGGGCGGGCAGCTCCGTCTCCGAAGCTGCCGCAAAAATTTCCCGTATGGCGGATATCGATTGTTTTTTCTCTGACATCGTTGTTCTCCGCATTTTTTATTTTGATAAATCCATTTATTCCGGTTTTTCCAGCGTGATTCTGCCGAGCTTTCCGCTCCGGAAATCATCCATCAGAAGCCGTGCTGCTTTTTCATAATCGAGCTCATTTCCCTTTTTCAGGCAGCCACGCACACGCGCAATCTCACCCAGGATTTCCACACGATCCGTCATACCTTCAAAGCCAAAGCGTTTCTCCAGCGTTCCCGGATACTCTGCCGTCAGATAATCGATGACGGACAGCGCCAGCTCCTCCACGTTCAGGATCTCATCGTTGATGGAACCGATCATCGCAAGATGCAGTCCCACCTGCTGGTCCTCAAACTTCGGCCACAGGATACCAGGTGTGTCCAGAAGCTCCAGCTGTTTGCTCAGACGGATCCATTGTTTTCCCTTCGTGACGCCCGGTTTGTTTCCGGTTTTCGCACAGGCTCTGCCCGCATACGCATTGATAAATGTCGATTTTCCGACGTTCGGAATACCGACAACCATCGCGCGGACCGGACGGTTCAGGATGCCGCGTTTGCGGTCGCGCTCGATTTTCTCTTTGCAGGCCTCCTGTACGGCGCTGTTGATCGCTTTCATGCCGGCTCCGGAACGGGAATTGACCTTCACAACAGAATATCCCTTTCCCTTGAAATATTCCATCCAGGCATCGTTTCCGCGCTCATCGGCAAGGTCCGATTTGTTCAGCAGGATCAGCCGTGCTTTGTTCTTTCCAAGTTCATCTATATCCGGGTTGCGGCTCGCTGCAGGAACTCTCGCATCGACCAGCTCAATCATCAGGTCGATGAGCTTTAAGTCTTCCTGCATCTGTCTGCGGGCCTTCGTCATATGACCCGGGTACCACTGATAATTCATGTTTCTTCTCCTTCTATGCTGCGTTTACACGAAACCGATTTTCTTCCACGGCGAAATCGTAAACCAGAGCTTTCCGACAATGCGGTCCGAATCCACGAGTCCCATGCCGTTGTGGCGGCTGTCCTCGCTGTTGTTCCGGTTGTCGCCGAGCACAAAGTACTGTCCCTTCCCGACCGTGATCGGCTCGGAGGCAAGTCCCGCGTTTGTGATGGCCGGAAATTCATCTTTTTCATTATAGACTTCCCCGTTGATGAGGATCTGTCCGTCTTTGATCTGTACCGTCTCGCCCGGCAGCGCAATCACACGCTTGATGTGGATGCTCGCCTTCTTGTCCTCACTCGTCCGGAACGCGATGATATCCCCGCGTTTCGGAGAACTTAAGCGGTACCAGGCGGAGTCCATCAGCACACGCTCCCCCGGCACGAGAGTCGGCTCCATCGAGCCCTCCTGCACCACGACACTTCTGCAGAAAAACCAGGAAAATGCCGCCGCAAGAAGAATCGCTGCGATGATTTCCAGATTCCATACAAACATGGAACGGATCTTTTTCTTGTAGAAATATTCTTTTACATATCTGGTATTCATACCCATAGTGTAATTCTCCGTAAGACAAAACCGGAGAAACACAATTGCTCATGTTCCTCCGGCCATCCTTTTAACGACTTATTATTTTACCAGCTCTTTCACTTTCGCTGCTTTACCAACACGGTCTCTTAAGTAGTTCAGTTTCGCACGTCTTACTTTACCACGTCTGATAACTTCTACTTTCTCAACGTTCGGAGAGTGTACCGGCCATGTTTTCTCAACGCCTACGCCGTTAGAGCTCTTACGAACAGTGAAGGTCTCTTTGCTTCCGCCGCCCTGTCTTTTCAGGACAACGCCTTCGAATACCTGGATACGCTCACGGTTACCCTCTTTGATTTTACCGTAAACTTTAACGGTATCACCAACGCGGAACTCCGGTGCTTCTGCTTTTAACTGTGCATCTTCGATTTTCTTAATAATGTCGTTCATTTCTTTATCTCCTTTTTTTACCCTGGATGTTCTTAATGCCTTTTTGCAACAGCGGACCATCTCTTTACTCACAACAAGATATATTATACTATAATGCATTCGCAGATGCAAGTATTTTTTTCACTTTCCATTCGCCGCTGTACAGCAGACTGCGAAGCGCGAAGGAAAACCGCTGCAGGCCGTCCGCGGACGGTATGCCGGTAAGCCGTGCGACCAGACGGAAACCGTTTTTTTCCAGCTGCTCTTCGAGTTTTTCTTCCTCTTCCGAGAATCCGTCCGGGCATAAAAACACCAGCGGTGTCTCTTTTCCGGCAAAGCTGCGGATATATTCGCTCTTTGCTTTCATACCCTCCTCAAGCGTTCCCGGAAGCTGCAGAATCAGCAGATCATGGTCATCAAACAGATTTTTCTGTTTCCGGATCTTCTTTCGTCCGAGATCAAGGCTTACACCATAGCGTGTCATGCCTGCCAAAAGATCATGCGCCCAGGCAGACGATTCCTCTTTTTCATTGCATGCGCAGGAAATCTGGAATGCATTTTCCAGAAGGTCCGGCCGCCGCTCGGCTGTCCGCACCAGAGAGGCCTCATGGCGCCATGCTTCGATCTTTTTGTGGTCACCGGAAAGAAGCACCTCCGGAACTTTTTTCTCGTGCCATGTCTCCGGTCTTGTGTAATGCGGATACTCAAGCAAGTTGTCCTGCAGTGACTCAAACTGCGAAGATTCCTCGTTGCTTAAGACACCCGGCACAAACCGCGATACCGCATCCACCAGCACCATTGCACCGAGTTCTCCGCCTGTTAAAACATAATCCCCGATCGAGATATAGTCCGTTACCACTTCCTGCAGTACGCGGTCATCGATGCCCTCATAGTGGCCGCAGAGCAGCACAAGATCGTCCTCAAGCGCCAGCTCTTCCACCATCGTCTGGTTCAGTACTTTTCCCTGCGGTGTCAGATAGACCGTGCGCGGCTTTTTCCCGATCTTTTCGGCTACCGACTGGTAGGCGCGGAACACCGGCTCCGCCTCCATGACCATGCCCGCACCGCCGCCGTACGGGTAATCATCCACGCGGTTGAATTTATTTGCTGAAAAATCCCGGATATTCGTCGTCTCGAGGGAAATATAGCCGTTGTTGATGGCTCTTCCGAGGATGCTGGTGTGCAGCCCCTGCTCGATCATCTCCGGAAACAGCGTCAGAATATGATATTTCATCGTTCTTTACTCTCTTTATCAGTCAATCAGGCCCGGAAGAAGGTGAATCGTCATCTTCTGCTCGTCCAGGTCCACATCCAGAATGCAGTCATGGATCGCCGGAATCAGAACCTCTCCGTGCTCTTTTGAATCTACAATATAGACGTCGTTCGCACCGGTCTCCATCACATCGCGGAGCGTGCCGAACAGTTCGCCATCCTCGGTGTACATCTGCATTCCCTGCAGGTCTGCGATATAGTATTCGTCCTCTTCCAGCGGAATGGCATCCTCTCTCGTCACATAGAGGCTGCAGCCTTTATACCGTTCGATATCGTTGATGTTGTCAATTCCTTTGAATTTTACAATGGCAAGCTGTTTGAAAAAACGCACGCCAGTTACATGGAGTTCTTTTTTTTCTTTTCCTGTATCGAGAAAAACGCGGTCCAGAGAAAGAAAACGCTCCGGATCTGTCGTCGGATATACCTTTACCTCACCGCGTACGCCGTGGGTTGTGGTAATTACGCCAATCTGCAAATATTCTTCCATTCAAAAACCCTTTCCAACCAGTTCTACTGTGTATTGCGACTTGAGAAACACGCTTTGCGAGTTTCTCAAGTTATCGCGGCAGTCGCCAAGGTCCCGTGCAAGCACGGACTTTGTCTCGTTGCCCGCGTAAAGAAAGGAACCGGCAACAACTGTCGGTTCCTTTTCCTATCTTTTACTTACTGTAAAATTTCTACGACAACTTTTCTGTCGCTCTTTGAGGAAGCTGCTTTTACAACCGTACGGATTGCTTTCGCAATGCGTCCCTGACGTCCGATGACTTTTCCCATATCTGACGGATCTACTTTGAGTTCCAGCAGAAGGTCATCACCGCTGACGGTTTCTGTCACAACTACCTCAGATGGATGATCAACCAGAGATTTTGCAATTACTTCGATAAGTTCTTTCATTACAAGATACCCCCGTATGAATTATTTCTCGATACCAGCCTGTTTTAAGAGTTTGGCAACGATTTCGGTCGGCTGTGCGCCGTTAGCCAGCCATTTTTTAGCAGCCTCCTCGTTGAAGCTGATTGCGCTCGGCTCGCGGTTCGGATCGTAAGTTCCGATCTCCTCGATGAAACGTCCGTCTCTTGGGGATCTGGAATCTGCTACAACGATTCTATAGAAAGGAGCTTTCTTCTGTCCCATTCTTCTTAATCTCATTTTTACTGCCATTTTTCTTTACCTCCATTGTAAATTCATGTATTTATTTATATTTTTTCTTTTATGCTAAAAGGGAAGTTTGAATCCTCCTCTTTTACCACCCTTACCGACCATTCCGGTCATCTGTTTCATCATTTTTCTTGACTGTTCAAACTGTTTGATGAAACGGTTTACCTCCGCGATGTCAACACCGGCGCCTTTTGCAATTCTCTGCTTTCTCGACGGATTGATGAGATCCGGGGTTTCTCTTTCCTTTGGCGTCATAGAAAGTACAATAGCTTCCTTTCTTGCCATGTCTTTTTCATCCACCATGCTCTCAAGATCCTGGCCCTTCATTTTCGCGCCGACGCCCGGAAGCATATTCAAGATGCTGGAGATGCCGCCCATATTGCGCATCTGCTCCATGGAATCCAGGTAATCGTTGAAGTCGAACTGTGCCTTCTTCATCTTCTGTTCCATGGCTTTTGCTTTCTCTTCGTCGATGTTTGCCTGTGCTTTTTCAATCAGGCTCATCACATCGCCCATGCCGAGAATGCGGGACGCCATACGGTCCGGATAAAACTGTTCCAGATCCGAAAGCTTTTCGCCCATGCCGACATAGAGAATCGGTTTGCCGGAAACTGCGCGGATCGAAAGTGCCGCACCGCCTCTGGTGTCACCATCTAATTTTGTAAGTACTACGCCGTCGATGCCGACTTTATTGTTGAACATCTCGGACACATTGACTGCGTCCTGTCCGGTCATAGCATCTACTACCAAAAGGGTCTGATCCACAGGAACAGCCGCTTTGATATCCTGTAACTCCTGCATCATCTCTTCGTCGATGTGCAGACGGCCTGCCGTATCCAGAATCAATACATTGAAGCCGTTTGTCTTTGCATGCACTAGCGCTGCCTTTGCGATATCCACCGGACGGTTTTTATCTCCCATGGCGAACACTTCCACGCCCTGCTTTTCTCCATTGACCTGCAGCTGTTTGATCGCTGCCGGGCGATAGACGTCACAGGCGGCAAGGAGAGGTTTTCTTCCCTTTGCTTTTAACTTTCCTGCAATTTTTGCGGTTGTGGTTGTTTTACCGGCTCCCTGAAGACCTGCCATCATGATGATGGTAACTTCGCTTGCCGGGCGCAGTGCAATCTCCGTTGTCTCGGAGCCCATCAGCTTAACCAGCTCGTCATTTACGATTTTAATGACCATCTGTCCCGGGTTCAGTCCGTTCATGACGTCCTGTCCGACTGCCTGCTCCTGTACGGATTTGATAAACTGTTTTACTACTTTGAAGCTGACATCCGCCTCGAGAAGTGCCATTTTAACTTCCTTCAGCGCAGTCTTTACATCCGCCTCGGTAAGACGGCCCTTGCTTCTGAGATTTTTGAAAACATTCTGGAGTTTCTCGGTTAAACTTTCAAATGCCATGCTCAAAGCTCCTCTAATATATCCGATGCAATTGCCGCAATCCGCTGCATCACATCTTCTTTCGGGGTATCACCGGATGGGTCTGTCAGCTTTCGGATCTCGTTCACATTTTCCCTGATCTGTACAAAGCGTTGTACCAGATGAAGCTTTTCTTCATACTCTTCCAGTGTCTTGTTGCAGCGTCTGACCAGATCGTGGACTCCCTGGCGGGAAATGCCCCGCGCTGCCGCAACCTCGCTCAGGGAAAAATCGTTGAGCACCACGTCTTCGTATACCTGACGCTGATGTTCAGTCAGAAGTTCGCCGTAAAAATCATACAGTAATGTCTGTTCCAATATTTTTTCCATTGCGATCACCTTGGTTATCATACACGAAATGATGCTGGGTGTCAAGTATTTTTTCTTGACAGTTTTAAAATTTTTCTGATCCGTTTCAAAAGCCGCAGAAAAGGCGCATTTTCCGCGTTTTTTCGCAGAAAACACGCCCCTTATAAAGACTTTTGTATACCTACTGCAGCTCCGCAATCCTCGTCACAGCCACATAAATCGACTGGATTTTGTACCACGTCGGATAATCCACAATGCCGGAAACCGGCAGGCCGAACAGCCGCTGGAACGCTTCGACGGCGTCCTGCGTCTCTTCATCGAAATAGCCATTTTCATAGACCGTCGGAATCGATGAATACACCTCCGCAATCACGTTCAGCTGCTCCTGCATCTGCAGTACCTTGTTCCCGGACGAGCCGATGGTGAGGTCATACCCCGGCCAGGAGGACGGGATGCCGGAAATCTCCTCCGCCGTGTTGATATACATATTGTCTCCATAATAATTGCGGAGAATCTGAATCGTTGAATACCCTTGGTCCGCCAGGTTTTTGGACCCCCACTGGCTCATCCAGTTCGGGCAGCTCACACGGTTTCCGTCACAGTACTGCGTCAGAATCGGTTGTTTCACATTCGGGCGCGACAGGTAATCGGCAAAAATCTCATCGACCACAAGGGAAATGCTGTCGAAAATATTTCTGCCGTAAATCCATTTGTGATCGTAGGCTGTCGACGAAGTGATCGTAAAATCGTATCCCTTGTTGCGGTACCATTCTGTATAGACACGGTTCAGCGTAAATGACATGATTGCGAGGATATTCGCCCGGATCGCCGCATCCGGCCATGTTGCATAGATTTCCGAGCACGCCACGTTTTTGATGTAGTCGCGGTACCGCACATAATAGTCGCGCGCCGTGCTGTCGGTCGGCGCTCCGTCGTGGACAACGACATACTCCGGGATCACGACGCGGGACAGCACAATCTCACCGCTCTCCCACGTCGGCTTGATCTCACTTTCCGGAATTTTCGCCGGATATTCGCCGAACAACGTATGGTCCGGGATCGTCACATCCGCAAACGCTGCGCCCTCTGCCGGTCCGAGGTCCACCTGCTGGACGGACTGTTCTCCTGAAAGAAGCTCGGAGCCCGTCACTTCAACCGGTTCATACCCTTCCGCCTCCACTTTCACCGTATATTCGGAATACGGCTGATTCACATTCGGTTCCAGACTGTACTCGAGCGGCGGCGTCGCCAGATCCAGCGTCTCCGTTCTGCCGTCCCCGTCGGTAATCAGCTCCTCGATCACATTCTGCGGATCTCCCGTATACGAAACCGTCACCCGCGCCCCGGAAACAGGCCGCGCCTGGATTCTTGCATTTACCCGGATTTCCAGCCGCCCGCGGTCAGTCATTTCCTGCTGCATACGCAAATTTTTCATAAAAAAGCCCCATATCCTGCACTCCTTTTATGGTATGCAGAATATGAGGCTTTGTTGCTTTTCACTTTTCGATTTACAGGATCCGCTGGACGTCGTGGATCATGACGTAGACCATCAACGCCATCAGAAGCACCAGGCCCGCGAAGTGAACCATACCCTCCAGGTCTCGCCGGATTGGTTTTCTGCGGATGGCTTCTATGATCAGAAAGACAAGCCGTCCGCCGTCGAGTGCCGGGAGCGGCAGCAGGTTCATGACGCCAAGGTTCGATGACAGCAGAATCACCATGTTCAGCATCGTCATCACCGTAACCAGAACGCCCTGCGATTTTACATCATCATAGGCGGTTCCGATCGCATCCACCACGCCGACCGGGCCGGAAAGATCGTTCACGGAATACTGTCCGGTGATCAGCATACCGACGCTGTCAATGACGGTGCGCACCCAGTATTTGATCTCCAGCACGCTGTATTTCAGCACGCCGATCGGGGACTGTTTCTCCCGGAGCTGATACGAAAACTGTACATTCGCATACATGTTTTCAACCGGTGTCACCGTAATCTCTTTCGTCTTTCCGCTGTGCTCATACTCCAGCGTCACAGCGCTTCCATCGAAAGGATGCTCTGTCTGGTAAGCAGTAAAATCTGCCACACAGGTGATCGGCGCTCCGTTGATCGATACGAGCAGGTCGCCCGCGACAACACCCGCAGCGGCAAGCGGCATATTCTGCTGCACATACGTGAATTCCATGCCGCGGTCGCAGTCATCGTAGTTGAAGCCCATCATATACCGCGTTGTCACCGTCGGTTCATATGTGATCGTTTTCTTTTCCCCGTCGGCCTTTTTAACCTCCAGCGTAATCTCATCCGTCGGCACGCCCTGTACCGTCATCACAGAGTTCAGCTCTTTTCCGATGGAAATATGTCTTCCCTCATAGGAAGTGATGATATCTCCCGCTTCCAGGCCTGCCTCTGCCTCCGGCGAACCGTCTGCCACTTCTGTGACGCGCGCCGGGGAACTTCCCGCGTAACTGATCACAAAGATTGCGCAGAAAAATGCCAGAATCATGTTGAACACCGGTCCCGCCACAACGACGGAAATTCTTGCCCACACGGATTTGCTGTTAAAGGTTCCTTCCCCCTCCTCTTCACCGTCCTCGCCGAGCATCTGGCACGCACCGCCGAAAGGCAGAAGTTTTAAGGAATAGATCGTTCCTCCTTTTTCTGTCTTTACCACCGTCGGGCCAAAGCCGATCGAAAATTCCGTCACGGTAATACCATTCGCTTTCGCCAGAAGAAAGTGCCCCAGCTCATGGATAATGACGGTGATTCCGAAAATGAGTACGGCTATCAGGATTTTTACAATCATGCTGTCTTATTCTCCCATCTTATATCTGTTCGCAATCCATTCATACGTCTCCTGCTCCGCCGCGAGAATCTGCTCCAGCGTCGGATCGGCAATCGTTTTGTGTGCTTCCATTGCACCGGCGATCACGTCGTAAATCTCGAGGAAACGGATCTTCTTCGCGAGGAACAGTGCAACGGCGCGTTCATTTGCCGCATTGAAGACCGTCGGCATGGAGCCGCCCGTCCGGGACGCCTTCATTGCCATCGGAAGGCCGAGGAAGGTATCCATATCCGGTTTTTCAAACGTGATCTGTGTCAGCGCCGCAAAGTCGAGGCGGTCGCCTGCAAGGAAGCGGCGCTCCGGGTAATACAGTGCGTACTGGATCGGCAGTTTCATATCCGGTGTGCCAAGCTGTGCCATGACAGCGCCGTCTTTAAATTCTACCATGGAATGGATAATGCTCTTTGGCTGTACCACAACCTGGATGTGGTCGAGATCAACACCGAACAGCCATTTTGCTTCCATGACTTCCAGTCCTTTGTTAACGAGTGTCGCGGAATCAATCGTGATCTTGTGCCCCATCGACCAGTTCGGATGACGGAGCGCCTGCTCTACCGTTACGTTTTCGAGCTCCGCTCTTGTTTTTCCGCGGAACGGACCGCCGGATGCAGTAATCAGAAGTTTTTCAATTTCTTTTCTGTTTTCCCCGTGCAGGCACTGGAAAATCGCCGAGTGCTCGCTGTCCACCGGAAGGATCTGCACACCGCATTCCTCTGCCAGCGGCATAATAATGTGTCCCGCCGTTACCAGTGTCTCTTTGTTTGCCAGTGCAATGTCTTTTCCTGCCTTCATCGCCGCAACCGTCGGGCGGATGCCGATCATGCCGACGATCGCTGTCACAAGGATTTCGCTCTCCGGCATCGTGGCAAGCTCGATCATGCCGTCCATGCCGCTGCCGATTTTTACAGGAAGATCCTTCACTCTGTCACGGAGTTCTGCCGCTTTCGCCTCATCGCCAACTGCCGCAAACTTCGGATGAAATTCCCGGATCTGCTGCTCGAGCAGTGTAATATTGCTTCCGGCACTGATGCCGACCACCTCAAGATCGCCGTTGGCACGCACGACATCGAGGGTCTGGGTTCCGATCGAACCGGTTGAACCAAGAATTGCTATTTTCTTCATATTCCAGTTTCTCCCATCTGCTTCCCGTTTATGCTGTAGGGGAAGCTTTTTTAATGAATCAGAAGCACCGACAGGAAATAGATGATCGGTGCGGTAAAGATCACGCTGTCGAAGCGGTCGAGAATACCGCCGTGGCCCGGAATCAGCTTTCCGTAATCCTTGATGCCCTGATTTCGTTTGATTGCGGATGCCGCAAGGTCTCCGACCATGGAGATCAGCGCGCCGACACCGCAGATGATGGCGTATTCCACCATGCCGCCCTTTGTCGCAGCCGCATAGATGATGCCGAGCAGAATCGCTCCGACAACACCGCCGACAGCCCCTTCTACGGATTTTTTCGGGCTTAAAACCGGTGCCATTTTATGTTTTCCAAAGAGTACGCCGACACAGTATGCACACGTATCGCAGCCCCAGGAGCACAGGAAAATCAGCCATACATGGAATTTTCCGCCGTCCAGCATACGGGTCTGATATACATAGGAAAGCATTACGCCGACATAGACAACCGCAAAGAACGCCGGCATCACCTGATTGGCGTTGTATTTCGGATAAGTAAATACGTATACTGCCATCAGAAGCACGAGATCCAGGATCAGCGCGAGCATCTGGTACATCGGGTCATGAAGCAGCAGGGACAGATAGAAAATCACAACGCCCGCATAGCCCGTAATTTCCAACAGATTCCATTTATCTTCTCTTACCTTCATCGCGCGGAACAGCTCTCCTGCGCCAATCAGCGACAGGCACAGAACCGTCATATAAAGCACGGTTCCGCCGCTGCAGATTGTAAGCAGCGCCACAAGGACGAGCACGATGCCGCTTAACAGTCTTGTCTTAAACATTTTGCTCCTCCTTCACACCACCAAAGCGTCTGTCCCGCTTATTATACTGCTCGATCGCTTTAATAAGTTCTTCTTTCGTAAATGCCGGCCACGGAATATCTGTAAAATAGAATTCTGTATAAGCCAGCTGCCACATCAGATAATTGGACAGACGCAGTTCCCCACTGGTACGTATCAGCAGATCCGGATCTGGTACTTCTCTGGTATCCAGATAACCGGAAAACATCTCTTCTGTAATCTCTTCCGGCTTCACCTTACCATCCAGACAATCTGCCATCAAATGCCGGATAGCACGGACAATCTCATCTCTGCTTCCGTAATTAATGGCAATCTGGAAATTCAATCCGGTATTATCCTTAGAACTGTCCACCAGCTTCCTCAGACTTTCCTGCAGATCAGGATCCAGCGCTGTCGGATCCCCCAGTACACGTACCTTCATGTTATTCTTCTGTGCGGTCTTGATGCAGGTCTTCGTATAACTGCGGAACAGGCGCATCAGTCCGTCCACTTCGTCTTTTGATCTCTTCCAGTTTTCCGTGGAAAACAGATAAACGGTCAGATATTTAATCCCTATATTATATGCATCTTCACAGATGACTTCCAGATTTTTGGCTCCTCTGGAATGTCCGTAGTTTCTCGGCATTCCCTTGCTCTTCGCCCATCTTCCGTTGCCATCCAGAATGATAGCCACATGCTGTGGAATCCGCAAAGCTTCTCTTCCTTCTTCCATATAACCTCCTGTAACACAAAGGCTGCCGCAGACATCCATCTGCCGCAGCCATGTATCTTTTGTGCTCTGTTTCAAGACTCTTGCTCTCATATATCTATACTCTGCCATCCGGCATAAGCTAGATTTTATCTTTTATACGGTCATGATTTCCTTTGACTTTTCATCAATTGCCTTATCTACTTCCTTGATGTACTTGTCAGTCAGCTTCTGAACCTGTTCTTCCAGTTCCTTGACAGTATCTTCTGATACATCAGAACCTTTCAGTTTCTTAAATGCATCATTTGCATCACGACGGATATTTCTCACTGCTACTTTGGCAGCTTCCCCTTTTTTCTTAACCTCTTTTGCCAGGTCCTTTCTGCGTTCCTCTGTCAGTTCAGGGAATACCAGACGAATGACCTTACCATCATTGGTAGGATTGATACCAAGATCGGAAGTCATGATTGCCTTCTCGATTGCCTTGAGCATGCTGCTCTCCCATGGCTGAATCTGGATCATACGTGGTTCCGGCACGTTCACATTACCTACCTGCTGGATCGGTGTCGGGGATCCGTAATAGTCCACCATGATACGGTCCAGTACATGTGGATTCGCACGGCCTGCTCTGATAGAACCAAACTCGGAAAGCAGGTTGTTGTAAGTCTTTGTCATCTTCTCATCATATATTTTAATTCTCTCGTCCATCTCTATCCTCCTGATTACTCTGTCT
>OLSI01000065.1_pt1 | contig 74779 bp, 62 predicted proteins | sample 1672661 | NCBI WGS metagenome assembly OLSI01 (sample SAMEA3136711, study PRJEB25190) | human gut metagenome | biome: human gut; feature: human-associated habitat; material: faeces | place: Austria | collected 2013 | reverse complement strand
GTCTTGCCGCCGCGCTTGGGACGGCTCGGACGCTCGCCGTCGCCGCGGCGCTCGTCGCGACCGCGGTTGGAACGACCGGCCACATCGCCGTAATCGTCGCCGTTGCGCTTGCCGTCGCGACGCGCCTGCTCAAGCTTCTTCTTGCTCTTGGACTTGCCGCGCTTGGTCTTCTTCTTCACCTTAAAGGCGGCAGGATCGCGCTCGGGGTCAACGGCGGGCGGGTTGGGACCCACGTGCAGGTCGCCGGCTTCGTAAATATCGGCCGTCTTGTCCATGAGCTTCTCGATCTCGTAGAACTCATCGACGTCCTGCTCGGTCACAAACGTGATGGCCCAGCCCAGCTCACCGGCACGGCCCGTACGGCCAATACGGTGGATGTAGTCGGTCGGCTCGGCCGGCACGTCAAAGTTCACGACGTAGCGCACGTCGCTAATGTCGATGCCGCGGGCAAGCACGTCGGTTGCCACCAGCACGTCGACGGTGCCATCGCGGAAGGCCGAAAGCGCGCGCTCGCGCTGGGCCTGGCTGCGGTTGCCGTGAATCGCGGCGGCCTTGATGCCCTTGCGCTCCAGACGACGGCAGCAGCTGTCGGCACGGTGCTTGGTGCGCATAAAGACGATAGTGCGCTCCGGGCCCTCCTTTTTGAGGAACTCGGGCAGCAGGTTGTTCTTGGCCTCGATGGACACCGGGAACACAAACTGGTCGACGGTGTCGGCGGTCGACGTGGCGGGCGCGATCTCCACGCGGGCCGGGTCGCTCACCAGGTCGGTGATCTCACCCACGGCCTCCTCGTCGAGGGTCGCCGAGAACAGCAGTGTCTGACGCTCGGCCGGCGTCTCGCGCACAATGCGGCGGACGGCGGGCAAAAAGCCCATGTCGAGCATGCGATCGGCCTCGTCGAGCACCAGGACCTTAACCTCGTCCAGGTGGCAGGCGCCCTGCTCGATCAGGTCGACCAGACGACCCGGCGTGGCAACTAGGATATCGCAACCGTACTTAAGTGCCGCGGTCTGCGGCTTGTAGCTCACGCCGCCCACGACGGTCACGGCAACATGGCCCGTGACGTCAGCGATTTTGCTTGCGACCTCGTCGATCTGCTGGGCAAGCTCGCGCGTAGGGGTGATGACGAGCATCACGGGGCCGCGGCCGTTGTCCTCGGGCTTTTTAGCACCGCGACGACGGTTGCGGCCGCCGCGCTCGCGCACGGGTTTGGGAGGAGCGATGTGCTCCAGATTGTTCATGGTCGGCAGCAAGAAGGCGGCCGTCTTGCCGGTGCCGGTCTGAGCGGCGGCAAGCAGGTCGCGGCCCTCGAGCACCACGGGGATGGAGCCGGCCTGAACGGGCGTGGGCGCCGTGTAGCCCAGGTTCTCGATAGCACGGAGCATCTCGTCGGAAAGCCCCAGCTCGTCAAAGGCGGGCAGGCTCTCGGTAGCGGACTCGACGGCCTGGGCAGCATTGGCCTCATCGGCGGCATCGAAGGCAGCCTGGGTCATAGCCTCGCGGGCCTCGTCCAGGATCTCGGCGTCGGTGACGTCGGATACAGAATTACGCATATGTCGTTGTTCCTTATCTGCACGCGTTATGGGCACGGCATGCGGCCGCGCGGGCGTGCTTGGTAGTGCGCTAATACATACAAAAACAGGTGCGCACAGAGAGGACGTTGCTCAGCACGCTGGCGATCGCTTTGGCAGCCCTATCACACGCCGTCCAGACGCAGCAGCTCTAAGCGATGGAGCAGATTCGCCGCCGGTTAGTATACCCGCACTCCGTATGCCCCCACGTAAACCACAGATGACGAGGCGGACGGGGCGGGCCTGGCTGATTGTCTCAATCTGTAACAGTTAACGAGTAAAATCGGCCCTAATTGTTATAGATCAAAACAGAAGGGGATTTCCGTCCAGTCCAAACCAAATCTCTCAGTCTTCCTGCAATTTCGAACATGTGGCCTATAATGTTGCTTTGGTTACGCTATATATTGCGCAGCCATTTAATACGTCGCCCACCGGGGGCCATTAATTCCTATCGCCATATTGGCTAGGAAGCAATCAAAGGAGGTATCCGTGGCAGCAGAGACGCCTTGCTCGGTCCTCTATAACGATATTCGCTCGTTCGGCGGTCTTAAACATCTCGAGATCGCCCGAATGCTCATCAATGGAAACTCTTATCTCGGCAGTACCCTGCTCGAGAAATGCTCTTCCAACCGCTCGTATCTCACCCGTTACATCGTCCATCGCAAGCCTGACCAGTGCGCGCCCTCCATCTACAGCGACTTTACTGTCACCACGCTCAACCTTTCCTCGGCAATCTGCAGCAAGCTCGGCGGCGGCGAGTCCGCCTATCGGGCAATCGCCGAGCACTATCGCGGTCCGGCCGCCAACGAAATGATGTCGGCTCTCGCCAGCTACAAGCTGGACAGCCGCCTATATGCAAATGCCCTCAATCGCATCGACAACTTTGACGGCAATACCGTGCGCGAGAAAAGCACGCTTTACCTTATGCTCTTTGTGGCAACGGGGGCGCTCGCCGATCCCGTTCAGGGCGTGGCCACCGTCGAGCGCTTTTGCGACAGCAAGACGGGCGGGCACTTTGGCACCACCGAAACTACCGTCGGACGTGGCTTTATGAGCAGCCTGGAGCAGCCGCGCACCGTCGCCCCCAACCTCGGTCTGCTCAGAACCCATGCCGACAACTGCGCCGACATGCAAATCCATCCCCTCACACGCGATCCGCGCGGCACCGTGATTGGTTCTTTGCCCAAAACCTCGCCCAGCATCACCGATGTGGGCGCCGACGCATCGCGCGAGCATCTTCGCATTTGGCTTGAGGGTGAGCACTGGTACGCCCAGGGCCTTGGATCGACCAACGGCACGGTACTCGAATCGGGTGCAGGCGACGGCGATATTGTGATTGAGCCGCCGCGCGACCAACGCGAGCCCGGCAAGATCTATCCCCCAGTGGAAATCGAAAACAGCGACAGGCTCCATCTGGGTCTCTACACGACATTCCTTGTCATTGTGGACTAGCGCGGACGGCGATCGGAAGACGGTCGCCGTCCGTCTTTCGTCTTCTACCTTCTGCGTCGTAAACGACAATGCTCAGCGGTATACGTGGGCAGTGCGGCTATCATGGTACTTTACCGATATCCGCACTGCTCGCGTATACGTGCGGCAACCCATGCCAGACAAAGGAACGCCATGGATACTACCGATAGCGCCTATGGCGACAAACTCATCCGTCTCGACACGTTCGATACCGCCGTGGCGGTCGACCCCAGCGCCGAGGACGAGGCCAAGCGTCGGTTTATGACGCTTATTCTCCAGACGGCCCACCGCAACAACGGCAACATCGGGCACGTGCTGCGCGCGACCAACACGAGCGGCGAGGTCTTTGCCGTCAAGCTACTCAAGGACAACGCCATCCTTTCCGGCCAAGCCCCCGACCGCTCCGCCGAGCAATCGGCAGCGCACCTGGCCAACACCGCCGCGCTGTTCGAGGAGTACCGTCATCTGTGTACCGTCTCGCACCTGCGCGGATTTCCGCGCGTCTATGGCTACGGATCGCGCGAGGACGACCCTCTCATCCTCATGGAGTGGGTCGAGGGCACCTCGCTCAAGCAGGCGCTGCCCCTGCTTCCGCACGACGCCTCGGGCGGGCTGACCACCCAGATGGTCGCCGCCGTCGGAAACGCCGTGCTTCATGCGCTCTTGATGACCCAAGGCCTCGTGAATCCGGTCATCCATCGCGACCTGTCGCCTGCCAATATCATGTTCCGCACCACTAGCCGAACGCTCGAGCAGCAGATTGCTGATTGTTCCTTTGACCCCTGCCTCATCGACATGGGCTCCGCGACCATGGCTCTCGGCGACGACACGATCACCCGGCGCGCCGACATCTGGCGCTTCGCCACGCCCGCATACGCCGCGCCCGAGATGCTCACGCAGGATATCGAAGGCATCGCGGCCCTTCGCCGCTCGCCCGCGGTCGACGTCTATGCGCTTTCGAGCATTCTGTACCAGCTCTACAGCGGTCGCAAGCCGTTCGATGTGGAGTCGACGGGCGCCGCGGCAACCGGCTCGTTCTACCTCATAAAGACCAAGACCAAGCCGACACCGCTCGGGCCGCGATGCAGTGACGACGAGACGCTCGTCCAAATCATCATGAAAGGCATCTCGGTCGAGCAGTGCGATCGTCCCACCGAACAGCAGATGCTCGAGGTGCTCTCGGCGTTCCTCACCGATGCCGAATCCGAGGGCCGCGAAGGCGCAGGAGACGAGGTCGCGATTGATATCGATTCTGGTACGCACCTTAAGGTCGACGTCGCCGGCGAGCGAGCGCGAGAGATCCTGGAGCAGGCCCGGCACGATGCCATGACCCGCCGCCGCTTTATTATCGGTGGCGTTGTCGCGGCCGTTGCGGGGCTCGGCGTTATCGGGGCGGCAACCCATGGCTTTGGTATCCCCGACTACCTGGACGGCATCCGCGGTTCGCTTGACGGCTACACTTGGGATCAGCTGCAGGAGATTTCGCTCAAGATTAAGGCCGCCGAGACCCGTAGCGAGGCACGCGAGATTGCCAAGCGCTATCACCTGCTCGATGCCGATGGGCATATCCCCTATCCGTGTACCAAGCGTGTCACGCTCACCAACGGGCTGCAGGTTGGCGCGCAGCTTGTGGGCATCCGCCACGATGAGCTTCTGGACGGGACGGGCAAGGCCGGACTGACGTTTATGTTCGATGCGGGTATTGCCGAGCGCAACGCTGCGGCTGAACCGCCGAGCGCCGGCTGGGCAGATTGCGAGCTACGGGAATGGCTCAACGGCGACGGCCTTAAGCTGCTGCCCAACGAGTTGCGCGCACTCATTAAAGGGGTCAAGAAGGTCTCGAACAATGTGGGCGCCGCCAACAGCGCATCGTGCCTGAGCGAGCTGCCCGCAACTCTTTGGCTGCCCGCCATGGTCGAGCTGTGCGGAGTGCAGCCGCCCGAGTCGTTTACCGAGGGCTTTCACTACCTGGCAGACATCTACAACAGCGAGGGCAAGGAGTACCAACTCTTCCGCGAGCTCAAGGTGAGCCCGTATTCCACGAACGAGACGATGGTCCGTCAGTGGAAGGGCAAGGACACCTGCTGGTGGGAGCGCACGGTGAGCCCCGACTCATCGGAGACCGAAGGCACGCTCTACATAAACCGTGTGGGCCACGACGGCGACGCCTTTACGTACGCAACGCCTGCGGACAAGCCAAACAAACGAACCTGCGTGATCCCCGGATTCTGCATCTAGTGAGCGGGCGTCTTGCCGTGACGGGACCCCTCCCCGGCAATTGTCTCGATCTGTAACGGTTAGAGGTCATATTTGCTGCTAGATGTTACAGATTGAGACATTGAGTTTCCTGCCAACTGTTTGTCTCAATCTGTAACAAATACTCGGCAAAACGGGGTCTAGATGTTACAGATTGAGACGTTAGTTTTCGGCTGAAATATTTGTCTAAATCTGTAACAGCTATGGTTCAAAAACCGGTCCAGACGTTACAGATTGAGATGTTTGGCAGAGACGGCCACCGATTGAGCAGCCACCCTCATCTGTAATGAAAAGTCATACATTCCAACTATTACTAGACACCCCCAGGGGGTATGGGTGTATAGTATCGGCAGGTTAACAATTCCAACACCGAACCACGGAAAGGAGAAGCCATGGCTCAAGATAAGTTCGACGTGGGCGGCATGACATGCGCCGCCTGCCAGGCGCACGTGGACCGTGCTGTGAGCAAGCTCGACGGCGTCGAGAACGTCGCGGTCAACCTACTCGCCGGTTCCATGATGGTCGACTACGACCCAGCGCAGGTCTCCCCCGACGATATCTGCACCGCCGTCGACCGCGCGGGTTACTCGGCCTCACCCGTCGATGCGGGCACCGGTGCCGCCGGCTCAAACGGCAGCACGCAAGCCAGGTCCGGCGCCGCCCACATGGAGTCGCCCACCAAAAAATTGGAGGCCGCCGCCTCTGCCATGCGCGCCCGCCTCATCATCTCGATCGTTTTCCTCGTCCCACTGTTCTACATAGGCATGGGACACATGCTTGGTTGGCCGCTGCCCGGCATTTTCACCGACCATACCCACAGCATGACGCTCGCCCTCACCGAGCTCGTCCTGCTCATCCCCATCGTCTATGTCAACGACGCGTACTTTATCAATGGGTTTAAATCGCTCGCGCACGGCGCGCCCACCATGGACGCCCTCATCGCCGTGGGCGCCACCGCCTCCGTCGCCTGGTCGCTCTACGCCATGTTCATCATGGCCGACCAGCTGGCCACAGGTCAGGTGCACGAGGCAATGATGACGGGCATGGACAATCTGTATTTTGAGAGCGCCGGCACCATCCTGTCGCTCGTCACCGTGGGCAAATACCTCGAGACGCGCAGCAAGTCCAAAACCGGCAGCGCCATCGAGGCGCTCATCGACCTGGCGCCCAAGACTGCGACCGTCGTGGCAGAGGACGGCAGCGAGACCACGGTCGGCGTCGACAGCATCCTTCCCGGCCAGGTCCTGCGCGTGCGTCCCGGCGAGTCCATCCCCGTCGATGGCGTGGTACTCGAAGGCAGCTCGGCCGTGGACGAGAGCGCGCTCACCGGCGAGTCCATCCCCGTGGAAAAGACCGCCGGCGACACCGTCAACGCCGCCACCGTCAACCGCACCGGCTCGTTTATCTTCCGTGCCACACGCGTGGGCGACGAAACATCGCTTGCCAAGATTATCCAGCTCGTCGAGGACGCCAACGCCACCAAGGCGCCCATTGCCCGCATGGCCGATAAGGTCGCCGGTGTGTTCGTGCCCGTGGTGTTCGTGATTTCGGCCGTGACCTTTGCGGTGTGGATGGCACTGACCGGCAGCATAAACGAGGCACTCACCTCCGCCGTGGCGGTGTTGGTGATCAGCTGTCCGTGCGCACTCGGCCTGGCCACGCCCGTCGCCATTATGGTGGGCACCGGCAAGGGCGCCGAGATGGGCATTCTGTTTAAGAGCGCCGAGGCGCTGGAGAACCTGCGCAGCGTGGGCACCGTGGTGCTCGATAAGACGGGCACAGTCACCCGCGGCAAGCCTGCCGTGACCGACATTGTGGTTGCCGCGCGCGCCGACGGCTCGCCCGCCATGAGCGAAAAGGCGCTGCTCAAGCTGGCCGCCGCGCTGGAGCGCTCGAGCGAGCACCCGCTGGCCGAGGCGATTATGGCCGAATGCGAGACGCGCGGAATTGTCGCGCGCATGGTCGAGGACTTTGCCGCCGCGCCCGGGCGAGGCGTTACGGCGCGCGAGGGGCAAAACGTCATTGCAGCCGGCAACATGCGCCTGATGGACGAGCTGGGCGTTACCGTGCCCGCGGGTCTTGCCGAGCAATTTGCCGCCGAGGGCAAGACGCCGCTGTTCTTTGCCAAGAACGGCGAGCTTGCCGGCACCATTGCCGTGGCTGACGAGGTCAAGGAGACGAGCGCCGAGGCCATCGCCGCGCTCCGCAAGCTCGGCGTCGACGTACGCATGCTCACCGGCGACAACCGCGTCACCGCCGAAGCGATCGCCCGCCGCGTGGGACTGAGCAGCGAGCAGGTCATCGCCGACGTCCTTCCCGCCGACAAGGAGCGCCATGTGCGCGAGCTGCAGGACGCAGGCGGCAAGGTCGCCATGGTGGGCGACGGCATCAACGACTCCCCCGCCCTGGCGCGTGCCGACGTGGGCCTTGCGATCGGCACCGGCGCCGACATCGCCAAGGAAGGGGCAGATGTGGTGCTCATGCGCAGCGATCTCATGGACGTCGCCCGCGCCATCGAGCTTTCGCGCGCCACGATTCGCAACATCAAGCAGGACCTGTTCTGGGCGCTGTTCTACAACGGCATCGGCATTCCACTCGCCGCGGGCGTGTTCTTCCCCCTCACCGGCTGGCAGCTCTCGCCCATGTTTGGCGCCGCCGCCATGAGCCTGTCGAGCGTCTGCGTCGTAAGCAACGCTCTGCGCCTACGAACCTTTAAACCATCAGTTGCGGTGAAATAAGGCGTAACATGCTTAGCTAAACCGCTATTTAGTCCGTACTCCACCGCAACTTTAGGTACTCAACGAAAAGGAGATAATCATGAACTACATCGTTAAAACGTCTGGCCTCATGTGCGGCCACTGCGACGCTACTGTCGAGACGGCACTGCTCAACGTGGCCGGCGTGACCGACGCCGACGCCGATCACGAGACCCAGACCGTCCAGGTTGAGTGCGCCGACACCGTGACCGCCGAGCAGCTCGCTGCCGCCGTCGAGGGCGCGGGCGAGAAATTCCATGCCCTGTCCGTAACCGCCGCGTAGCAGGCGCCACCTGCCCCCCCCCTGTCAGTTGCGGTGAAATACGGACTGTTGTGCCGCCCTAGGCCTTTAAACAGTCCGTATTTCACCGCAACTGACGGGGGCAACCGGAAGATCGACCAGAAACGAGGACCCGCCATGATGGCAGACCACAAATCGGTGACCCGCATGCTCAAGACGGCACGCGGTCAGATCGACGGCATCTTGCGGATGGTCGATGAGGACCGCTACTGCGTCGATATTTCCACGCAGCTCATGGCCACGCAGGCGCTCCTCGCGCGCATTAACGCCGACGTGCTCAAGGCGCATATCGAGGGCTGCGTGACTTCGGCAATCGAATCGGGCGACGAAGATCTCAAAGCTGCCAAGCTCGCCGAGATCGAACGCGTCGTCGACAAGCTCTCCAAGTAATTCGGGCATTGGGGACAGGTATGTTTGCACCACATTGGTGCAGATTAACCTGTCCCCCTTGCTCTAAATCGGGTATAAAGGCGTGCAGCATATCGAACGAAAGGCAATTTGCATGAATGACTTTATGAAGGGTCGCAATGGTGCCGATGAACTCACCATCGTGATGGGTTTTGCCGGCATCGTCATCGCGATGATCGGATCGATAGCCCGCATCCAGTGGCTCAGCTGGATTGCCATCGCCGTAATCGTGATTGGCGTGCTGCGCGGCCTGTCCAAAAATATCGACGCACGTCGCAAGGAGAACGAGGCCTTTGTCGCCACGACCGCCAATGTTCCCGGCTTGGGCAAGTTCGTCGCCAGCTTGGGCGGCGGAGCTGCAGCGGCCAACGCCTCGCGCGCAGCCGGTACTAGCAAGGAAGACTTTGAACGTGCCAAGCGCACAGCCAAGAAGATGTGGAAGGGCCGCAAGACCACGGCCTATCTCAAGTGCCCCAACTGCGGCCAGATGCTCTCCGTCCCCAAGGGCAAGGGCAAGATCCGCGTCACCTGCCCCAAGTGCCACGCCAAGATGGAGACGCGCTCCTAGCCGCCATACCATGGGACAAATAAAAGCCGAGGCCTCGCACTGAGACCTCGGCTTTTTTGATTATGACAAAGGGATTGCCCCTTTGTCACACCTATGCCACGCCGTCGCGGGCGAGCTCCTCGGCCAGTGCCTCGGACGGCATAGCCATAATCGTGTCGAGCTCGGCGTCCACCTCGGGAATACGCTTCACCTTGAGTTTGCGCACCAGATCACCACGGTACATCACGTACGCCGGCTCACGCAGTGCGCACAGGTCATCGAGCGGGTTCTTGCGCGTCACCAGGATATCGGCGGCCTTGCCGCACTCGATTGTGCCGGTCTCGCCGCCCAGCCCCAGCAGCTCGGCATTGACCTGCGTGGCCGTATGCAGCGCGAAGGCGTTACTCACACCCACGTACTTGGCAAAATAGGCCACCTCACGCCACATGTCGTACTGCGTCACGAACGGGCAGCTCGAGTCCGTGCCAAGGCCCACCTTAACGCCAGCTTCCAGTGCGGCACGGGCGCTCTCGATGATGCCCGAGCACACGATGTCGCCGTTCTTCTTTTGTGTATCGGTCGAATGGGTCTTTTCCGGGTCGAGCAATACAAACGGCAGCGCCGGGCTGATAGTGCAGGTAACGCTGGGCGCACGCCCCTCGAGTTGCGTGCCCGCGGCGCCACGGTACAGCTCCAGAATCTCGGACGTCAACGGAGCGCCGTGCTCAATCGTGTCAACGCCGGCCTCAAGCGCAACCTTCACACCCTCGGTACTCTCGACATGGGCCATGACCGGAAGGCCCATATCGTGCGCCGCCTTGCACGCCGCCGCGGCAACCTCCACCGGCATGCGCAGCACGCCCGGCTCGCCCACCTCGGTCGCATCGAACACACCGCCCGTTACGAACAGCTTAATGACGTCGGCACCGCGCGCATACAGGTCGCGCACCTGTTCGGCTGCCTCGGCGGGACTGTTTGCCACCTGGGCGAACAAGCCCGCACCATGGCCGCCCGGCACCGTGACGCCCGTTCCCGGCGCCACCAGGCGAGGACCTTGATACTTGCCGGCGTCGATGGCATTACGAACGGCGATGTCGGCAAACAGTGGGTCGCCCGCGCCGCGCACCGTGGTCACGCCGCTTGCCAGTTGTTGTTGGGCGCTGCCCTTAAGAATATGGCGCACGATGGCGCGCCCCACGGGATTATCGAGCTTCTTCATCAGCGCGCCCGCATCGCCCGCCGAAACCGGCTTGCCCGAACCGCACAGATGCACGTGCATATTGATGAGACCGGGCATGAGATACGCACCGCCCAGGTCGATAACCTCGGCACCCGCGGGCGCCTGCGCCACAGCACTCGGCCCCATCCAGGTGATGACGCCGCGCTCAACAGTCACGGCCATATCGGGTTGCGGCTCCATATGCTCCGAGCCATCCAGAATGGTCGCATTGATAAACAACGTGGAACGATCGGCAGACGCCATATCGAGCTCCTCCCTCACGATTAACTTGAACATTTGTCCATTATCACCTAGTCCCGCTGGATTGCTGCAGACGCATCGGTTAACGGAGGGAAGAGGGGATGTGGGGGACGGAATACGTTGCAGTCCCACCCCAGCGACACCAGGGAAATGTCTCGATCTGTAACAGGTACAGGGTTATTGGGCCCCTTGCTGTTACAGATCGAGACATTCGGTCGACGTTTCACCGGTTTGTCTCGATCTGTAACAATTACGAACTCAAACAACTTCTAAACGTTACAGATCGAGACAAAACCTCTTAGCGCCCATACCACTGACGTCTCCACTCCTCAGCCAAATCGGGCCGTCGCGGAATACCCGCCAACCTCATTTTCTCGACCAGCTTCCCCGGGTCTTTGAGTTCGTTAAACGTAAACCGAAGCACCTTATGCCCGAGCATTGTCAGATGAGATTCCCGCTGACGCTCTGCCACGAATGGGTCGACCGACTCCCGGCCCTCACCGTTCTGCAAGGTGTACTTCCCCTTTCCGTCGAGCTCGCCGATGACACACGTCCCGTCCTCGAGCCGCCAAAAATAGTCGACGCGAAACACCTGGCTCGGATCGAGCGGGTCGCGAAACTCCGCCTGCAGCTCCGGAACCGGAAAGCCGTACGCAATAAAGAACGCTCGGAACCGAGACTCGCCGCCGTTTTCGGACAGCCCGTCCGCATACGACGCAATCGCCTGTGCCCTGCGATACCCTCGCCTGCCCTCGCAATCGGCGCGGAGGCGCTCGCACAAATCCCCACGTGATACGCCCTTCGCCCGCAATGCAGAATCGGCGATCGCCAGACCATACGAAAACGGCGCACGCAGCAGACAATCCTCCACCGTGCGCCAAAACGACGTCACCCGCACGCCGTCGACGCGCTCAAGCGCTCCCGCCATCTGAGGACGCAACAACCTGCACCCGCTGCTCAACGTCACCGAACAACCCGTCTTAACAAGAAAACGCGGCCCGAGCAGATCATTCGACACCTCCAGACCCCACAAAAGTGCCGCGTCATAACCCCAAAACGCCCAATCGGGATGAAATTCCGCAAGCCCTTTGATAGTCCTCAGCGCTCGCTCTGCAGGCGTCAATGCATCCCAATCATGCTGAAAACAGAACAGGTACGGCTCGGGCTCCGCGATATCGTCGGTTCCAACATGGCGTCGCAGCCACATGAGCTCGGTATTGTCATGCGTTGCGAGCAGCGCACCTTGCTTGGCCGTCTCCGTGAGCCGCGCGAGCATCCTATTCCGCGCCAACGTGTTGCGAGTCGCATGTTTGTGTTTGAGAACAGTATTAGACACTTTCATCACCACCACGTCAGACAAATGGACCATCGTCACCGTTGCCTCCGCTGACAAATGTCTTGATCTGTAACAGGAAGACAGTCTTTGAGCCTCTAGTTGTTACAGAACAAGATCTTTCGGCAGCCGCCAACCTTCCGTCTCAATCTGTAACAGTTACGGGCCCAAACAGCCGCCAAACGTTACAGATTGAGACAAAGTCAGGGCTGTAGGGCGGCACCAGTCACATCCCCTACTCCCATTCTTGTTCGTAGATGTTGAGGGACTTTACGTAGCGCCCCTGGGCGCCCATGATGTCGCGGACCAGGCGCAAAAAGAAGCTGACGCACGAGGTGTCAAAGCCGTCCTGCAGATCCTCGGGATGCACCGCACCCGGTCCATCGACCGCCGTGTCACTCAGGCGCGCGATGTCATACAGATAGAGCTGTCCCGCCGTCAGCCAGACATCGTCGACGCAAGCGAGACGCACCGCAATCGCGCCGTCGCTCCAATGCTCCTTTTGCACGATATGCGGGTCGTAGACATCAAAGCGACGGTCGGTGCGCGTATCCTTCAGCGCAACCATGCCGTTCGCAGGATCCTTGTCCAAAATGCCAAAGCGCGAGAAATACTGCGTGTCGCGTACCTGCTTGAGCCGCTTGAGCGAGGCAGGCGAAAGCGATGCCGGCGGCTCGTCAACATACAGCTCGAGCAGCGTCTTGCCATGGCGATAGGGGCGCTCGAAGAGCAGCCAATCGGTAAATGCCATGTTGTAGGCCATGATTTCGTTTTGCGAAGGCTCGGTGCAATAGCTGAGCCACGGGTCGACAATGATCTCGAACTGTTCGCGCGCCGGCTCCAAAAACTGGAACTTCCGCAGCATCCAAAAATGGGCCATGTCGGCAATATCGTTGCCGACGGCTTCAGCCAGATGCGCTCGGTCTAAAACGTGGTCAGTCACGGCATCCTCCTCAAACTGATGAACCTCAATTTGAGCTTACGAGGAGGGTGGGCAGCCACGACCAGCGCGGACAAAATAGGCCTCCGACTGCAAACCAGATGCTGACCAAACACTTGACGGGATGCTTGACCGAAAATGCGCACCGCAACAAAACCGCAGGTAAACATAGACGGCCAACCCGCCCTTTTGAGCCAAGCGCCCCCGGCCACCACAGAAACAGCAGAGCACCACAGCTCAAGAAGACGCCGAATGGACACTCGCGCGTCGACAAACAAACGAACCGCTCGCAAAGAGTGTCCCCAACGACTAGACAAAAAATGACTAGTCATTGGGGACGTTCTTAAATGACTACTTTACAGCTCCAGCGCGTCGGCGACTTCGGCAGCGCAGGCCAGGGCGTCGGCCATGGCGTTCACCACGAGCGAGCTGCCGTTGCGAGCGTCACCGACAACATACACCGGCGCGGCATCCGCGGCGACGCCGTCGACACGCGCCGCAAGGTGCGAGCCCTCGGCAGCCATCACCGGCAGCGGACGACCAGCGGTGGCAACAGGCACGCCAACGGCGTCGAACACGCCACGCTCAGGACCCGTAAAGCCGCAGGCGATGAGCACCAGCTGCGCCGGTACCTCGTGCTCGGAGCCCGCGATGCGCTCGGGCTTGCCAGCCGACCAATCCAGATCGACCACGCGCAGGCCCGCGGCCGCGCCCTTCTTGTCCAGCAGCACCTCGAGCGTATCCACGCCCCAAGCGCGCATCTCGCCGCCCATGGCAGCGATGGCCTCCTGCTGGCCGTAATCGGTCTTCTTCACGTTGGGCCACTGCGGCCAGGGGTTGCTCGCCGCGCGCGCATCAGGCGCCGCCGGCAAGAACTCAAGCTGGCGCACGCTGCGCGCACCCTGACGTACCGCGGTGCCCACGCAGTCGTTACCGGTATCGCCGCCGCCAATGACCACGACGTCCAGGCCGCGTGCATCGACGACAGGCTCGCCGCCATCGAGCACCGAGACGGTCGAGGCCGTCAGGTAGTCCACGGCATACACCACGCCGGGTGCGTCAATATTCTCAGCAGCCAGTCCACGCGGGGCGCGAGCACCGGCAGCCACCACAACGGCGTCAAAGCCATTGAGCTTGGCCGCCACCGCAGGGTTCGTAACGTCAGCACCCAGCTCGAACACGATGCCCAGCTCGCGCATAAGTGCCACGCGACGCTCGACAACGGACTTCTCGAGCTTCATGTTGGGAATGCCGTACATGAGCAGGCCGCCCGGGCGGTCGTCACGCTCAAACACCGTCACGCGGGCACCGCGACGCGCAAGCTCCCATGCTGCCACCAGACCAGCAGGACCGGAGCCCACCACGGCAACCGTGGGCGCGCCCTCCCCTGCCGGCTCAAAGCGGCGCGGACCGCCGTTGGCCCACTCATGGTCGCTGATCGCACGCTCGTTGTCATGGATCGTCGTGGGTTGGCCATCGACCGAACCCAGGTTGCACGCGGCCTCGCACAACGCCGGGCACACGCGACTCGTAAACTCGGGCATGGGCGAGGTGAGCGACAGGCGCTCGGCAGCCTCATCCCAGCGGCCGCGGTACACCAGCTCGTTCCACTCGGGAATCAGATTGTGCAGTGGGCAGCCACTCGGACGCGCCTTGCCAAAGCTCGCGCCCATTTGGCAAAACGCCACACCGCACATCATGCAGCGGCTCGCCTGGGCACGGCGCGCATCGTCGTCGAGCTCCACGTACAGCGGATCGAAATCGCGGCTGCGCTCCTCCACGGGGCGCAGCTCGTGGGTCACGCGATCGATATCAAGAAAAGCACCGGGCTTACCCATGGCACTTACGCCTCCTTCTTGGTCGAAACAACAGAGCTGGCGGCGGCGGGCACAGCGCCAGCGACACCACCCGCCACATCAAAGCGAGCGACATCGGCGGCGTCGGCGCGACCGGTCACAATGTCAAACGCCAGCTCCTCGGCCTGCGCATGCGTCTTGCCGACGGCCTCGGCGGCGGCGACAATCGCCAGCACGCGCTCGTACTCGGTCGGAATGACCTTCACAAAGTGCTTGCTCATCGTCTCAAAGCTGTAGAGCAGCTTAATGCCGCGCGGGCTCTGCGTCGCGTCCACGTGCCCCTGGATGAGCTCGCGAATCTGTGCCAGCTCACCGGCCGTCGGGGCCTTGAGCTCAACGCTCTCGTGGTTCACACGGGCATCGAGGGTGCCGTACTGGTCAAAGACGTAAGCCACGCCGCCCGTCATGCCGGCGGCGAAGTTCTGCCCGACCTCGCCCAGGATGAGCGCCAGACCGCCCGTCATGTACTCGCAGCCATGGTTGCCGCAGCCCTCGACCACCACCGTGGCACCGGAGTTGCGTACGCCAAAGCGCTGGCCTGCCAGGCCGTTAATGAAGCCGCGGCCGCTCGTGGCGCCAAAGAACGCAACGTTGCCCACGATGATGTTCTCATCGAACTTGTAGGTCGCATGCGGGTTGGGGCGCACCGACACCTCGCCGCCCGAAAGGCCCTTACCAAAGTAGTCGTTGGCGTCGCCGCACACGTTGAGCGTTATGCCGCGCGGCAGGAACGCGCCAAAACTCTGACCGGCCGAACCATCGCAATCGATGGTGATGGAGCCGGCGGGCAGGCCCTCGGGGTGCGCTTTGGTCACCGCATTGCCCAAGATGGTGCCGACGCAGCGGTTGACGTTGGCGATATCGGCGCGGAAGCGAATCGGACGCAGGTGCGCACGGGCATCGGCCGTATAGGGCACAAACAACGTGGAGTCGAGCGTCTTGTCGAGCTCGCTGTCGGCAGCCATCTGCGGCAGGAAGTGACGACCGTCGGCACCCGGGATGTGGGCACCAAACTCACAGGTCGCGCTCGCCAGCACGGGCGACAGATCGAGCAGGTTGGCCTTGCGGTTGCCCGGGACCTCGATCTGGCGCAAGCACTCGGGATGGCCGACCATCTCGTCGACGGTGCGGAAGCCCAGGCTCGCCATGACCTCGCGCAGCTGCTCGGCAACAAAGAGCATAAAGTGCTCGACATGCTCGGGCTTGCCGCGGAAGCCGCGACGCAGGCGACAGTTTTGCGTGGCAATGCCGGCCGGGCAGGTATCCTGCTGGCAGTCGCGCTGCATGAGGCAGCCCATGGAGATGAGCGGCATGGTCGCAAAGCCAAACTCCTCGGCACCCAACAGGCAGGCAACGGCGACATCGGTACCGTCCATGAGCTTGCCGTCGGCCTCGAGCACCACGCGCGAGCGCAGGCCGTTTTGCAGCAACGTCTGTTGAGCCTCGGCAAGGCCAAGCTCCAGCGGCAGACCGGCGTGCCAGATCGAATCGCGCGCCGCAGCACCGGAGCCGCCGTTGTGGCCGCTGATCAAGATCTTGTCGGCGGCACCCTTGGCCACACCGGTGGCGATGGTGCCGACGCCGGCCTCGCTGACCAGCTTGACCGACACGCGTGCGCCGGGGTTGGCGTTCTTAAGGTCAAAGATCAGCTCAGCCAGGTCCTCGATGGAGTAGATGTCGTGGTGCGGCGGAGGCGAGATCAGGCCGATGCCGGGCGTGGACTGACGGACCTCGGCGATCCAGGGGTAGACCTTCTTGCCGGGCAGGTGGCCACCCTCGCCGGGCTTGGCGCCCTGGGCCATCTTGATCTGAATCTCGAAGGCGCTGCACAGGTAGCGGCTCGTCACGCCAAAGCGCGCGCTTGCCACCTGCTTGATGGCGGAGTTCTTGGAGTCACCGTTAGCCAGCGGGGTCTCGCGACGCGGGTCCTCGCCGCCCTCGCCCGAGTTGGAACGGCCGTGCAGGCGGTTCATGGCGATGGCCATGCACTCGTGTGCTTCCTTGCTGATGGAGCCGTACGACATGGCGCCGGTGTTAAAGCGGCGGACGATGTTGAGCGCAGGCTCCACCTCGTCGAGCGAAACCGGCGTGCGACCGTTGGCATTAAAGTCCAGCAGGTCACGCAGGCGCACGGCACGGCCGGTGCGGTGCAGGCGGGCGCTGTACTCCTTAAAGGTGTCGTAGCTGTCCTCGCGGCAGGCGGTCTGCAGCAGGTAGACGGTCTGCGGGTCGATAAGGTGATCCTCGCCGCCGAGCGGGCGCCACTTGGTCAGACCCAGCGTGGGCAGCTGATCGGGAGCCGGGCTCTTAAGGATAGCGAGCGCGGCGTCGTAGCGCTCATTCTGCTCGCGCTCGACGTCCTCGACACCCATACCGCCCACACGGCTCACCGTGCCGGCGAAGTACGCGTTGACGAACTCCGGAGTGAAGCCCACGGCCTCGAAGATCTGCGCGGAGTGGTAGCTCTGCACCGTGGAGATGCCCATCTTGGACATGATGGAGACGATGCCGGCGGTCGCAGCCTTGTTGTAGTTGGCGATGCCCTGCTCGGCTGTCACGTCCAGATCGCCGTGCGCCGCCAAGTCGCGAATGCACGCATGCGCGTTGTACGGATAGATGCCGCTCGCGGAGTAGCCCACCAGCGCCGCAAAGTCGTGCGGGGACACGGCGTCGCCACACTCCACCACGATGTCGGCAAAGGTACGCACGCCGGCGCGGATCAGGTGGTTGTGCACGCAGCCCACGGCGAGCAGCGACGGTACGGGCACCTCGCCCGCAGCGGCACGATCGCTCAACACCACGATGTTCACGCCGTCGCGGACCGCGGCCTCAACGTCCTCTGCAAGCTGCTTGAGCGCAGCCTGCAGCGCACCCTCGCCGGCATCGCGGCGGTAGACGGCACGGAAACGGCGGGTCTTAAAGCCCACGCGGTCGATGGCGCAGATACGCTCGAACTCCTCCTCGCTCAGCAGCGGACGCTCCAGGCGCACCAGCTGACAGGCCGTACGGGAGTCCTCGAGCAGGTTGCCGTGGTTGCCCAGGTAGAGCGTGGTCGAGGTGACCATATGCTCGCGAAGAGCGTCGATGGGCGGATTCGTGACCTGAGCGAACAGCTGATAGAAGTAGTCGAAGAACGAGCGCGTCTTCTTGGACAGGCAGGCCAGCGGCGCATCGATACCCATCGAGGCGAGCGGCGCCTTGCCCTGCTGGGCCATGGGACGCACGACCTCGTCGACGTCATCCCAGTGGTAGCCGAGCTTGGCCATTCGCACGGCGGCGGACACCTCGGCGTCCTCGGCGGGCGCTGCCGCAACGGGCTCATCGAGCGCGTCAACGGTCAGCGTCTCCTCGGCAATCCAGTCGCGGTAGGGCTTTTCCTTGGCATAGCGGGCACGCAGCTCGTCGTTGTAGATGACGCGCCCGCGGGCAAAATCGACCTCGAGCATCTGGCCCGGTCCCAGACAGCCGCTCGTCAGGATGTTCTCGGGGCTCACCTCGATGGTGCCCACCTCGCTTGCCAGCATAAAGCGGCCGTCGCGCGTCACATAGTAGCGGGCGGGACGCAGGCCGTTGCGGTCGAGGGCAGCGCCCAGCGTGCGACCGTCGGTAAAGGCGATGGCGGCCGGACCGTCCCACGGCTCCATGAGCATGGACTGGTAAGCGTCGTAGGCGCGACGCTCCTCACTCAGGCTGTCGTTGTGATCCCACGGCTCGGGCAGCAACATGGACGCAGCACGCGTGAGCGGGCGACCGTTCATGACCAGGAACTCAAGCACGTTGTCTAGAATCGCGGAGTCGGAACCCTCACGGTTGATGATGGGCATCACGCGCTCAAGATCGTGCTGCAGCACGGGGCTGTACAGGTTGGGCTCGCGGGCGCGAATCCAGTTGACGTTGCCCTTGAGGGTGTTGATCTCGCCGTTGTGGATGATAAAGCGGTTGGGGTGCGCGCGCTCCCAGCTGGGCGTGGTGTTGGTGGAGTAGCGCGAGTGGACGAGCGCCACGGCCGTCTTGACGGCGGCGTCGTTGAGATCGATGAAGAAGCGGCGCATCTGCGCGGCGACCAGCATACCCTTGTACACGATGGTGCGCGAGCTCATGGAGCACACGTAGAAGATCTTGTCGCGCAGGGCAAACTCGGCGTCGGCCTTTTTCTCGATGGTGCGGCGGCACACGTATAGGCGGCGCTCAAAGGCATCACCGGCGGGTGTGTCGTCCGGACGGCCCAGGAAGGCCTGCAGGATGGTAGGCATGCAGGCGCGGGCCGTCTCGCCCAGGTCGTGCGGGTCGACCGGCACCTCGCGCCAAAAGAGCAGCGGCACGCCGGCCTCGGCGCAGCCCTCCTCAAACACGCGACGGGCATCCTCCACGCCCTTGTCGTCCTGCGGGAAGAACAGCATGGCCACGCCATAGTCGCCCTCTGCCGGCAGAATCTGGCCGCACTTTTGAGCCTCTTTGCGGAAAAAGTGATGCGGAACCTGAAACAGGATGCCGGCGCCGTCGCCGGTGTTCTTCTCGAGTCCCGTACCGCCGCGGTGCTCCAAGTTGACCAGAATGGACAGCGCGTCGTCCAGAATCTGGTGATGGCGCTCGCCGTTGATATCGGCAAGCGCGCCAATGCCACATGCATCGTGATCGAATTCGGGGCGATAAAGGCCCTGCTGCTGAGCGGAATCTGCCTGCATCGCGATCCTCCCCTAGATATTTAGACAGTCAGTTGAATAGGCATACTAGGAGCATCGCCGACCCGTTGTGTTTCCCGCCCGTTTCGAAACAATCGCGTAACGCACGCCCTACGAGTGGGCGCCGCCGACCTCAAGGGCAACAACAAGGGCCCAGGTTCGGCCCGTAAGCTCACCGCTTCAAACATCTCAATCTGTAACAGGAGGAGCCGATTTTGGCGCTTAGATGTTACAGGATGAGATTTTCTGCAGGACAGTTTTGGTTTGTCTCGATCTGTAACACGAAGGGCCGGTTTTTGCAGCTAACTGTTACAGATCGAGATTTTCCATAGGACCATTTCTTCCTGTCTTGATCTGTAACACCTAGACCCAATTTCCATCCCTAGTTGTTACAGATCAAGACATTTCGGCGACCCCCCTTCACCGCCCTATTCAAATACAACAATTTTGTTAGTCTTGGTTAACTTCTTAGCCTAAAACGGGTATCCTTTGCGGCGTCAAGCAAACGGCACGCAGGAGCTCACCATGCTCAACCATCTCAAACATCATTTTGGGTCCCGGCGCACCGGCGGTCACGGAGGCCTAGACATTGCACGGCATATCGGCCCCGGGCTGCTCGTGACCGTCGGCTTTATCGATCCGGGCAACTGGGCCTCCAATATGGCCGCGGGCTCGCAGTTTGGCTACGCGCTGCTGTGGATCGTCACGCTGTCCACGATCATGCTCATCGTGCTGCAGCACAACGCGGCGCACTTGGGCATCGCCACGGGCGCCTGCCTTGCCGAGGCCACGACACGCTTTCTCCCCCGCATCGTGGGACGCATGGTGCTCGCCAGCGCCTATCTCGCGACCATCGCCACCGCCATGGCCGAAGTCCTGGGTGGCGCGATTGCCCTTCAAATGCTCTTTGGGCTGCCCGTGCGCGCGGGCTGTGTCATCGTGGCGGCAGTATCGATGGCGATGCTCATGACGAGCTCCTACAAGCGCGCCGAGCGATGGATCATCGCCTTCGTAGGCGTGGTAGGACTCTCGTTTTTGGCTGAGCTTACGCTGGTCAAGGTCGACTGGCCGCAGGCCGCCGCAAGCTGGATCACACCCAGTATGCCCACCGGCTCGGCCGCGATTATCGTAAGTGTCCTAGGCGCGGTTGTTATGCCTCACAACCTCTTCCTGCACTCCGAGGTCATCCAATCCATGCACTTTGAAGGCCAAGGCGAGCAGGTTATCGAAGAACGTCTGCGCTACGAGCTCTTCGACACGCTCTTTTCGATGGGCGTGGGCTGGGCAATCAACTCGGCCATGGTCATCCTGGCCGCAACGACCTTCTTTGCGCACGGCATGGTCGTAGACGACCTCGCCGTCGCAGCGGCCACGCTCTCCCCCATTCTGGGCCCGGCAAGCTCGACCATCTTTGCGGTGGCACTGCTGTTTGCGGGACTATCGAGTAGTGTGACGGCGGGCATGGCGGCGGGCACCATCACCGCGGGCATGTTCGACGAGGAATACGACATCCACGACCGACATTCCTCGATCGGGGTGGCGGCCTGCTTCGTCGGCGCAGTGGCGGCGTGCTTGGTCGTCCCGAATCCTTTTGAGGGTCTCATTTGGAGTCAGGCGCTGCTGTCGCTTCAGCTGCCAATTACGGTCTTTGTGCTCATATGACTCACCAGTTCGCCCCGCGTCATGGGCAAATACACCAACTCGCGCCCGCTCAACGCGCTGCTCGTAGGAATCGGCGTCATCGTGACGATTCTCGACATCGTGCCGCTAACGGGGATGTAATTGGGATGGCGTGACTGTCCAGATATAACGTCTCAATCTGTAACACGTGAGACCGTTTTAAACCGTCAGATAAATCAAAAGGGTCCCGGCCGAGAATTCGACCGGGGCCCTTGGACAGAGCTATATGTTGTTGCAAGTCGTGTGTCTACGAGCTACTCCTCGACAAGCTCAAACTCATCGGGGCCGACGCCGCAGACCGGGCACACGTAGTCCTCGGGCAGCTCGGGCGTGTCGACCTCAACCTCGTAACCGCAAACGGTGCACACAAACTTATACGTCTTCTTCTCCTCAGCCATGATGTTCTCCTCTCGAACGTGACTGCTGGTGTACTTACTTATTAGTATATATTCTCAATAACATAATGCAAGTATTTTTAGAACATTTCTAGCCTTGATACGACGAGGCTTTGGGCGGCGTCTTGCCCTTTAGCACCTTGTGATAGTAGTCGTACGTCAGCGGCGTCTCGTCGCTCAGGCGCTCGGCATCCTCGACCTCGCCAATAAACAGCAGATGCGTGCCCACATCCACAGTGTCGATCAAACGGCAGCTAAACAGGGCCGCCGCGTGCTCAGGCACATAGGGCATGCCCAGAGCCGTCTCGCGGGTCTCGTATTTGGCAAACTTGTCATAATCGCTGCTGGTGCGGAACCCAAAGTTACCGATGTAGAGCATGTCGGCAGTCTGATCGATCACGGTCAGCGCGAACGCTTTGGCCGATGCGATGACGCCCGAGGTGACATTGTCCTTGTTCACGGCAACCGAAATACGCGGCGGCATGGACGTCACCTGCACCGCAGTGTTGATGACGCAGCCGGCGCGCAACCCGTCTGCCGCAGCGCTCACCACGTACAGACCGCTCGGCATGGTAAAGAACGCAGTTTTGTCCATAACGATCACTCCCCTAGCTCGGGTTGGAACCTCATGAATGTATGTACCCACAAAAAAGGCGGCACCCATAACGGACGCCGCCTTTAAGACATATGTGTCAGAACAGTAAGAAAGATGAGACGCCCGCAGTTGCGGTGAAATAGGGACTGAATAGCCCCTCAAACAGGCAAAACAGTCCGTATTCCACCGCAACTTATACAGAGTGCCTAGCGGTTGCGTTCCTTAAGGGCGCGGTCGATCTCGCGTTGGACATCACGCTTGGCCATGTCCTCGCGCTTGTCGTAGAGCTTCTTGCCGCGACCCAGACCCAGCAGCAGCTTTACGCGGCCGTCGGTATTAAAGTAGAGTTCCAACGGAACCAGCGCATAACCACGGTTGCGAAGTTTGCCGTCAAGAAAGTCGATCTCCTTGCGGTGCAGCAGCAGACGACGCCGACGGTCGGGATCGCGATTCCACACGCCACCATGGCTATAAGGGTGGATATGCAGGCCGACGAGCCAGCACTCCCCGCCGCGGATCAGCGCGAAGGTATCGGTGATCTGGCAGGCGCGCTCGCGAATCGACTTGACCTCGGTGCCACTCAGTTCAATACCGCACTCAAATGTCTCATCGATAAAGTACTCGTGATGTGCCGAGCGATTCTTGGAAATGAGTTTGCGCTCGCGCTTACTGGGCATCGCCGGCCTCCTTGGCGCCGTCGGCGTTTGAGCCCGCAGCCTCGCGCTTTGCCTTGCGCTCGGCATTGAGCTCGGCGTCGCTCTCGCGCACCAGTTTGATAATCGCCGCGCAGGCCTCCTCGCCCACCAAGTCGCGAGCACGCACCGTCAGGCGCGTCGCCTCCTGCTTGTCGCCGTCACTTGCAGCATCGGTCGCGCACATAATCAGGCAGATGGCAATCTCGGCCGAAGGCGAAGTCGGCACGCCTTGCAGGGCCAGTTCACCCATCACGTGGTCGTCGCTCTCATCAGCGGCATCCGGATAGGTGGTATGGATCTTGTTGAGCAGGCGCGTCGTATGCGCATCGTTGGGCGCCAGGCGCAGCGCCAGACGCGCGCAGCCCACGGCAGCCGAAACGTTCTCGGTCTCGGGCTCCAAGAAGTACTGACCTAGATTGGCGTAAGCGCGGGCGGCGCACTTGCCATCGCTTGCACGCTCCAGCACCGAGAACGAGAGCGATGCCCATTCCTGCTTGTCCTCGAGTGCACGGAACAGCTCGGCCAAATCCAAGCGATAGTTGCAGTTCATGGGGTCCCAACGCACAGCCTGCATCAGGGCATTACGAGCGCTTACATAATCCTGCTGGCGAATGTAGGCAAACGCCATGTCAGAGTACAGGCGGTCAAACGGCACCTCGACCTGCACGAGCTCGCGCGGATCCTTCTCCACGCGGCGATAGGCCAAGCGCTCAAACTTGCTATCGAAGCTAAAGTATTGACGCTTCTCCTCCGTCTTGCACTCAGCATCAATATACTCCTCGGCGAGCTCCACCAGACGCTCCAGCAGCGGCGTCGCCGTAGCCAGGTCGCCCTGCGCCAGATAGTTCTCGGCATACGTGATGTCTTGCAAGCTGATGGGCAGATCCATGGCTACTCCTCGATCTGAGCGAAACACGGCAGGCGCCGTATATACGGTCAATACACAAAACCCGGGTCTCTTACGAGGCCCGGGCGTTCAATTTTGGTAGCCCGTACCAGATTCGAACTGGTGATCTCCGCCTTGAGAGGGCGGCGTCCTAAACCGCTAGACGAACGGGCCATATGTAGCAAATGCAATGGCTGGGATGGAGGGAGTCGAACCCCCATTGACGGAACCAGAATCCGCTGTCCTGCCATTAGACGACATCCCAATGACTGCATCGCTGCGCTCGGCTGTGCCTTTGCGCAAGAAAGAAATATACGGGAAGTCTCGCTGTGACGCAAGCCCCAATTTTGACTTTTTTGAAATTCAGTCAAATTGGCCTAATTTAGTCCAACCCGTGAAGGACCTGTGAAGCCGACCGCTGTACACGAAGGGCAAAACGCCGCGAGCGGTAGCCGTCAACCGTTGGCAGATTCTACCGCGAAAACGATAGCACCAGGCAACACAATCGAAGTATCAATGATCACGTAGATATCGAGGCGCCATGGACGAAGAGCTTGATTACCTATGGGAGACCCTGGGCCTCGAGATCACTGCCGACCTTTGGCCCGAACGGGACAAAATTCACCCCACGTTACGCCCCGCCATTACTGTGGTGCAGGCAAAATACCGCCGTGCATCCTTTTTAATCATGCGGATGTCATGGCACGCGGGACTCCCCGACCTTAAGCGAATCCAGGCAAGCCTCGTCGAGTTGTCCGGTATGCCGACCGTCATATCCGAGGCGCACCTGGAGCAGCGCCAGCGCGATCGACTGCAACAGCAGCGGATTCCCTTTATCTGCCCCGGCGTTCAGGCATATCTGCCCTTTATGGACGAGGAGTACTGGAGCGGCAAGCCCAACAAACACGTAAAGGTCTACGATCCGCACGAATGGGCACAGCTGGCGGACTGACTGGGGCAGGCCCGCCGGCGGAAAGTGCGTCCCAGATTTCAAGCTCAAACTGGTCCCCACTTTCCCGTCGAGCCCTCAACCGGAAACCGTGTCCCACAATCGAAGCTCAGAATGGGACGTGCTTTCCGCAACCGGCCACTTTGGGAAAGCGCATCCCATTCTGGAAGCGAATTCCGGGTCGCACTTTCCGCAGCCGCTACAGCAACGCCTCGGCCCAAGCCGATTCCCTAAAGCCGGGAATCACAAAGTCGTCGCCCACCAGCAGCGGACGCTTGACCAGCATGCCGTCGGTCGCCAGCAGCTCGTAGCATTCCCGATCCGTCATGCCCGCATCCAGACGCGCCTTCAGGCCCAGCTCTCGATATTTCATGCCCGACGAATTAAAGAAGCGCCGCACCGGCAGCCCCGAACGAGCAATCCAGGTCGCAAGCTCATCAGCTGTGGGATTGTCCAAAACAATATCGCGATCGATATACTCTACCCCATGTTCGTCCAGCCATGCCTTGGCCTTCTTACAGGTCGAGCACTTGGGATATTCAACAAACAGTACGGTCATGGGAATCCTCCGAATATAGATCGGCCAACGCAGGCACACGCCACACGAGGCGCCTTCGTATGATGGGCCAATTGTAGCCCACGGGTCACACGCTAAACGAACCGTACCCCGAATCCGCGTTTGATGAACGGCAGTAGCTCCATTGCCTCGGGCGTGATATGGCCCGCAACGTTCATGCGCTCGTCACCGGGAAGATCGACCCGCGCAATCTCAAGCTCGCCTTCGTAGCGCCCATATCCGCTATTGCTCACAGCGATCGACCCCGCCTTTCGCGGCAGGCCGGCTCCGGCATCCGTCGGCACGGAATCCGGCTTAAGCGTCGTACGTGACTCCTGAGACCTAAAGATGAAGACGCTCGAGTCGGGCCGGTCGTGATGAATCTGCCCGCGCGCATAGGCATAACCGGGCTCAAGCTCGCATTGCAGGTCCACGTATCCGGCGGAAACTTGAGCAAACTGCGCCCAGCCCGCATCGGAAAGATCGGGGTCGCCGACCAACACAATGTCGCAATCGGCGCCATGTGCAAGCTCAAGCATATTGAGAGCAACCTTTGACGCGCGACCGCGCTGCGCCTCGACCGTCGGCAGTCCCTCGAATACCGGCCCGCGAACGTTAGCATCACCCGGCACAAAAGCCATGATTTCGAATCCAAGCGCCGCAAGACGAAGATTCACCCGAGCAATGTCCTCCAGAGCTAAACCGGTATAAGGCTTGGGGTAAAAATTGTGGCAGGCGGCAAAACGAGTCACATCGGCACCGGCCTCACGCCACGATGCGATTTCATCAGAACTCACTGTCGATGCATTGATCACAATGTGAAATACGCCGGACAGCTCCGCGACCCGTTGGGCGCTAAAGCCATAGTCCAAACGAAGGTATTCCAACCCCAGATCGCGCAGGTCCTCGATGCGCTCAAGCCCGAGCAAATCGCACGTGCGAGGCCCCACATCGGCAATGAGCGCAATGCCGCGGGCGGAAAGCAGCGACAGCACATGACGGACCTTATCGGCATACGCCGCTCCCCCATCCTCGGGAATATGCAGCGAGGTGAACGCATAGCGCGCACCCGCCGCGGCACCACGCTCAATCGTCCGCTCAATATCCTGCAATGGGCTGGAAAGATAAATCGAAATACCCGTTTTCACGCTTCAACGCTCCTTTAAAAAAGGCCGGCGGAGCAGTTAGCCCCGCCGGCACAACCATAGCATCAAGAAATCTGCCGCGCGCCGCGAACCCTGAGCAACACGGCTCGCAATATCAAACTACTCGCCAAAGAACTCGTTGATCTTCTGCTCGTCGACGCCAAAGAACCACGTCAGGACAAAGCCGGCGGCATAGGCAAGCAGCATAGCGGCAACGTAGCCGAGCTGCTGGCCAGGAACGACGATCAGCAGGCCAAACAGACCGGAAACGCCCTGAGAAACCGTGCCGATGTGAAGCAGCGCCGCGAGCGCGCCGCCAAATCCGGCACCCAGGCAGGCCGTCACAAACGGACGAACGAGCGGCAGCGTAACAGCATACATCAGAGGCTCGCCCACACCCAGGATTCCAACGGGAATGGACTCTGCGACGTACTTCTTGAGCTTGGCGTTCTTGGTCTTAAAGTACAGCGCCAAACCGGCACCGACCTGGCCGCCGCCAGCCATCATAAGGATGGGAAGCAGGTAATTGATACCCTTGGTAGCGCCGTCGGGATCGTTGAGCATAGCGTGGATCGGCGTGAGCGCCTGATGCAGGCCGACGGACACCAGCGGCAAGAAGCCTGCCGACAGGATATAGCCGCCCAGGACGCCCAGTTTCTCGAAGATAAAGGTCAAAACGCTAAAGATGGCAGTCGTCAGCCATGCGCCAACCGGCTGGATGACGAGCATCAGAGCAAAGGCGCCGATGATGAGCACCAGCAGCGGGGACAAGAACGTGTCGAGTGCGTTGGGCATAACCTTGCGAATCTGACGCTCCATCCAGGCAAAAAATGCACCAGCGATGAGAGCCGCGATCATGCCACCCGCCGCGGGGTTGTACTGCGCATTGGTGAGCGGCAGCAGAATGGCAGTGGCAGGATCAGCCGCGCCAGGCGCAAGCAGGGGCATGGCACTGTTGGCGATACACATCATGCCGGCGATGCCGCCCAGCGCAGCGGAGCCACCAAACTCACGTGCCGCGTTATAGCCCACCAAGATGGGCAGATAGGCAAACAGGGCCCAGCCCATGGAACGAATGCCCTGGTACCACCACTCGCCTGCAAGCGCGCCTGCCGTCGAGACGTTAATGACGTTGCAGATACCGTTGATGAGGCCAGCCGCAATGATGCCGGGAAGCAGGGCGACGAAGACATTGGAAATCTTCTTGAGGAAGGCCTGAACCGGCTTGGACTCGTACTTGGCTTTCTGCGCGGCCTTGTTTGTGGCCGCAGCGTCAACCACGCTCTCGTCGGCAACGCCTTTCGCAAGGCCGGTGAGCTTGGAGAACTCCTCGAGCACCTTATTCACCTTGCCCGGACCCAGCACGATCTGCATCGTGTCGTCCTCGACCAGGCCCATCACGCCGTCGAGCGCCTTAATACCCTCCGTGTCGACGTTGCCCGTGTCTTTGACGGTCACGCGCAGGCGCGTCATGCACGCCGCGTTTGCGAGCACGTTGTCTTTACCGCCCAAAAGGTCCAGCAGCTTTTGAGCCAGCTCTTTGTTCGTCATAACTCCTCCTTGTATTGGGTATCTCGTCTAGATGTCATATCAGCTCACGCCGTGCACCTATTGGACATCGGCATTGCTCTTCTCATGGCCACTCACCGCAGTACGGACATGGCCGTGCGCCCGTTCAAGAGCTACCGCAGCCTGCTCGGCATCGCAGTCCAGCAGTACCGAGACAATAGCGGTTTTTACGTGGCCGCCGGCATCTGCAAGCGCCTGAACAGAGCGTTCGCGCGTGCAGCCAGTCGCCTCCATCACGATGTTCTGGCCGCGCACCACCAGCTTCTCGTTCGTCTGTTGCACATCGACCATCAGGTTTTGGTATACCTTGCCGATCTTGACCATGGCACCGGTCGAAATCATGTTGAGAATGAGCTTTTGAACCGTTCCCGCCTTGAGCCTCGTTGAGCCGGTCAGCACCTCGGGACCGGGCACGGGCTCAATGGCAAGATCTGCGCTCTCCCCGATCTTCGACCCTTGGTTGCAGGCAATTGCAATGGTCTTGCACCCAGTTGCCTTGGCGTACACAAGGCCGCCCACCACATAAGGAGTACGACCGCTTGCCGCCAGGCCAACGACAAGATCCTTGTCCGAGAGTCCACGCTCCCGCAGGTCGCTCGCGCCAAGCTCCTCGCTGTCTTCGGCACCTTCGACAGCCTTGATAAACGCCGTCTCGCCTCCGGCAATGAGCCCGACAACCAGATCGGGTGACACGCCAAACGTGGGCGGACACTCCGAAGCGTCGAGTACGCCCAGACGACCGCTGGTGCCTGCGCCCATGTAAAAGACGCGCCCGCCGCGCTCGAGTGTCTCAGCAGCCCAGTCGATTGCTGTGGCAACCTGGGGCAGCACTTTCGTGACCGACTGGACGGCACGAAGATCCTCATCGTTCATCGTCGTGACGATTTGCAGCGATGTCATCGTATCGAGGTCCATTGACCTTTGATTACGCTGTTCGGTCGTGAATTTTGTTAAATCGAGCATTTCATTCACCTCATCTTTCCTGTTTCTCGATGTAGTTTTGCTTAATGACATGCGTCGCCCGTTCGTAGTCGCTGGCAACGTAAGCAGCGTACAGGGCATCGACAACCATAAGCTGGGCCATACGCGAAGCCATGACACCGCTGCGGACCAAGGGTTCACTCGCAGCGACGCCGAGCACGGCATCGGCCATGGTGGCAAGCTTGGATGATCCATCTACTTTGGTAACGGCCACGACGGGACAGTTGTGACGTTGAGCCTCGGCGGTGCAGTCCAGCACCTCTTGCGTCAAGCCCGAGTAGCTAAAGGCGATTGCCATATCGCCCTCATGCATGTTCTTGGCACACAAGAGCTGATCATGCCAGTCGTCGTACAGATGGCACTCTTTGTCGACACGCATGAGCTTTTGCGCCAGATCGTGCGCGACCAAACGAGAGGCACCAATACCGAACAGATTGACCGCGCGTGCCCGCTTAAGACGGGCCGCGCATCGCTCCAAGACGGTGTAATCGAGCGTTCGCGCCGTCGCCTCGATCGTGCGCACGTTGCTTTTCATCACCTTCCCCACGATACGTTCGACGCTGTCATCCATGGAGATGTCCTCGAGGGCTACGTCTTTCTTGTCACCTAAGAGCGCCAGCTCGGCAATCAGTTCGCGCTGGAACTCCTTGTAGCCCGCAAAACCCAAACGCTTGCAAAAGCGCAAAATGCTCGAGGGCGAGGAGAACGTGACATCGGCAAGACCGCGGACGGACAGCCCGACCACCTCGTGCGGATGAGCGCTTACATATGCGATGACATTGCGTTCCGCCGGGCTCGCGCTGAGCTCACGCTCGCGAAGCCGCAAAAGCAATCCGTTTGCCATCTCAAACACCTCCGTTGAGAAGAATTAAAGACCAACGAACGATTCGTACCGGATACAAACAGCTTTTGCGGTACATTGTGCCGCATCGTGGCGCACAAAGGGCGAGCGTTCTACCGCTCGCCCCTCAAATCCGACCGCTCGGAAATACGCGCGACACAAAATAATTCAACGAAGTCGCATTATCAGAAACGGGTTTGTTACCGGCTAGCGCCTCGCATGGGCACCGATCGGCCGAGTCGTATGGCGTACCAACGCCGCCGCCAGCAATACCAACAGCATGGCGGTGACATAGCCCGCAGCATCGAATCCTAAATCGATAACGTCGAAATGCCTGCCGGGAACAAAGATCTTATGTACCTGATCGCCAACGGAGCAGGCGGCGCAAAAGAGCAATACGGGCACGCAACGGGAGCATACGCTCCACGGACGCCTGGAAAAGCAAACCACGACCACGGAGGCGAACAATCCGACGAAGAAAAACTCTACGGTATGGGCAACGCGACGGACGTTCGTGCCCACCCACATGCGAATGGAAGCAAGTCGGCCAGACCGGACATTCGAGGCAGCCGAATCGGTGCCCCCGGTCATTCCGTTCTCCGCCTGAGCTTCACCCGTGGCATCGACAGCCTGAACGCCCGTAGCCTGGCCCTCCACCACACGCGCGGTAGACTCGCTCAGCAACGACGTCTCCACCGCATTTTGCTCCGTCAGCACCCAGATGCCCGCCAGCGTTGCAACGAACAGAACAATTGCGGTCCATCCGATTATTTGTTTTACGCGCGCCAAGGGCCAACCTCCTTTTTTGAATATCAGCGAGTGTAGCCCCAAATGGCATCGTCACCGTATCAAAATTTGAATCGCAACAGGAAGCGACAAAGCGACGCAAACCCCTACCCCGCCTCGCGCATCCAGCGATCGAACGTCCCCACGCACACGCCCAGGCACTTTGCTGCCTGGCTGCGGGTAATATCGCCTGCCTCATAGCTATCGCGCACCAGCTCAAACTGAGGAGGGCACGGCTTGCGAGGTCGACCGAAACGAACCCCTCGCGCCCGCGCCGCTGCAATTCCCTCCGCCTGGCGCCGATGGACATTCTCGCGCTCCACCTGCGCCACGTAGCTCAGCAGTTGCAGCACAATATCGGCAATCAGGGTGTTGGTCACATCCGGCGCGCCGCTGGCCCTAGCGCGCGTGTCAAGCAATGGCATGTCCAACACCACAATGGCAACCCCGAGCTCCTTGGTAATGCGTCGCCATTCCTCAAGAATCTCGGAGTAATTACGACCAAGTCGGTCGATAGAAAGCACCACCAGCACGTCCCCGTCTCCCAGGACGTGCAACAGCTCGCGATAATGCGGTCGATCGAAGTCCTTGCCGCTCGCATGGTCGGCATAAATATTCGCTGAGCCCACGCCATAGGCGCCCAGCGCATCCAGCTGCCGATTCAGATTCTGATCGCGCGAACTCACCCGCGCATACCCGTACACCGTCGCCATCTCATCCCCGCTTTCTTGTAAACCTGCCAAAAGGGACAGGTTTATTTTGGTAGGTTTTACCTCTCAAATAGCAGGTAAGCGGGCGGCCGAGCAGACGACAAGGTAGTCACGATTCAAATGCGAAGGGCGGTCCCGAAAGACCGCCCTCCGCTCTCTCGCCACGAGTCGGGATTTAGCTAATGGATAAGCTTAAAGTCCAAGTGTCCACGCGTGGTATTGACGCGCGAGACCTCGATAATCACGCGCTGGCCCAGTTCATAGCGAGTCCCCGTGTCGGCGCCCGTCAGCGTAAGCGCGTCCTCGTCGAACTCGAGCCACTCGTTGCCCAGGCTCTTAATTGAAACCAGGCCCTCGACCTGTGTTAGGTCCAAGCGCACAAAGAGGCCCATGCTGCTAACCCACGAGACGGTTCCGGCATAGCGCTCACCCAGACGGTCCTCATAGTACTGGGCAATCTTGATCTTTTGCGTCGCATGGCTGGCGGCATCTGCCGCGCGCTCGGCATCGCTACATGCGCGGCAGATCTGCGGCAGAATGCGCGGCAGCGACTCGCGCCCCTTGCCGATCAGCCGCGGCGTACGGACCAAGGCGTCCTTGCCGCCGAGCTGCTCATAGGCCAACTGCAGTTTGAGCACGCGGTGCACCACCAGATCGGGGTAGCGACGGATGGGACTCGTAAAGTGACAGTAGCACGGCGCGGCGAGCGCAAAGTGGCCCTCGTTGCGCGGCTTGTACAGCGCGCGCTGCATGCTGCGCAGAAGCAGCGTGTTGACGAGCGGTGCGTTGGCCGTACCGGCGGCAGCATCAACTGCAGCCTGCAGCTCATCGGGGCTCCCCAGGGCAATACCGGCAGCACGGCGATCGTCGATGATGCCTAGCTGCGCCAGCGCAACGGCGGCACCGTGCAGGCTATCGGGGCTCGGATCCTCATGCACGCGATAGCAGGCCTCGATATCACGGTCTGCCAGCCACTCTGCAACGCACTCGTTGGCGAGCAGCATGGCCTCCTCGATAAGCGACGTGGCACACGAACGCTCACGCGCCACAATCTGCACGGGCACTCCGTCCTCATCCAATAGAGCGCGAATCTCGGCCGTGTCAAAATCGACTGAGCCGCGGGCGCGACGAATACGACGGCGAAGTTCGGCGAGTTCGTTAGCGGCGACAAGGAAATCGCAGAGGTCGACGTTGTAGCCGCGGGCGGCCTCCTCGCACGCAAGACCGCGCTCAAGCGCTTCCTCGCGCGAGGTCTCGGCAGCCGCAACATCCTCGGCCGCACCCTCCAACACCGAATACTCAACCGCGCCGGCACGCACCAGCAGCGCCTCGGCGCCGTCATAGTCCATACGCACACGCGAGCGAATCACGCTGGGGTACGGATCGTAATGCCGCACGCGACCCTGTGCATCGAGCTCAATGTCAACGGTAAACGCAAGACGGTCCTCGTCAGGGCGAAGCGAGCACAGGTCACAGGACAGGCGTTCGGGCAGCATGGGAAGCACGCGATCGGCCAGATACACCGATGTCGTACGATGGCGAGCCTCAAGATCGATATGCCCGTCCCAAGCCACATAGTGTGAAACGTCGGCGATATGCACACCCAGCTTGTAGCCACCCTCGGGCGTGCGCTCCAGCGAAATGGCGTCGTCAAAGTCGCGCGCGTCGACTGGGTCGATCGTGATGACAAAGCGGTCGCGCAGATCGCGGCGGAGCGGGTCCTTAAGCGCCGCGGACACATCGAGCGAAAGCCCCTCGGCCTCGTCCAGCGCGGCCTCGGGATAGCTATCGGTATAGCCGTAACGCGCCATCACATATTGAACGCCCAAATCGGGCGCGTCATCTCCGCCAATGCGGCGCTCGATCGTCACGGTACCCGATTCCAGGCGCGTCGGGTAGGTCAAAATGCGCGCGACAACAGCATCACCCGGGTGGACACCCAGACGATCCGCCGAGGTATCCTCGGGCAGAATGAAGAAGTCGGCCTTCAGACGCGAATCGAGCGGCTCGATCACACCGAGCGGACCGGCGGTCTGGTACGTGCCCACCACGCTTATGGCTGCACGCTCAACCACGCTTTCGATCACGGCGCGCCGCTCACCGTGCGGGCTGTTCTTAATGCTCACGGCAACGGTATCGCCATCCATGATCTCGCGCTTACCGCGGCCCATGACCTTGTAGTCGCCGTTTTCGGTTACAACGTAGGCGCTATGCTCATGGAGCTGCACGCGCCCGGTCAGGCTCGGACGGCGTTCGCTGCGCACCAGCCCGCGCTGATTGCGAGCTCCACGCTTATGCTTGTTATTGCGCCCCATGGCGCCTCCTAACTATCGATTGCGAACTCCAAAGAGTCTACCCAAATGATTCGCTTTCCTGCCGTCCCCTAGGGATCAAAAAACGGGCCGCCCCATAAGAGACGACCCGTTGGAAGGGATGAATTCCAAGCATGCCTACACGCGCAGGTAGCGGCGCATGGCGATGGCAGAACCAAAGAGACCGATAATCACACCGACCAGAATCAGCGCAGCATAGGTCACCAGGTAGTACTGCATCGGCAGGGCAAACGACATCCAGCCGATGCTCTCCTGCAGACGCGGAATCATCAGATTGCGCAGCAGCTCCAGAACGCCGATGGAAAGCAGCGAGCCCAAAATGGCCTGCAGCACGCCCTCGGTGATAAACGGGCCACGAATGAAGCCGTTACTGGCGCCGACCAGACGCATAATCGCAATCTCACGACGACGCGCCGTGATGGACAGGCGAATCGTGTTGTTGATGAAGATGAATGCGATAAAGGTCAGAAGACCAACGAGCACCACGGCGGCGATGCGGATGTAGTTGGTCACCTGGAACAGGCGGCTCACTTCCTCCTGGCCGTACAGCACGCTCGCGTTGACGTCGCCGTCATCCGCGATCTTCTGGAAATCGGCATCCTTCTTGAGCTTCTTTGCCGTGCTCTCGACCTTGGACGGATCGTCCATCTCAATAGCGAAGGAAGCCGGCAGCGGGTTCTGGCCATCGAGCGCGCTCATGGTGGCGTCGGCGTTGCCCGACATCTTGCTCGTATACTCGGCCAGCGCGTCGTCCTTGTCCTTATAGGTCACGGACTTGACGTTATTCCACGTCTTAAGCTCGGCCTCAAAAGCCTGAACATCGGCCTGATCGGCGTCATCACTAATGAACGCGTTGATGACAACCTGATCCTCGACGGTGCCGATCACGGAGTTCAGCATCGCAGAGCCCATGATGAACAGGCCGATGATAAACAGCGAAAGGAAGATCGTGATGACGGCGCCGAGCGAGGTAGTCCAGTTACGGAAGAAGTGGCTGATTGCCTCTTTGAAGGAGTAGCCCACGTTAGTTGGTGCCATAGTTGCCGTAACCTCCCCTCTCCTGGTCGCGGATGACGTGGCCGCCCTCGAGGGCGATCACGCGACGGTGCATGCTATCGACCATCTCGCGGTCGTGCGTGGCGACGATCACGGTGGTGCCGGTGCGGTTAATACGCTCAAGCAGCTTCATGATGCCCAGCGAGATCGCCGGGTCGAGGTTGCCCGTGGGCTCGTCGCAGATCAGCAGCGGCGGACGGTTGACCATAGCACGGGCGACGGCAACGCGCTGCTGCTCGCCACCGGAAAGCTGGTCGGGCAGCGAGTCCATCTGATCGGCCAGACCGACCAGGCGCAGCACCTCGGGCACCTGGCTGCGAATGACGCCCTTGGGCTTGCCGATGCACTGCAGGGCAAACGCCACGTTTTCGTAGGCGGTCTTTTGCGGCAGAAGCTTAAAGTCCTGGAACACGGCGCCAATCTGGCGGCGCAGGAACGGAACCTTGCGGTTCTTGATCTTCATGAGGTCCTGACCGGCAACCAGGATGCGGCCGCTCGTCGGCTTGACGTCGCGGTTGAGCGTCGACAGCAGCGTGGTCTTACCCGAGCCGGAGTGACCGACCAGGAAGACGAACTCGCCCGGATAGATCTCGATGTTGATGTCGTCGAGTGCAGGCTTGTTGGGCTGTGCCGGATAGATCTTGGTGACATGCTCCATAAGGATGACGGGCTCGGCACCGGCCTGCTTGGCTATCTTCTTGCGGCTGGCCTGCGGATCGATGGGCGCAAACACCGACGTAAAATCGGGGTTGTTGAGCGCGTTATCGAGGCTTGCGACCTCGGCTGCCTGATCGCTCTCGACCACCGGGGCAGCAGGCTGCGTGGGGTCGGGAATAGCGGCAAAGAGACCGGACTGCGCAGGCTGAGGAGCCGGCGTCGCAGGAGCCAAGGGGTCGGGAATGCCGGCCATGGTAGGCTGCGGCGTGGCGGCACCAGCCTGAGGCTGCTCCACGCGAGCGGTCACGGCCTGAACGGGCTCAAAACCCGCCGTGCCGGAAAGCGCGACATCGCTGGTTGGATTGTAGGCAAAGGGATCGGATGCCGGCTGTGCCTGATCTGCCGGCTGAGCGGGGGCCTGAGCAACAGGCTGGCCCTCTGAATCCGGAGTGGCGAAACGACTGCCCTGGACGCCTGCCTGCGTCTTGGGGGCATCATCGCCCGCACCGGAGGTACGGAAGTGGTTACCCACTGGTGCTCCTTATCGTCGTGCGTTTAAACTACATGAGCGCTTTGTATTTTAGCAGCATTAGCTTTGCTGCACATAAGAAGCATGGCGTGGTTAGGGATCCCGTCGGCCGGACACAGGGTTACTCTCCAAATCGTCCTCGGACATGTCGGAGCCCCCGCTGCGCGCTTCGCGCGGCGGGGGCTCCTCCGTCCTGCGGAAAGATTTGGAGAGTAACCCTGTGCCCGGCCTGCGATAACTAAGGGGTCGCCGCGTTTATCTTGAGGTGCTGCATATACAAAGCTGGAAGGGTCTGAATTGCGCTTTGTCGATATATGCCCTTTTTCCTGATGGGACCGTGCTTGAGGGGCGTCTTCATGAGTTGCGGTGAAATAGGGACTGTTTTACCAGTTAAAAGGTCTAATCAGTCCCTATTTCACCGCAACTGAAACAGGGGCGCTCTCCAAGAGAGCGCCCCTGCCGGGTTTCCATAGTACTGGCGAAACAGTTTTATAGTTCTGACGAAGCAGTCCTTGAGATCCGCCTTGCCTTATGCCAAGAACTCCTTGGTGGTCGCCACGATGTTGGCGGCGTCCAGGCCATACTTGTGCAAGAGCTCGGCACCCGGGCCAGACTCACCGAAGGTGTCGTTGACGCCGATCTTCTTGAGCGGCGTCGGGCACTGCTCGCACAGGACGTCGGCAACGGCGCTGCCCAGGCCACCGATCACAGAGTGCTCCTCGACGGTCACGACGTGGCCGGTCTTGGTGGCGCTCTTGACGATCAGGTCGGCATCGATGGGCTTGATGGTGTGCATGTTGATGACCTCGGCGTCGATACCCTCGGCAGCGAGCTGCTCGGCGGCCTCGAGAGCCTCGCCGACCATCAGGCCGCAGGCGATGATGGTCACATCGGCGCCCTCGCGCATGACAATGCCCTTACCCAACTCGAACTTGTAGGTCTCGGGGTCGTTGATAACCGGCGAGGCCAGACGGGCAAAGCGCATGTACACCGGACCGTCGCACTCGTAGGCGGCGCGCGTCACGGCGCGGGCCTCCACATCGTCGGCAGGAACGATAACGGTCATGCCGGGGATGACGCGCATAAGGGCGATATCCTCGCAGCACTGGTGCGTGGCGCCATCCTCGCCCACCGAGATACCGGCGTGCGTGGCACCGATCTTAACGTTAAGGTGCGGGTAGCCGATGGAGTTACGGACCTGCTCAAAGGCGCGACCGGCAGCGAACATGGCAAAGGTGCTCGCGAAGGCAACACGACCGGTGGTCGCGATACCGGCGGCAACACCCATCAGGTTGCTCTCGGCGATACCCACGTCGAAGAAGCGGTCGGGGCAAGCGGCCTTAAATTTGCCGGTCTGCGTGGCGGCGGCCAGGTCGGCGTCGAGGACCACAAAGTCATCGTGCTCGTTGGCGAGCTCGACGAGGGCCTCGCCGTAGCTTACGCGCGTGGCGATTTTTTTGACGTCTGCCATCCTAGAGCTCCTCTCCGGCGGCCGTGAGCTCTGCCATGGCCTGCTCAAACTGTTCATCGTTGGGGGCCTTGCCGTGCCAACCAACCTGGTTCTCCATAAAGGAAACGCCCTTGCCCTTCATGGTCTCGGCGATGATGGCGGTCGGCTGACCCTTGGTGGCGCGGGCCTCGGCAAAGGCGGCGCGGATCTGATCGAAATCGTTGCCGTCGGCAAGCTCCACCACGTGGAACTTAAAGGCGCGGAACTTGTCGGCGAGCGGCATGGGGTCGTTGACCTCCTCGACGGGGCCGTCGATCTGCAGGCCGTTGTGGTCGACGATCACGCAGAGGTTATCGAGCTGCTGGTTGCCGGCAAACATGGCTGCCTCCCAGACCTGGCCCTCCTCGCTCTCGCCATCACCCAGCAGGGCGTACGTGCGGTAAGTATCGCCCCAGTGCTTGGCGGCAACCGCCATGCCCACGGCGGCGGAGATGCCCTGGCCGAGCGAGCCGGTGGACATATCGACGCCCGGGGTGTCGTTCATGTTGGGATGACCTTGCAGGTGGCTGCCGATATGGCGCAGCGTCTCGAGATCCTCCTTGGGGAAGAACCCACGCTCGGCGAGCACGGCGTACAGGCCCGGAGCGCAATGGCCCTTGGAGAGCACAAAACGGTCGCGATCGGCCTTGCGGGGATCGGCCGGGTCGACGTTCATTTCCTCAAAGTACAGATAGGTCATGATGTCGGCAGCGCCGAGCGAACCGCCCGGATGGCCGGACTTGGCAGCGTGCACGCCGGTGACGATGCCCTTCCTTACCTCGTTGGCAACCTTTTTGAGCTCTTCGTCGCTCATTGTGCCTTCCTTTCATCCTCATTAGACAAAATGCGCACGGCACCGAAGGTAATCCCAACACAGCCGCAATGCACGTACGTCATTCATTATGCTGGAAACTGATGGCTTTACCAGAGTTTTTATCATTATTTGAACAATTTAGCAGGCAGAACCGCTGATGAAACGGTTTATCAATGTGAACGTCTTTTGGATGGAACGCGATCGACCCTACGCGCTAATGTCCTTGAATCCCTCGCCGAAGGCTTCCGTAACGTCAGCGACCGTCACAATGGCGTGAGGATCGCGCTCGCGCACGATCGTCTTGAGGGTATTGAGCTCTCGACGGCTCACGATGACCATAATCACCGGCTTCTCGGCACCCGAATACATGCCAGTCGCCTTAAACTTGGTACAACCACGACCCAGGCCATACATGATATCGGCAGCGATATCAGGGAACTTGTCCGAGATGATGAGTACCATACGGCGTTTGTTGCCACCATCGACCACGGCATCGATCACGTAGCCGCTAATGACCATCGAAAGGCCTGCATACAGTGCGTTTTCGATTGAAAAGACCGGAGCCGATAGCGCGCATACGGCAACATCGATCGCCATGACGGTCGAGCCCACCGGCAGCGAGGTGTTACGCGAGATGATTTGGCCAATCGTGTCCGAGCCGCCGGTGTTGGCGCCGGCGCGCAACACCATGCCGTAACCGATGCCCGTAATAATGCCGCCCCACATGGCAGGGAGCATCAGGTCCGCATCCGCCAGAGGTGCTACAAACGGGGCGAACAGATCGGTAAAGAAGCCCAGCAGCACAAAGCCCGTCGCGGTCTGCACCACGTAGAACATGCCGCCCTCGCGCATAACGACCAACAACAGCAAGGCGTTCATCACGATCGTCTGAATACCAACGGGAAGCGATAGGCCGCGCGCCGCGCCGACCGCCTGGATAATGGTGGCAAGGCCCGTAACGCCACCGGCGGCAAGACCGTTGGGAATCAAAAACAAGTCGGTCGCGATGGCGGCCAAGGCACACCCCAACATGATCTGGGGCAGGTCGTGAAAGAAGTTCATCGAAAGAATGCGCTTGATGTCCAGACGATATGCCATGCTGCCTCCCTCAAAAAAGCGCACCCAAACGGATGCGCTTTGAACTTCTTCTTGTATTCGATTCTACCGATTCGCCGGACAAAAACCACCCCTGCGCAGGGTTTATTCTGGATACAAACCCGTCCAACCGTTGGGCTTGGCATCGGCTTGAAGCCACCCGATGTTTTAGACCTCCGAGCCTTCTGCATCGGCGTTGCCGGTAGCCCAGCGATGGTAGCCAATAACAAACGGGTCCAGGTCGCCATCGTCAAGGACGGCCTCGACATTGCTGGTCTCCACGCCCGTGCGTAAGTCCTTGACCATCTGGTACGGGTAGAGCACGTAGCTGCGAATCTGGTTGCCAAAACCAATCGTGGTCTTGGGTCCGCGGATCTCATCGAGCGCCTCGGCGCGCTTCTCGAGCTCAATCTCGTACAGGCGAGCCTTGAGGATCTGCATGCACGCGGCCTTGTTCTGAATCTGGCTGCGCTCGTTTTGGCAGGTGACCACAATGCCGCTGGGAAAATGCGTCACGCGCACGGCGGAGTCGGTGGTGTTGACGCCCTGACCGCCCGGGCCGCTCGCGTGGTACACGTCCACGCGGATGTCATCGGGACTGATCTCGATGTCGATATCATCGGGTAGCACGGGGATGACCTCGACGCCGGCAAACGTGGTCTGGCGGCGCTTCTTGTCGTCGGTGGGGCTAATGCGAACCAAGCGGTGGACGCCGGCCTCGGCGCGCAGCATGCCAAATGCGTCCTTGCCCTCGACGGTAAAGGTCGCACGGTCAATGCCGATGACCTCGGCCGCGGGACAGTCGTTGATGGTGACCTTCCAGCCGCGACGCTGGCAGTACTTCATGTACATCTTAAAGAGCATGAAGGTCCAGTCCTGGGCCTCCAGACCACCCTGTCCGGGCTTGATGGTCACAATGGCATCGCCGTGATCGAACTCACCGGTAAACCAGCTCGAAAGCTCAAGCTCATCGATGGCACGGGCCAGGCGCTCAGCCGTGGCTGCAGCCTCCTCGCGAAGGGCGGCGGCGTCGGGGTCATCCCCCATCTCCTCGGCAAGCTCCAGCGCGGCGCGGGCATCGGAAAGCTCGCCGCGCGCGGTGTCCACGGCAGCGATATCTTCCTTGATGCGCGCGATCTCCTCCATGGTGGCACGGGCGGCGTCGGCGTCATCCCAAAAGCCAGGGGCAACACTTTTGGCCTCGAGCTCGAACACGCGGGTACGCTTCTCGTCCAGGTGGAGATACGACTCGACCTCGCCGAGCCGGTCCGCAAACGCGTCCAGCTCGGCGGGCGTTACCTCTAAAGCCTCAGCCATTAACGATTCCTGCCGTGGCAGTACTTAAACTTCTTGCCGCTACCGCAGGGGCACGGGTCGTTGCGGCCCACGTTGACGTACGGATCGTCGCTCTCGGACTTGCGATAGGTGGTCACCTTGCCACCGTTGTTGACGGCAGCCGGACCACCCTGGACAGCCGTGCGGGCCTGCACCTGCGCCTGCTTGCGCAGCACCGAGCCGCCGTTGTCACCATCGACCTCGGCAGGACCGGAGAAGTGCGCACCCTCGAGCGCGGGCTCCTCCTTGTGCTCCACGGCACGCGGGGCAGCCTTGATCTCGATGCGCAGAACCGTACGCAGATAATCCTCGTACATGGTATCGACGAGTATCTGGAACGCGCCGTAGGCCTCGGTCTTGTACTCAACCAGCGGGTCGCGCTGGCCAAAGCCGCGCAGGCCGATGCCGGTCTTGAGGTAGTCCATCTCCTGCAGGTAGTTCATCCAGCGGGTATCGATGACGCGCAGCATGACCTGGGTATTGAGCTCGCGCATCAGGTCCTCGCCCAGACGCTCGGCCTTCATGTTGTAGCACTTCTCAACATAGGCCAAGACATCGGCAGCCAGGGCTTCAAAGTCCTCGTCGGGGAACTTCGGCGTATCGATGTGGCCGGTGAGCTCCACAACCCACTTGCGCAGGCCCTCCAGGTCGCGCTCGCCCTCGTGGCTGTCCTTGGTGCAGAACTCCTGCACGCAACGGTAGACGGTATCGTGCATGACCTCGGTGATGTGGTCGGTCAGGTCCTTGCCGTCCAGAATCTTGTTGCGCTCGGCGTAGATGACCTGGCGCTGCTTGTTCATGACGTCGTCGTACTCAAGAACGCTCTTACGCATGGAGAAGTTGATGCTCTCGACCTTGTGCTGGGCGCTCTCGACGGCCTTGGAGATGATCTTATGCTGGATGGGCATGTCGTCGCCCATGTCGGCCGTGACCATCATCTTGGAGACGCGGTCCATCTTGTCGCCACCGAACAGGCGCATAAGGTCGTCCTCGAGCGACAAGTAGAACTGGGTCTCGCCCGGATCGCCCTGACGGCCGGAACGGCCACGCAGCTGGTTGTCGATACGGCGGGACTCATGGCGCTCGGTACCGATAACGGTCAGGCCGCCGGCGGCAAGCACGCGCTCGCGCTCGGCCTTGCAAGTCTCCTTGGCCTCGGCGTTAAACTGCTCGAGCTGCTCGGGCGTCACGTCCTCCATGGTCAGGCCCTCGTACTCAAGGCGCTCGCGCACCAGCTCGTCGGGGTTGCCGCCCAGCAAGATGTCGGTACCACGACCGGCCATGTTGGTGGCGATGGTCACGGCGCCGTAACGTCCGGCCTGGGCCACGATGTGGGCCTCGCGCTCGTGGTGCTTGGCGTTGAGGACCTCGTGTGCGATGCCGCGCTTGGTAAGGGCGGCGGACAGCTTCTCGGAGCTCTCGATGGAGACGGTGCCCACCAGGACCGGCTGGCCCTTGGCGTGACGTCGCTCGACATCGTCGGCGACGGCGTTGTACTTGGCCTGAATGGTGCGGTACACCAGGTCCTCGTGATCCACGCGCTGCACGGGCTTGTTGGAGGGGATGACCTCGACGGGCAGCTTGTAGATCTCGCGGAACTCGGCATCCTCGGTAAGTGCCGTGCCGGTCATGCCGGAGAGCTTGTCATACAGGCGGAAGTAGTTCTGCAGGGTGATGGTGGCGAGTGTCTGGTTCTCCTCGCGCACGAGCACACCCTCTTTGGCCTCGATGGCCTGATGCAGGCCCTCGGAGTAACGGCGGCCTTCCATAATGCGGCCGGTGAACTCGTCGACGATCTTGACCTCGCCGTTGGTGACCACGTACTGCTTGTCGCGGTGGAACATGTACTGGGCCTTCAGCGCCTGCTGCAGGTGGTTGACCAGCTGGCCGGAGAGATCGGCATAGATGTCATCGATACCCAGGCGGCGCTCGATTTTCTTAAGGCCGCGCTCGGTGGCGGCAATGGTGTGCTTGGCCTCGTCCATGACGTAGTCGCCCGTGGGCTCCACATCCTCGGTGGCAGTGAGCATGTCATGCGACACGTCCTCACCGCGCTCCAGGCCACGCACGGCACGCGCGAAGTCCTTGTAGGTACTGGCGGACTTGGTGCCAGCGCCCGAGATGATCAGCGGCGTCCTGGCCTCATCGATCAGGATGGAGTCGACCTCGTCGACGATGGCGTAGTTGTGGCCGCGCTGCACGCGCTGCTCGGGACGGGTAACCATGTTGTCGCGCAGGTAATCAAAGCCGAACTCGGAGTTGGTGCCGTAGGTGACGTCTGCCTGGTAGGCCGGACGCTTGAGCTCGAGCGGCATGTTGTTCTGGAGCAGACCGACGGTCATGCCCAGGTACTTGTAGATGCGGCCCATCCACTCGGAGTCGCGCTTTGCCAGGTAATCGTTGACGGTAACGACATGCACGCCCTTGCCGGCGATAGCATTGAGGTAGCCGGCCAAGGTGGAGACGAGCGTCTTGCCCTCGCCGGTCTTCATCTCGGCGATGTGGCCCTCGTGCAGTGCCATGGCGCCAATGAGCTGCACGTCAAAGTGGCGCATACCCATGGTGCGCTTGGAAGCCTCACGCACGGTAGCAAAGGCCTCGGGAAGCATGTCGTCGAGCGACTCGCCGTTGGCGTAACGCTCGCGGAACTTATCGGTCTGGGCGCGGAGCTCCTCCTCGGTCATCTTCTCAAACTGGGGCTCAAGACCGTTGATCTGGTCGACGATCTTGTAGTAGCGCTTAAGGTCCTTATCGGATCCAAAGGACAGCAGCTTTGACATGAATCCCATGTGGTTTTCCTTTTTGGCCATAGCCCACGCCGTGCAGCTGCGGGCGAGTTAAACACAGATGATTGTACTTTAGCCAAACAAGGCGCGGCCTATACGGTCGAGCTCGACCGCCACGTAATAACTACGACCAACCTGCCACAATGGGACAGGTTAATTTTGGCAGGTCTATCTGGGCAAACGCCGCCTCTCTGCCATGTGGTGCCATGGGGACAGGTTAGTTTGCACTAATTTAAAAAGAAAAAGGGCCGCGCACCCAAATGGATGCACGGCCCTCATGCCATGAATGCGAGCGATTCCGCGGCGAGCTATTTACTCAGCAGCCTCGGTGGTCTCGACCTCGGCAGCGGCCTCCTCGACGGGAGCCTCTGCGGGAGCTTCGGCGGCCTGCTTGGCAGCCTCCTCGGCAAACTTAGCGGCACGCTTGGCCTTCTCGGCAGCCTTAGCCTCAGCGGCGGCCTTGCGAGCGGCCTCGGCCTCAGCAGCCTTGGCAGCCTTGGCAGCCTTGGCCTCCTCGGCCTTCTTGAGCTGGGCGGCAGCGGCGCCACCGAACTTGTCGGCGAAGCGCTGGACGCGTCCACCGGTGTCGACGAACTTCTGCTGGCCGGTGTAGAACGGGTGGCACTCGTTGCAAAGCTCAACCTTCATCTCGGACACGGTAGCGTGCGTCTTGAAGGTGTTGCCGCAGGAGCACGTCACCGTGCACTCGACATACTGGGGATGGATACCCTGCTTCATGGTAGGACTCCTTATTGGTCAGGCGCTGGTTACCGATCAGCGCATAAGGCGTCTTGGTTTCCGACCAAGACAACAAACTCGGCTATGGTACCACGGCGCCGCGTGTCCCACAAAAGGTTCACGGTCTTTTCGGAACGACACGAATCTGACCCATCGAAACACATCTCCACCGTTCCTTCAACTGGGAAAATGCCGTCCCCGGGGCCTGAGAAGGGCCCCGGGGACGTTCGACTGACTGCGGGAACGGCCTTTCCGCTCAATGTGTTCGGCTGAGATCGGAAATCAACCAAACTGAACTAGGTTCAGTTGACATGGTTAAAAACGAGGGGCGACGCTTTTGCGTCACCCCTCGTCCCGGCCGGGTTGCTTTAGTTGTACACACGGTAGTTACACTTGAACTGGGTTATGTGTCCATAGCTGGAGCGGTACCAACCCGACGTATAGCTGATTACTTCTGGGCCTAGATATTCGTATCTCTTGTTGTAGCGAAGCTGACGGTAGGTCGTGTCGTACTCTGCTACGTAAAACGTGTCTCCAGAGAAGGCTTTGTACCGGTCCTTAACCGTCGAAGCCATGTACGCGGGTTCGACATCGCCTTTCTCTCCGTTGAGCGCATAGACGGGTGCCGCGATTCCGCATAAAGCCGTTGCCACGAGGATGGCGTAGACAGCCATGCGCGACGCATTGGACTTCAGCTGTTCAAATAGTTTCATGTCATTCACCTCCCTCGTATGTATCGAGGTATTCCTGCTTGAGCGTCTGCGAGGACGACTCGGTCTTTTCCACGAGCGTGCCGGCCTCGATGAAGTAGAACGAGTCGGTGAGGTCTGCCAGGTCGTCGAGCAGATGGCTTGAGATGAGCACGCTGCGTCCCCGCTCCACCTCGCTGCGCATCGCGTCGCAGGAGGTTTTCCGTTTTCCCGGATCGAGGCCGTTCAGCGGTTCATCGAGGATGAGGTACGGGCAGCCGGTCGCTATCGCCATGGCAAGCTTTACCTGCTGCTTCATTCCTGTCGAGAGTTTACGGGTCGGCTTGTCGAGATATGGGGAGATTCCGAGGGAGTCGCAGAGCGAGTCGATGTCGGCGGCCGATTTCCACGCCTCCCTAACGAAAGCAAGGTGCTCGATGGCCGATAGCGTGGGATAGAGATCCGCGCTGCCCGAAGAGCTCAGGTAGACGAGTTCTGCGAATTCGGCTGATCGACGTTGGCAGATTCCGTCTGCCGCCAGGCTTCCCGAGCGGATGCGGGTGGGAAATTGGCCCGACAGCGCTTCAAGAAGGGTGGTTTTCCCCGAGCCGTTGGGAGCAACGAGGCCCGCCGCCGTTCCCGGGCTCAGGAAAAGCGACCCGATTGAAAGTATCGTCGTGCTTCCGTATCCCACGCTCGCGTCTAGGAGCTCAAGCCCATGGTGCTTTTTAGCGGGTCCAGCCTGTTTGGGCGAACGCGTCACAACGGCGCCGACCGCGAAAAGGACCGCGACGTATGCCAGGGCCACGGCAAGCATCGATGCGCCGCCCGAACCGGAGCCAATGAATTCTGTCGGGAAGCATCCTACGTAACCCGTTGCCTCGATAGGCGAGAATACGGCCAGCGGCAGGAGATTGAGCGCGGCGTTATGCCCCAGTGCCGAATCGGACAGTAACGGGAATGCCGGGGCCGCGACAAGCAGCGCGGAGGTAAGGGGGCCCGCGAGGACGCGCCTCGTTGCGGTCGATAGGACGGCGGAGCAAACGGATATCAAGGTTCCGCCCGCAAGAAGCGCGATAAGCAGGGCTGTGAAGACGTTTCCCGCGGTCGTGGTGGTAAGCGCGCCGTCATGGAAGAAGGCGATCGGGTACCCAATTTGCCCGAAGCCGTTTAGGGCCAAGGCGTAAATGCCCCCGGGTGCGAGGCCGGCGAGGAGCATCGCGGTCCCCGCGACGATTATCGAAAACACGATCTGGATAAGGCGCCGGAATTTGGGCACGGGCGCCTTTGCCGCCAGGGTCCCGGGCCTTGTGGCGCCGAGCACGAGTATCGACGAGAGAAGGAAGGGGATGAAGGGAAGGAAAGACGGCGCCGTGGCAATGGCGTAAGGCAGGAAGGAAAGGAATGGCAGGTCGTTTGCGGAGGCCGGGATATCCGTGATGCCGGAGCTGCTCAGGGCGCGGCAATATGCGAGCGCTGCGTCATTGGTCTCCTGGTCCCCCACGATGGACCCGGATTGGAAGCCCTCGCCCATGAGCGCGTAGTAGCTCTCGGCAGAATCGAGAAAGGCGGCGTCGGTTTGAGCGGCGAGGGCGGCGTTCGCGTATCTTGCAAGCTCCGCGTCATCTTGCTGCTCTGGAGATAGGTCTGTGCCGCTGGCCTGGGGCGCGCGCGTATTGAATGCGTCGACAAAGCCCTGCATGCCCTGCTTCATAAAGAAGGGGCCGTAGATGGGTGAATTGAACGCAATGGGGACGGAAAAGGCTGCAGCGAGAACGAGCGTGGAAATCCATACGGCCTTGTCTCTTAGGATTAGTTTGAGAAGAAGTCGACAGTACATTTGGAAGCACCTACGTTCCTCAAAGAATTGTTAGATTAAAAGTAACAGACCGGATGAAGATACGTGCGACGGGGGCGAGGCGAATGGCTGAGCGGTATCGATATGCGGGTTCAACGGTATTATATTGACCACATAGATTATCAAAACCGTCGTAAAACCCCTGGTTTCAACTACGGGGAGTGTCAACGGTATTCATTTTTTCAGCAATGCCGTATTTACGTAATGTCGTTATTGCATAGTTCTGTTATTTCGTTTTGCCGTGTGCCGGGTTTTTAGGGCAGAGCCCTAAATCGTACGCCGCCGGGCAAAACGCGGTTTTGTACGGCGGCGTACGACTCTTGCGGAACCGAACTATGACACAACGCAACTGTGTCATAACGTAACTACGTAGTAGCGTAGCTGTGCGATAACGCGATTACGGCAAATCGAAATAACAGAACAACGTGACTGTGGAATAGCAGAACAATTGAACATTGAACTAATCGCGCCTGAAAATTTTCCGCAAGTGTCGTGCGCCGCCGTACAAAGCCCGGCGGCGCACTAGGGCTCTGCCCTAAAAACCCGGCGCCCTTGGCGGCGTTAAAAAGTGACGCAATAACGTTGTTACGTTATTGCGTTATTACACAGTTCAGCAGTCACGCTTTTACATTGTTGCGGCATGACACGGTTACGCAATGTCTCCGGTGCGTCTCGGTAAAAGGTTCGCTACCGGACAGCCACCGGACACCGAGGCGATCTAAGCGCGGCGATGGTTTGCCGTGAAATGTGCTGTGAGATGAAAAATCTCGCAAGAGACGCAGACTTGTACCTCCATCGTAAATGTATGTACAAATCTGCCGTCGGCCCGGACGGCACGGCGCTTGCCAGGGCTCCGCCCATGGACCGGGGCTGGTAAGTCGATTGCGACTGCATCGGTTGATTGGTGACAGTTGGAATCGACGTTGCAGTTTTTAAATCTGTTTTCTGAGATCTGAAGCGCGAAACTCAAAAACTCATCGTCTTGATTTTCATTTGATTCGGATCGCGCCCGCGCAAAAGTCAAAGCGACTCGCTCGGGCGTTTCGTTTTTTCGCCTCGTTTTTCATTTCGGATTTCAAATCGATTCAAAACAAAACGGGAGTTTTGAAAATCGATAGCGACCATCGGTCGCGATCATAGGCGGCTTTGCCGCCGCATGAAAATCGGATCGCCATTCGAATCGTAATGCGAGCCGCGTCACCTTTCGACAAATCCAACAGCGCTACGAGCCTCGCCCAAGGACTCTACGCGCCGTTGAAATTGTCGAAAGCTGCCTCAACTTTTTCGCAAGCGTCACGAAAACGATTCGACAAAGTCGAATGTTTGCGCCGCGGGCGTCGCAAACCCGCTGCGCGATATTGCAAATACTCGGCATCCCTCGCATTCGCAATATCGCTTCGCTCTCGCTACAGCGAACTTCTAACGCTCAGCATCCTTCGCGTTAAAATTTCGCTTTCGCTCACGGTCTTCACGCAGTTACGACGCCGCGAGGCCTCTCGCTTGGAATGAGGCCTCTCATTCCACGTCTACACTGCGTTTCGCCCAATCACCGTTCCGGAGATTGCAAGATGTACGTAAATGGCCATAATTACATGCAAGCATGAACTATGGCCATTTACGATCTTGCTTTTCCCTCACACGGGAAAAGAAGACAGACAAAGCTGAGTTCCGCTTTGTGCGCGAAGCGGTTTCGCCTTCGAGAAAAATTCAGCGGACTTTTCCAAATCTTGTTTCGGAGGCCACTCCGAAACTGAAGGGATAAAAATGAGACGAAGCGAGAAAGTCGAAGCGACGTTGACCGCTGAAGAAAAGGAAATTCTTCAGCGCCTCTGTGACGAAGCTGGTTGCACGGAAGCTGAACTAATCCGCTCCGTTTTGATTAGCCGTTCGATTTCTCTCGACGATCTTGAGACTGGAAAGAAAATCGAGCACGAGAAAAATAAAGCGCTGCACAACTGCAAGCGCAAACACGCTCCAAAAAAATCTGGCGAGTGCGGTGAAGCCATCGCCGGGAACGCCGAGAAACGTGACATTTCGTTTCATGTGATGCTGACCGCTCCAGAAAAAAAGGCGATCGAACAGCGGGCGGCAGTGCTTGGCATCTCTGTAAGCGAGTTGGTTCGCCGCGGTGCGATCTACGGAAAGATTGAATCATTCAACTTTGACATCGCGGAAGTTGAAAAACTCCATCATGAGTTATTGAAGGAAGGAACAAACCTCAATCAGCTGATGTACTTTGTGAACGCTCAAGGGCTTCCCGCATACAACGAGAAAGCTGTTTTCCGCACACTCGAAAAAGTTTACCAAAATGCTCGAAAGGTCGACCGGTTTATCGAGGAGCTTGAAAAGCGTTATCACGTTGACTATGTTCCCCACGACTATCTGGCAGATGAACCAGACAACAGAAATCTTTAACTCGGACCTATACTTCGCGAATGATGCGCACAGCGCCATTGCAAGACCGATCGCAAGGCCAACGGCCGCTATCTTTGCATAGCTCCTGCCCGCGCGTCCCAGTTTTCGGCCTAAAACGGGATGCATTTTCCGAACCGGCGCTCAAAAGGAAACCGTATCCCACTTTGGGGCGGGGGCTGCGGAAAATTGGCCCGTGATCTGGTTCGGATTGGAGTATGCGTTAATCGTTGATGTTGGCCGGTGTGGGCATGGAGATAGATGAGTGGATCGAGCGATATAATGACATGCTATGGAGGCCATATGCTCTTTTCCCGCCGTTCTGCCACATCTGCTTGCGCCATTGTGCTTATCGTAATGGCGGTTACCCCTTATCACCGGTTTTCATCTTCAATCGGCTTGGCATCAGGTGCAATGACCTGGCTCGTTATCCTTGGCGCATGCCTCGCGGCGTTTGGTCACGGTGTTGCGCTCCGCAAGGGGAGAGAAATAAGGCGGCCGGGTCGCCTTGGCGTCTTCGGTGTTTTCCTTGCTGCTATTGCGGCGGTTCCCGAGTGGGCCGACTTGGCCTTCTATGCTCGCGGAGATTCTATTCCGTTCGTGTTTGCGCCTATCTGGCTGTTGCGCGGCGTTTCATGCGCCTCGTGCTTTGCTGGGTCGTTGCTCCTCTCATATGTAATTTGGGATACGGCGGGCTCTCCTTTGACGCAGGGGGCGACGCGGGCTGACGAAAGAGAAACTCATCATCCGCAGGACGCGATTTTTACAGAAACAATAGCCGTCATGTCTTGTCTGCTGTTCTGCTGTCGAGTTTCATGGAGAGTCGTTCCCGAGCCATGGGGGATGCCCTCTGTAATGGCCACATCAATTGGCCTTATGCTTTCAATTCCTCTGGTCTATCTCGTATTGGCTGCGGTCCCGCTGCTTTGCTGTCCCCGCGCCTTTGGTCGGGGACAGAGCGACGTGTTCGCCCGTTCTGTGCTCGTAGCAGTTCCCATTGGCCTTGTTCCCGCTGTTGAGGTGGCATACTTCGCAAACGATGCCGCGATCATTGCGTCGCTGACGATAGGGTCCGCTATTGCTGCCTTCGTATGTACGTTGCTCAGGAAGAAGCGGAACAACGATTCGGATATCCCCCGCACGTCCGACCCATTCGATGCGGGGGCGTTTTCTCCCTCTCTGTCGCCTCGAGAAGAGCAGTTTGTTCGATTGTTGCTCAAAGGGAAAACGCCGGCGGAAATTGCCAGGGAGACGGATACGAAGCCATCGACGGTGCGGACCACGCTTCACCGAGCATACGGGAAGGCGTCGGTTGCGGGCTCGCGTGAGCTGGTGGCGCTGTTTGCGGGTGGGGGCGAAGCTGTAGAGTCTGAGCTGTCGCAGCGGCATGCCGGCGATATGTTGGCATTAGCTCGGACGCACCGGCTGCTTCGATATCTGCCCACATCTTTTTTTATTTTCCTTGCGGCAGGTCCCTTGGTAATGGCGAATAGTGATTGGGAATCCAGCGTTACGCGGGCAGTCGCCTTTTCTCTTGCAAGCTATACATTGGGCCTCGGACTGTTTCTTTCGCCGTATTGCGCGGTTGTAAAGACAAATCATGACGCTGATCTGGATAGGGTGGATGGGGCGATTGAGCTCGGAGGTCCGTGCATGTGGGCGATACTGTCTGCTGCGGAATGGTCTTTTATCTATATCACGGCATTGATGTGCATACGCGTTCCGTTGATGGCTGTGCCGGTCCTGTTTTGCGGCGTGGCGTCTACGGCTTCGCTCGCTGTTGGGCTGCGTCCGTTTAAGGCGCATGCCCGTGCTCGGGCTATCGTGCCATTGGTGTCAATAGGTGTCGCTGCTTCAATCTATGCGGCCAGTAGGGGGCGAATTCATGGGTTCGTGGTGCTGGCGGGGATGCTGCTCACATATGTAGTGCTGCGAAGCTGTCCGCAGCGAAAAATGCTTGGGGTATGGATGCTTTGCTTTGGGGCGACGGCCCCTGTCTGGGTCGTCTTGCTCAACATGGCGCAGGATCTGATGGTTTTCGAGCCGCTGTTCCTTGCGTCGCTGTTGGGGCATAGTTCGGCTGTCAATGTCGTCGTGGCAACGGTGGTCGTCTGCTGGTCTGTGCCCATGTTCGTCACGCACATCGCGCTCGCCCACTCGGTTGAGAACGAGAGGGCCGTCTTGGAGTACCGTGCGAATGGGTTCACCGAAACGGCTCGCGTGCGCCAGCTGGCTTTGCTTACATCGCGCTCCCTTTCTGATGTTCAGTCGCAAATTTTGCTGATGACGGCAGAGGGCGCAACGACAAAGACCATTGCGGAGGACGTAGGTTATGCTGCATCTACGGTGCAAGCGTTGCGATCCGCATCTTATCGCCAGTTGAAGATCAAGAACAAAGCGGAGCTTATTTCGTTGTTATCGCAGGTGGATAACGTGTAAACGCCTGGATTATCAACTCAATAGCGAGTGTTTACAGACATCTTTCTCCATTCATGCAAAGGTTGCCGTGCGTCGACGCATTGTTAACCGCTTTTGATTGGAGAAGGCCATGATTAAGCCAAGGAGCGCTATTGCTCGAATCGGAGTCGGCTTGGCGATTGTTGCGGGCTTGTCGATGGGTGCACCTGCCGCATCATTTGCTCAAGAGGAGTTTGACACCTCTCAGGTTTCCAGCATTACTCAAAACGCCGATACGGGAATTACGACCTGTACGAACAATGCCGATAAGGCATTTAGTTTTCAATGTGCCGGGACGAGTGCAACTGGCTACCGTCAAAAGGATGATTCCTCATCGCTCTATCTGGATATCCAGGGTTATACGGGAAATCCGCTTCGGTTATATACAGACGGTGCGTATAACACAAGCGGTAGCGGCAGCATGAATTGTACTCAGGGAACGTATCGTTCGAATCACAAGGGACAGTGGGAAATGTATAACCTCGTCCGTGAGAACGGGCGATCTGCGGCGCGACTGACTGCATGGGCGGAGTCTGGCTACGGCACTGTTATTGGTGTATGGAGCCCCGACTGCGTCGGGCATTTCCGCAAGCTTCCCGCATAGTTGTTTGAAATGGCTCACTTCCGGCTTTCTGGGTCGGAAGGGGGAGGAGGACGTATGAACCAAAGGCTCGTAAGATATGAGCTGTCGAAAGCGATAAGACGCCCAGCTTTTATCTTTGCTCTCTTGATTGCAGTCGCAGTTGCAATAGCTGCCGCGCTGGAGCCGTGGGCAAATTTGGAAAGAGAACGTCACAACCTTCTTTCTTTTGGTTACGGCGTTGGCATGCAAGCCAAAAACTATCTCGGTCAAACACGTGAAAGCAGCTTCGGTAACTGGATTGTTGTGAGCGCGAACGCGCCACTGTCCGCGTCGGTGTTTTTCTATGCACTGCCCCTGCTTGCAATGTTGGCCGGATCTTGGTCGTGCCTCTTTGAGCGTTTGAGTGGTTATGACATGCAGATATGCACGCGCGTTTCCAGAAAGGCATACGTGAACGTAAAGGTGCTGTCTGCTTTCCTCTCCGCGTTTACAGTGACTGCCATTCCTCTGCTCGTCAATTTCCTGATTGTCTCGATGCTTTTTCCTGCGTATCTTCCTCGGGTCGATGAGTCGACCTACGTAGGGCTTTACCTACATAGCTATTTCTCCGGTCTATTTTATTCACATCCTTTGTTATATGTGCTTGCATACACGCTGTTCGATGCGGTCACGCTCGGGACTTTATCCATGGCTGTAACTGGCTTCTCAATTTTGTTTCGTAGCAGAATCAAAGCGATAATTGTCCCGTATCTGCTAATGGTTGCGTGGCATTTTGCAAATGGCTGGATCTTCGGCGTAATGGCTTGTGTGGGGTTTAACTGCAATATCTTCAACAGCATCAGGTCGGAATCGCTGAATAACTGGCCAGACATTCGAGCCGGTTTTGCGGAAATCATATTATTGACCCTTGCTTCGTTGGCTTTTTCTGGGGCGTGGAAAAGGCGGGAGATGGTCTGATGCTGTTTAGGCTGGTCGCCGCGGACCTGAGGACCGTTTTGAAGAAGAACATCATTACTTTTATTGCGATTGCAGCAGTGACCGTTGCGAACCTGGTGTACGCCTACGGATTGTCTTCTGTGTATGGGGTTAGGACGGATACCTTGGGGTTTGCGGACAATCTTGCGCTCGTGTTTGCCGGATCTGCTCCGTTTGAGCCTAGGCCCGGGCTCATGTTTGTGCCTCCGTTAGGATGGCTTTTTCTCACTCTGCTTATTCTCTATACAACACTCGATTATCCCACCGAATCGTTGCATGGGTTTGGTCTGCAAGCGCTTGTTCGATGCCGGGCAAGAACCCTTTGGTGGGTCTCGCGTTTTATCTTGGTGGCGGCGGTAACGGCCTTTTCGCTGCTCGTGGTGGTTGGCTCTGCTGTGATTTGGAGCTTGATGGTGAGCGCCTCGTTCAGCGCGGTCATTCATGGTGAGTCGCTTCAGCTGGCTAATTTGGCGCCATGGCTTCTCAAAGTGGGCGAGGCGGATGCGCTGCCGTTTTTCATAGGTCTCTTTTTTGCTTTTGAGGCGCTTGCGTTTGCACAGGCAGCGGTTGGGTTTGTGCTTGGGCCATCAGCCTCATTTGCGGTTGTAATGAGCTACCTGATCTGTTCGGCATATGCGCGGCATTGGGCGCTGCTGGGAAATGCCTTGATGCTGTTGCGCTGGGGTGGAATTGTCAAAGAGGGAATCGCGACGGGCTCGAGTGGCTTGTTCTCAATGGTGATTATGTCGTTATGCCTATCGTTGGGTGGACTGTGGTTTCGAAGGGCCGACCTTATCGAAAAGAGGGACAAGATATGAGTGTGATCGTTAGGGACGTATCGAAGCGCATGGGCAAAAACGATGTCCTGCGCAACGTGTCTATCGAGGTTGACCCTGGGACTGTGGTCGGGCTTCAGGGGATAAACGGTTCGGGCAAGACCATGCTTATGCGAGCGGTCTGCGGATTGATTAGACCCACCGAGGGCGAGATCATTATCGATGGTCAAAGACTTGGGGCGGATATCTCGTTTCCGCCGAGTCTTGGGATGTTGATAGAGGCTCCTTCCTTTTTAGGATATCTGTCTGGCTACGACAATCTGGAACTCATAGCTCAAATCAAGGGCGTTGCCACCTCCGAAGACATTCGCTCCGCCCTGCGGCTCGTGGGGCTCGATGCAGACGAAAAAAAGAAGTTCCGAGCATACTCGCTTGGGATGAAGCAGCGTCTGGGGATAGCTGCGGCGATTATGGAAAAGCCGAAGCTGCTTGTTCTCGATGAACCAACGAATGCCCTCGACGAAGCAGGCGTGGAAATGCTCAAGCGTGTTGTGGCGATGGCGGCATCAACGGGTCGCGAGGTTCTTCTGTCTAGCCATGACGGAGATGTGCTCGAGGAGCTGGCCGGTCGGGTTTACTGCATGCGCGACGGTGCCGTTGTGGAAGTTCGGGAAAGGTCGTGAGCGCGATGAAGAAGACCCTGTGGACGAGAAGATCGGCGCTCGCACTTTTTTGCTGTGCTGCTACCGGCCTTGCGGGCATGAGGGTGAGCGTCGTTAACAGGAATCGGACAGTCATTCCTGAGAAATATTACGCGGAGGGCGAATGGCTCTCGATGGATGGAGCGTTTCTGGGATCGAAGGATGTGGCGACTGATGGGTATTCGTTTTGCATAGATGGAGCAGAACTACTCACGCCGCGCGAGTATCTCAAACGAGCACATGACGATTATTCAAAATATGGCACCGTGGATACGAAAACGAGACTGAAGGATGCCGACATCACGTGCGTTATCGCCGTAAAGATGCGTGTCAGAAATAGGGATAATATCGACGGTGGAATCAAAGCGTATGTTTGGCATCTGGTTCCGGAGTCTGCGCCAAACTATGATTTTGTAGTCAATACCGATCTGATAACGCAAGCCATGCCGGTCCTTGGCGGCTCTGCTGCGTTTGCTGTACAGGTTGGGGCGGAGAACGAGTTGCTCGTCCCATTCATGATGCAAAACACCAACGACTATTTCGAAGGTTACGAGACCGTCCGTTTTGAGAAGGCTTTTCCTGGGACTTATACGATGAAGATGACCGATCTGCCAGAGAGAAGGCTCTTAAGGTTTGAAGTGAAGTAACTCGAAGATCCCGCGGTTCGCGACGAGCTCCTTGCGCGCCGCGGCTACGCAAGGGAGATTCGCAACCGCTATGCCGGCTCCGTTCCCGATGCCGGTGACGACCGCGTCCGCGCCACCGGCCAGGCTCACGGCGGTAGCGCCGTGTCGCGACAGATGGACGATCGCGTCGTCGATCGCGGTGACTACTCGCGCGGCGACACGCCCCGCTAGTTTTGAACTGTCCTGCCCTAGCGCGTTGCAATTCAATCAGCTGTTACAGAATCCTGGAAGAAAGGGTCGAACCGAAGTGTCTGGCCGGACGCCAATTGTCCGGGAACTGCTTCGGATTCGACCCTCTTCTACTTTACTTCCATGGCCATGCGGAAGGCTAGTACTCCTTAACCGGATGCTTCTTACCGAAACCACCGTCGATGCCGAAACGGCAGAGCCTGTCGATGGCGCGAAGATGCTCGTCGATGGCGTTGGCGATCTGAGTGTCAACGATGCTGTCATGGTCGTTAAGGCTGCGGACCGCCTCGTCGGCGGCCATGAAGGCCTTGATGGCTTGATTGAACTGAGCCTTAAAGATGTCGAGCGTGTGACCGGGGTTGTCGCGTCGCCGTTTGAGGCTCAGCTGTCCTTGTTGCTTGCGACGCCGCGCGTCGCCGGTGGCGAGGGTCTCAGATCCTTTAGCAACAATGCTCGCATTGTCCTTTCGGGCAAGGCAGCGCGTTTGGCCGGGCGCTACAACTGCTATGCAGACTTCCTATTTGAGGAGACGGGTGACAAGAAGCCGCTTGTCGTCGAGTGCCAAGGCAGGCTTGTGCACAGTGGGGCCGATGCTGCAATGTCGGATTCCGATCGCGCCACCGCATTGCAGCAAATGGGTTTCAACGTCATGTTGCTGACGTATCAGCAAATCGCCGATGAGAAGAACTTCGAGATAGTGAAGCGCATGTTGTTTGAGGAGATCGGCTTGGAGTATCGCGAGAAGACGGACGCCAGCTTGATGCGCAGCGCAGTCTTCGTCGCGAGCTCTTTATCGATTGGAACACGCTGGGGCGCTAAAGTTTCCGAGCCTTGCCCTTACCTCTGCTCTTGCGAAACCTTGCAGTGAATATAAGGGGCGTTGCAATAAGCAATAGTTCGAATGCAACAGCGCCGACAATCATCGCCTTGCAGTCGTCGGACAACGGGTTAAGGGCCGCAAGCAGCGAGAAAACGCCGCACTCGAGCTCAAACCAGGCCACCGAGCGAGCACTTGCGAGATACCAAGCATCCTTCTCGTCGCTCTCGAGACCGGCAGGCTGGTTCCAATGCTCTGGACTGACCAGATGGAGAACGAGGGCCAAAAGCGCGATGCAAGCCAGCATGACAATAGGGAGGAGCAACAGCTCGACAGGAGAGCCCCAGCGGTTCGGCTGCATGTCAACGCCGTAGTGGACGGGGACCTTCTCTCCGGTGGGCACTGCTGCGATAGCAAAACCTGTCAGCACGACGCTGCAAGCGCCGGTTAGCCACCCCATCGCTTCTACTATGCGAACATCCTTTGTTATCCATGGCGCTTTTTTGGGCATAACCCCTCCTTCTCAACTGCGGAGGCTCGGTCTGCCATCTCGCGCTCGAGCCGATGTACGACTTCCATTAAATCGCTCATGCTATTCCTTTCCCTCGGGTGTTCTGTCTAATATATCGCCCCGTGCGGACACGATTCTCACCTAAGGAATGGCAATGGTGTGTTCATAAACACGCAGATAGACGACTTAACAGGATTCGATTTACGGGGCGATTGAACCTGTGGTGGTGCGGATGCCCCGACCCGCGGCACGACTTAACCGCCGTTATGTTAGCGACATGTCTAACATAACGGCGGCGCAGGGTGCTCACTCCCTGCGGCAACGCCGATTCCGGGAAGGCACGCCGGGGCTATGCCGACCTGAGTATCCTCTCGGCCTTCTCGATCGCGGCCGAGCGCAGAAACTCCGACTTCCGCATCCCGCACGCGGCGGCCGCCCGTTCGATGAGGTCGGCGCCCGTCTTCGGGCACTTGAAAGACAGGTTGGCGTTGGCCTCCACCTCGGAAAGCCTGGGGCGGCCGACTCGGAGGTTCACCAGGCTCCCCTCCCAGGAGCCGGATTCGTATTCCGCGCACTCGCGCTCGATGTCCTCATCCGTGATAACGGATCCGTTTGCAAGCCTATATTCCATCAGTAACCTCTCCTTCTCGCGTTCTCGATCTCCCTTAGCGTCTTCTTGCTCGGCGGCGTCATGGCGTGGTAGACGAGCCACGCGCCGTCGGCCAGGAGGACACCGACCATCTCGATGTACCGGCCTTGCGGGTCGTAGCCCGTCCGCATCTCGCACTCCCCGGGTATGCGGACGGCCGCGAAGCAGTAGCTCTCCCACGCCGCCTCGACATCACCGTCATCTAGCTCGGGGTGCCGCTCGTGAACTCTCTGGTGTATCCGGACCATGAGCCTCCAATCTTTACGATAATATTCTACTACTATTTGGTAGTAGAATATTATCCGTCCCAACATATTCCATTAGCCGTTCGTCCCAAAACGTATGCTGAACGGCACTTGCAAATCGAGCGGTCGAGACCGTGCAAATCGAGTGTCAAAACCTAGTGCCAAAACCATCCTGTCAAACCTCATGGGAAAATCAAACTACGAGGCAGGAGGCTAAAAAATGACGCGATACGGCTACGCACGCGTAAGTACAAAGGAACAGAAATTAGATCGCCAAATCGAAGCGCTGGTCAATGCCGGCGTACCCTATGGCCATATCTATAAGGACAAAGAAACTGGCGGTCGTGATGGTGACCGCACGCAGCAGAAAAAGTTGTTCAAAAAAATGAAGCGTGGCGATGAAGTAGTCGTCGAGTCTTGGGAGCGTCTATCCAGATCGACCAGGCAGCTGCTCAACTACGACCTGATGTTCCGAAACCTCGGGGTCAAACTGACTTCCTTGAAACAACCCGTTGATCTGGATACCGCGTTCGGCCGTTTCGTCTTAGGAACCCACGCCTGCACAGCCGAACTTGAGCGCGACCTGATCAGGCAGCGTCAAGCTGAGGGAATCGCGATCAAGAGAAGTCATGGCGGCAACGTCGGCGGTCGTCCGCGCGTCGCAGACGTCAAGGTCGATGCGGCCGTGAAGCTCTACCTCGCCTGCGAGACGCCTATCACTGACATCTGCGCCGCCACGGGCATCTCGAAATCGACGTTGTACCGCGTGCTCCGTGAACGCGGATTGGTGGGCGTCAGGAAATGAGCCCGTCCATCGTTTCGCGATCTGTCAATAAGCTCGAGTGCAGCGGCGTTACTATATAAGAGTGCGGTATTTCTCCAACTGAAACCCTGCGTGAACGCATGACCTGAGACGCCTTTTTAGAACTCACCGATCGCAGGATGACTACAAATCAACAGCGGCCGTGCATTGTCCCCAGCCGTATGGCATGGCGAAGCCATGCCCTTTGTTGATTGGAGTGCTGCACCATGGCAGACAATCCGAGAGAGAAGAAAATCAGCGAGACATCCGGCGTGAAGGCCGTCCTCGATGAGGCTGCCGAGCGGATCGAGGCGACATGGCGGGAGAAGCTGCTGCGCGAGACTGCCGACCTCAGGACCGAGAACGCACTGCTCATGGCCCAGGTGGATGAATTCAGCCGCAAGCTCGCCGAGGCGACGGATCGGAATGAAAAGATTGAGGCCGACTGCAATGAGCGGATTGCCTTTATAGAGGAGAAGTTCGAACTCGATACCGCGAACCTCGAACTCGAGAACAACGAGCTCCACGCCGCGAGCGTCAGATATCTCGCTGATGCCCGGGAGCTCGACAGACAGGTCGTCCAACTCCATGCCGAGGCCGTGGCCATGGTCGATGAGATCGAGCGCCTGCGCGGCGAGCGTGACGCCGCATTGAAAACCCAGTCCGAGCTGAACGACGCACTCCTGGCCCAGCGCAACCTGATGGCCGAGGTCGCCGCCCTCAAGGACCGCCTCGCCGCCTCCGAGCAGCGGGCGGCCGTGGCCGAGGCCAAGGTCGAGGTCATGACCCAGAGGGGCGAGTAGGATGTCCACCTCGAAGATGTCGCATCGTACAGCCGTTGCTGTTGGGCTGATCGTCCTTCTTGCCGTAGCGATTGTCTGGACAGTCGTTGACGGCGCTGGAGCCGACTCGACCACTATCGGCGCCGTTCTGGCGCACCAAGATACCGCGTGGGTATCGGTCGGCGTAATTGCCGTTATTGTTGTCGCTGTGCTTGAACTGGTGGGTTGACGGCATACGTGATCAACGAACAAAAGCAATAGATCAGTCAAGTATTCGGTTTGGAGTAAATCATGAAAAGGCGTGTTAGCAAAAACGCCATCAGCCTGGCTCGAACTCTCGGCGTCGCCGGTCTTTTGGCGGTTGCCTTGGTTATGACCCCTGGGTGCAGCCAGGCAGACGATCACCAGACGGCAGTTCAGGTCGCCAATTCTGACAACGCGCAGGAAGAGGGCGCGGTTTACGGCAAGATGGAGTACTCAATCACCGGCGTCGAGGTGCATGATTCCTCGATTAGCGATAGCGGGAAGGTCGCTGTTGTCCGCTGGCACGCCATCAACAATCAATCAGCAGATTCATTCGCCAACGGTTGCTACATCACGGCCTATCAGAATAAGCAGATACTTTCTTCCGGTTTTGCCGACGATTTGCAGGAAAGCGCCTCTTTGCAAGGGCTTGCGCCGGGAGGCGAATGCGACGGTGTGTCGACTTTCGAACTCAATGACATGTCCCCCATCGAAGTGAAGACCGACGGATATGGGACTGAATGGAACTCTCTTGACCAGACCTTTGAATTGGAATAGGCCTCATGCATAGCATCTAATTTTCTAGAAACCCCCTAGAGCATTTCTAGGGGGTTTCTAGAACTGAGAACCGGGCGCAGCACTTTCGATCGGCACGATGTCTCGATAGACCAGACGGTGCCTGTCGTCACGCCACTCGTCACCGTGGTAGTGCCCGAAGAACCAAGCGCGGTAGTCGAGCCGCCCATCGAGCTCGCCCAGGAAGGTTTGCAGCTGATCCCCACGGTACTCACGTCCGCGCTCCCGGCACAGCTCTCTGGCCAGGGCAGCAGGAGCCTCATGCGTCACCGCGTAATCGGCCCTCCAGCCTACGCGGTTGAGCGAGGCGCGGCAGTGGTCCATCTCCTCCTCGCTCGGCATCTCCTCGGGCCACCAGCTCCTCCCCTCCTTGCGATACTGCCTGTCGTTGCTCGCGGCGCCGCCCATGGCAAGGACCGTGGTTCCCGCGATGTCGAATACCCCTCCGCGCATGAGGTGCAGCACGTGCGGTCGTACCTCATGGACGAGACCGCCGCTCCACTCCCGCACCGGCAGTTCTGCCAGGGCGCGGTGGTTCTCATGGTTGCCGTCTACGAAACACGTGGTCCAGGGCTTCGACTCGAACCAGTCGAGCCAATACCTCTCAGCATTCGAGCCGTCCCAGACAAAGCCGAAGTCGCCCGCCACGATCACCACGTCATCGCGCGTCAGCGTGCGCCCCGGCGGCCAAGATTTGAAGGCGAATCTGCTGGCCCCATACTCGGCCCTGCCGTGGACATCGCCTGTCACATAGACCGTCATCAGTACGCGCCCCACGGCAGGAGTTTGTCCCCGAGCCTCACGATCCGGTCATACAGCACCGTGTGCCGTTCGTCCGGATTGCCGTCTCGGTGAAAATGTCCGTAATACCAGCGCTTGTAGTCCAGGCGGTCCTCGAGCTCGTCGAGGAATCCGGTCAGCCGGTCCACATCAGGGCGTCCCCAGCCTGGGTCCGGGTAGAGCGTCGGCGAGATCATGCGCGTGGCGCAGGTATGGGTGATGACGCAGTCGACCTTCCAGCCGACCTCGTCGAGCCTTGCCCGCGCGGTATCGAAATCGCGCTTGTCCGGGAGCTCCTGAGGCCACCAGCTGGAATACGGCACGCGGTATTCCCTGTCCACGCTCGTGGCACCGCCCATGGTGAAGATTGTCGAACCGTCGAGCTCAAAGACCTCGCCGCGCGTCAGGCGCCGAATAGACGAAGTATCCGACAGGCGTTGCGTCAGCCCGCCGTGCCACGGCTCCATGGGACGCTCCTCCCAGTGGTCGAAGCGCTCGTGGTTGCCATCCACGAAGAGAACCGTGTAGGGGCGCGACTCGAGCCAAGCGATGTCAGCGCATTCCTCGGCAGAAAAGCCCCACGGAAAGCCAAAGTCACCGGCAACGATGAGATAGTCGTCGCTGGTAAGACTGTCGCCAAGCTCCCAGTCGCGGAGCTTTTGCATGTCGAGCCCACCGTGGATGTCGCCCGTCACATAGACCGTCATCGGATCGCCTCTTCCCTCTTGTACGCCGCCAGCTCGCGCTCGACCTGCCTGTCGCCGGTCTCGTTGACCCACCAGGGCCATTTCACCCGGCCGCACGGCTCGTCGACTCCGGCGAACCATTCCCTCAGCTCGTCGAGGCTCACCGGGGAGTGCCCGTTGGCATCGCAACCGACGTCGTAGCGCAGAAGGCCCTGCTTGCGGTTGAACTCGTTGTACGCGCCGCCGCTGCTGTGGATGTGCCCGTGGAGGTGCCACGATCCATGGCTCATGCCCTGCCAGTCGGCCATGGGGTAATGGTTCAGGACGATCTTCTGCCCGTCGATCTTGAGCACGCAGATCGGCGGCTCCACGGTGAAGGCGCCCGCGACCGCCGGCTGGGTCCAGTCCTTGTCGTGGTTTCCCGGGACTAGGTGGATGCGCCTGCAGGCGATCCGCTTGCGCAGCCCGTAGGCGTCCTGGGCGGTCATCTTGAATGAGAAATCCCCCAGGATGTAGAGCTCGTCGTCCACGGCAACCTTGCCGTTGATGTTGTCGACGATGGCGTCGTTCATCTGCCAAATCGTCTCCCACGGGCGGTCGGTGAACTTCAGCACGTTCTCATGCCCGAAGTGGGTGTCGCTGGTAAACCAGATCATATTTATTGTCTCCTTCTGTCGCTAAAAAACGTTCTCCTTCGAGGTCAGGAGACGTTTTATGAGCGACATGAGGTGCATATCCCTCATGTTTCAAGCTCCAATCTGCCGGATTTGCCCAACTAAAAGTTTACGCCCACGCGCGAACAGGATTTGATTTTTGAAATATGGACGAATTCCTCGTCAGGAGGGTAAAATGATGCCGACGGCAGCCCAAGTTGTGGTGAGCTGGGCAGAGCCGTTGCTTAGTAGAGTTAGGTCATCGTCTTAGCGACGGTGGCCTTTCTTTTTGGGCTTCGAACCCTGCTTGAGTGCCTTGGAAAGGCCGACAAGGGCCGTGAGGAGCGAGACCATAGCGGTCAGGAGCTTCACGAGCTCGGTGAAATCGGTCATGGGCATCACCTCCCATCAAATGGAGGGCTCTGCCCGGCACGAGGGCTGCCGACAGCAAGGACGATTCTATCAGAGCGGCTGACTCCCGCCCGATATTACCATCCCACCGCGCCTGTGCAAAAAAGAGGGCCGCCAAACAGCGACCCTCCAGCGAAAGTGCACGTTATTTAGATGTGACGTTTATATCAAATTATCTAATTTGATAGTTGCAACGCCATGTTTCTACGGATCCAACCCCAGTAGCTTGAACCTGAGAAAAATATTCACCGTTAGAACCGGTGGCGCGAGTATTAACCCAAGTTGGCGCTAGAGTACTATAGGAATTAGGAAAAGATAGCGACTTGTAATCCCTATATACAATTCGATCTTTCACTTCTCGACCATTCAATAGTCCCGTAAAAGTCCAATATACATTCAAGACCCTTTCGCTGTTCGCACGGCGAGCAGCGGTGCCAGAAGCATATGAGAGATCATTAGATAGAGAAGCAACCGGCTGAACATCGTTTCTCATATTGCAGACAATCCCGTCCGCAAAGCCAGCAGTCGGAAAACACAAACAAACAAAAAGGAAGAAAGAACCTAGAATTGCTTTGAACTTCATGCTATGCATATAAGCCACCCACAATCGAATCAACGCGTTTGGTAGTTGCACTGAAATACTTTCATAAGCCCGTCACCCTTGCACGTGGGGCAAGTATAAACAAAACTTGTTCGACATGTATCCGGATAAATACGGCTGTAGCTATTCTTGAAAGTTAGTCGCTTATAAGTTGGATCCTTTAAGGGAATATTATGCGCAACGTTATTAAAACAATAGAACGAATAATACGTATCAAGGACGTCTTCTTGCATGGCACGCCTTGCTAAAGAGATTTCATCAAACAACGAAACTTCTGCGTAAGACGCGGTGATAGACACATCGTGATTTACTGTCAAACCAAAAGATGGAGTCACAGCCAAAAAAGCTGATAAAAGGACAGTTGATGCTGAAAATAACATTAACTTACGAATAACGGATTTTACTGCCATGACTCCTCCAATCCTATTGGATAAAACTGTTATTATATTAATATATTTGTATCAGCACTCGAAAGGAGTGACCGATGAGCGGTAGAAGAATCGTCTTGAATGTACTTATGGCAGTAGCACTGGTAACGCTCTTGGTCTTCTCCTACTCATACGTGAATCACCCAAGATTTGGATATGCTTTATACGCTGTGTTTTCCGGCGAAACAACTTACAACACTTACAACACTATAGGCTTCATTGACGCAATCTTTTTCTATGTAGTCGGCCCCCTATCAATCGAACTGGTCGCTTTTGTTGTCTGCTTCAACCTGAATCAACGAAGCCAGACTCATTCAGCGACTTCGGCCAAACAAGGAATAAATCTCTTCGCAATAACGATAGTTCTGCAAATTCTGACAGTGTTGATTATCGCCCTGACCGCAACAAACGTTTTGAAGTATGAGTTCGGATTCATCGCGAGCTGCCTCATGGCAATTGCCGCGGGTATAGCGGTCGCGTATACGACACCGGCAAAGAAGTAGCTCAACTAACAAGGCCTATTTGGAATCCGAATCATCCATGGAGCCGTCGATGCCGATTTTGGTGTCGTCCGTATTGGAATCGTCATCCTTGGGGCTTATAGGACAAAATGTGTGTCTGCTGTAGGGGCATTTGCGCAGGTCGATGCCCCTAAAGCAGACACACATTTTGTCCTATAAGCCCCGATCAATTCATACTCCTCATCCTCGCCGAATTGCGAGTATGGCAGAATCGGCACTGGATGGCAGCGCGCTAGGCCGTGTCCGCGGAGTTACCCCTCCCCTGTTTTTATCGTAACAGCTGATTCCAGGGACGTTTCGCTGTGCCCTTTTCGGCAATTTACTGTGCCCCTTTTGGCAACTTTTGTCTGCTATGGGTTATCTCGACCCATAGCAACAGCCAAAAATAACGACAATCCACTTTTAGGCCGCTAAGGTTTGAGTCACTAATATGCCTAAATCATTCAGAACTGTAACAGTTTAGTTAGAAGTGGTATATACTGTTTTCAACCGAAGGGAGGATCATCGTATGAGCAACACGCCCGTTGCGTCTAACAAAAAGCGGCTCATGATTACGCTGCCGACCGAGCTGACCGAGCAGATGGACATAATGGCTCGTGAACTCGGTCTCACGAAATCTGGGCTCGTTGCGCTTGCGATTCAGAACCTGTTCAATGCGGAGGAGATTCGTCTTCAGCAAAAACAGTAGGACATATATAACGCAAAAAGGACCCTCATTAGCTTGGCGGCTTGGGTCCTTTAAGCGAAGTGTCATCAACTTGTTGGTAATATTCTACCACTTAAAACATGTTGGTGACCTTGGAAAGGTCACTTTATGGACGTAAATGGCGCTCCGCCCAGCGGGGGGAGCACGTTCAAAAATATGATTTCGAAAGAGGACTTCGCCGCCCTTCTTGCCCAGTCAAAACTGGGCGACACGCCGAGCTCGAACTCGAGTCGCGCTGCTGTTTTAAACGCGGAATCATGGCTCAAAGACAGCTCGTCCGGCAGTGGGCGCTTCATCGCGCTCCCCTTGTCGATGATCTTGCTTCGCAAGTCGAAGGCGAAGCTGTCGCTGAACGAACTGCTCGTTCTGGCATATATCCACGGATTCCAGCGCAGGGACCCATTGAAGGGCTGCCGGTCCAACGCAAAGACAATTGCCGAAGTCCTCGGCATCTCCCCCTCGGCACTCAGCAAGAGGCTCCAAAAGCTCAAGAGCTTCGCCCTCATTGAGAAAGAGGGGCATGGCGAGGAGGTCACCTACAGGGTCGACGAGGCCAGGTGGGCGGAGTTGTGCGGCGTTGAGTTCGTCAACGCCGGGGCCCTTCACGAATGGACTTCGCACGGGACGTTCTGCCGGATCCCATTTTGGACAGTTCGCGACAGCAAACTCTCCGCGCTCGACAAGGTGCTTTTCGGCTACATTTTCTCGTTCTTTTCGGCCAAGGAGCCCAAGCCTTTCCGGGTGTCGACGCAGAACGCCGCCGACCAGCTCGCTGTCAGTAAGAGCAAACTTCGCGCCTCCCTCGAAAAGCTCGTTGGCCTGAGTCTTGTCGTAAAGACGGTCGTCTCGCCGCGCGTTCCGGCTGCGTACGATGTGAACCCGCAGGCGTGCATGGAACGTGGTACCAAGAACCTCTAATCGGGACGGGTGACAGATTGCCCGTCCCTTTTTATTTGCCTCCCCCTGTGCCCCTTTCGGCAATTTCCTGTGCCCCTTTCGGCAATTCTTATCGAATTTAAGAAATCTCTGCTCTATTTTTGTGCCCCTTTCGGCAATTTCTTGTGCCCCTTTCGGCAATTTCTCCCTATTTCAGGCTCTTTTTCGCATTACCTTCTATGCCCCTTTCGGCAATTTCCTGTGCCCCTTTCGGCAATTTCCTGTGCCCTTTTTGACAATGGCAGTTTCCAAAAGGGGCACAAAAAGTTTCCGAAAGGGGCACAAAAACCCGAAAACTGTGCCCTTTTTGACAACCAAAAGTTTCCAAAAAGGGCACCAATAATATCTAAAGAGGTTTTAAGAGAAAGAAAGGGGAAGAGAACTTTTCTTTGATTTGAGATTTTTATTCACGTCCATGTCAATCACCGTTTAATCGAAAACTGATCCACCCGTAACGTACTTTCCCGGAAATAAATCCGGTACGGCCCTATTGGTCTTAGCGACCAGCGAAACGTTATAGGCAAATCGGACGCTCGCTTTTCACCGGAAAGGAGAGCAATCGACCTGACTGAAATCGCTACGTCCTTGCCAACTCTCAGCGCCGGCGTCGCTTTGCTCCCCGGGCGGACTAACCCACTTAGCTGTAAACACCTGCAATTCAGCAATGGCCGAATCCGTTTTCCGGTTGCCGACATTTGGTCAACTTACCGGCAGGGAGCTACAGAATCGAAAATAAGACGTCCTATCGGTGAGGTTCGACCGTTTCTCACTGATAGATAAAACGGGTCTTAAATCGGCTCTCAGAGGCCCATACAAAAGAAAACGGGCACCTGACGGTGCCCGTGATTCCGATTAGATTTCCTTTTCGGCCAGATAGCGATCGAAAAGCTCCCGAGCGATATCCGATACGGACTTGTCCTCCTCGAGCGCCACTTGCTTCAGACGTTTTCGGTAACTCTCCGGAACGTACACGGACAGCTGAACAAGCCTCTCAGATGCCCCTTCAGCGCCCTTTTTGGGGCGCCCGGCTTTCCGTACCTGATAAGCCGGTTTCTGGGTCTCAGATGCGCTCTCAACGATTTTCCGCTGCCTCTCCTCGGCCTTTTCCGCTGCGACGTCGAAGTATGAGGTCGCCTTTTTGAACTTTGCCATTTACAGCACCTCTTCCAGTTCGTTCAGGATGTTTTCAATTGCCTGGGCGGCCTTGCCGTTCTTGGCGATTTCATACACAGGCTTTCCCAGCGCCGCGCCCTGCTTGAAGGCCGCCGCGGTCGGAACGGTGCCCAGTACGGGCAAGTCATCGGCTTCGAGTAGTTCGAGGAACTGGCGGTCGACCGTCTGGTTGCCGGCGAAGTTGTTGACGATGATGGCGAACGACAGGTCGGGATTGGCTTCGGTGATGACCTTGATCGTTCGTTTCATCGGCTTCAACCCTAGGGTGCCAGGCTGGACCGGGATGATCGCGATGTCGGCGTTTTTCGCGTACACAGCTGTCTCATCGCTCAGGAAACCAGGTGTGTCGATGACGTTCACGGCGTCCTCGTCGTCGAGCAGCCCCTTCTCGTGGTTCGCGCCGCCCTGCGGGTCCAGGTTGCCGAAGCCGACCTTGTGGCCGCGCCGCTCGAGACCCCAGGCGATCTCGTCCGCGAAAGTCGTCTTGCCGACGCCGCCCTTCTGATTGACTAGCAGGATGTTCGTCGCCATGTCCTCCCCTTTCTGAAATAACGTAGTCATATATTAGCATAATAACAAGTGACTACATTAAGTAATTCTAAATCGCAGTTAGAAATATGTGAACATACTAAGTAATTAGCATAGTACTACATCAACGCGGTTACGGCTATGGGTTGGTTTAACCTACAGCCGGGCTAAAGTTGCCAAAAGGGGCACAAAGGACAATACGTTTGCGCAGTGCCGGCACAGCGACCTGGCATCGTATGCACCGGCGGGATCATCGCTGGCCTGCAAGGAGGGCATATCCACGCGCTCATGGTCGCCGGAGGCCTCGTGATGCAGCACGCGCCGGGCGGCGACTGGAAGCGCGTCGATTGGGATGCGCTTGCCGCCTGGCTCGACGGATACGGTTACAAGGTCGCTGATTGCGAGACGGAGACCCTTCCGACCGCCGACGCGGCGAGTGGGAACGCGAGGGTAAAAACGCATCGTCGCTGAACCAGTGAGTCAGTATTCTTTAGTTGGATGATGGATATTGAAATTGATTAGCGAGATAATGCGCATATCTCATAATGTATGCGTTGCACCATGAGAGAGGGGTCTGTCATGAGCTGGAAACCGAGAAAATGCGTTATCGCCGGTCTCGTGACAACCGGTCCTGGCGGCGGCTTGTTTGCAACCGCAATGACATCGTACCGACTTTTCACTTGCATGTTCTGAAAGGCAGTTGCCATGCTGTCGCAAAATCAATCAAGATACTTGGTCACAATCGGCTTTGCCCTGCTTGCATTACTCTTTGCTAGCGACCTTTTGCTGAAACCGCCCAAGGAACTCGTTTTGCTTGCCATAGACTGCATTTCCGCCCTTTACTTTACGGCAACCCTATTCGTCGGACTAAAGGAGAGGAAAAAAGGCGCAGTCGCTGCATCTGCCGCAGGCGTGATCATAGCCATTGCCTCATTCTTTATCTGACACATTGGTGATCTAGGGGCGATATCGTAGGAATACGACCGGGAGAGTCGGGACCATAGGCTCCGGTAAGAACCTTCGCCATGCCCCACGTATCGAGCCCGATGATTTCCCCGCCGGACGCCCTGACGGTCACGGCTCGAGCTCTAATACATGAGGTCCCAGCTTGTGATACGTGAACATATGGCTACATTAACATGGTCATGTATTACCGAGCGTTATATGCTCCGCCGGATCCGCCCATCTGTTATCTTGGGGGCGACAGCCTCTTGCAAGGAGGCAGCCATGCTCCAGAGTGTCTTTGGATCCGATGGTCAGATCCATCTTGAGAGCCAGGTCAGCAGTCAACGTTTCGACCGCTGAGAACATGAGTACCGTCATCGGCAAGGATGGCGTGGAGACGGAGATTCAGGTGGGGCAGATGCGCCAAACACTGGGCAAGCCTGGCTTCGCTTGGCTGTTTAATAAGCACTAACGGTTGAGTTATTGCAGCATAATCGCAGTTGTAAATAGGTGACCATATGACCATGCTAACATGTGCACACAGTCATATGGTCACAGTTGTAGATCGGTTTAATCTGTGGCCCTTAAGCTGAGGCTGCCTCAACGAACCGTGGCTGGTGAGACGAAAAAGGGGAATCCCTTTTACGGGATTCCCCTTTCCGAGTCGTTATGCGATTTGCACTACATCTGCTCGCGGCGCTTCTTTTGATCGAGGAAGACGCCGGCTGCCACGAGGACGGTACCGCCGATGACGAACGTCTCGCCGATGAGTCCCGCGCGGTCACCGGTCTGGGCGAGGCTGCCGGGCTGGGCGGTATCCGTGCCGGCGAGGTGCTTCGGGGTGTATGCCGCCTGCTGCTTTGCGACCTCCTCTGCCTCCTGTCGTGCGATCTCATCGGAAAGCTTCTGCTCCGCTGCGATGCGGTCAGACTTCGCCTGCTCGTAGGCGGCGAGTGCCGCATCGCAGCCGGGCTGGAGCTCGTCCACCGCGACCTGCTTCTCGTCCAAGATGGCCTTGGCGGGCGCGATCTTGGCGCGTGCCTCGACTGCTGCGGCGAAAAGCGCGTTGAGGGCGTCATCCGCGTTCACATCATGGCCGGAAGCGATCGCCGCGCCGGCATCGATGGAGTTCAGCTTCGACAGCTTGGCGTCTGCCTGCGCCTTCGCCTGCGCGGCGGCGGAGACCAGGGACTCGGCGGCGATGGTATCCGCCTTCGCGGCATCGAGGGCGGCCTTGGTGTCATTGACGGCCTTTACTGCATCCTGCTCGCGCTGCTGTGCCTCTGCGAGCTTCGCGGCAAGGCCGGTGAGGATGTCGAGGTTCGACTGTGCGTCCTCGAGATCGGTCTGGGAGCCGGTAAGCCTGTCGGTGGCAACGCCGGTGTCGGCCTTTGCGGCATCGACGGCACGCTGGGCATCCGCGAGGGCGCGTGCGGTGGCGTCCGCCTTTTGCTCGGCGGCGGCGAGGACGGTCGCCTTCTCGACCTGATCGGCTGCCGCCGCGTCATGGACGCTCTTTGCTGTATCGAGCGCCTTCTTGGCGTCGGCGACGTCCTGGAAGAACTTTGCGAGGTCGGCGTTCGCATCGTCCACGCCCTGCTGCTTGGCGGCGGTGTCCGCCTTGGCGGAATCCAACTTTGACTGTGCGGTCGTTACGGCTGCGTTGGCAGCATCAAAGGCGACCTGCTTCTGCTGGACGGTCGACTTTGCCATATCGACTGCCGCGTTGGCGGCATCGAGGTCCGATTTCGCCGCATCAAGCTCGGTCTGGGCATCCGTGACGTCCTGCTGCTTGGCGGCGACATCAGCCTTTGCGGCATCGACGGCACGCTGCGCATCGGCAACGCCCTGCTTCGCGGCATCGACATCTGCCTGTGCGGAATCCACCGCGACCTGCTTCTGCTGGACGGTTGCGGCGGCGCCGGCGGCTGCCTGCTGCTTGGATGCGAGATCGGCCTTGGCTGCGTCGAGTGCGCTCTTGGCGTTCTTGAGACCGTTGATATAGGAGGTCAGCTTCTGCTCGTACTCGTCGACGGAGATGGGGTTCATGTTCCAACCGGAGCCGGACCAGCCGGAGATCTCTGCGGTGTAGCACTGCGTCTGAAGCCCGGACATGGTGCCCTTGGTGCAGGTTGCCATTCCCATAACGGCGAGTTCGGGATTGATGATGTTCATGTAATGGCCGACGGTGCCGCTACTGCCGTTCTCCCAGTGGCAGTTGTCTGCAATCCAATGGTTGATTGCAACACCGTTCTTTGCATAGAAATCATAGGCATCCTTGCCGACAAGACCGGTGACTCCATAAAGGGCCTCCGTTGCCTTGTCGAAAAAGCCCTTCTCCTGCTCGATCCACTGCCCACTCGGATCGATTCCGTAATTCCATGCCAGGTTTTCGGCAAAATCATATTGACGGGCATGATCGAGCACGGTGTCGCTGTAGTTGGCATCTGCGATCGCACCGGCGATGAGCTTGTAGGTGACATGGAGCCCGGACAGGCCGACCGACTTGCGGTAGTCGTTGACGGACTTCATCCACCTGATCGCATTGAGCATATTGTCAAGAGACGTGGCGTCCTTGGAGTTGCCGACTTCGGTCTTTCCGGCATATTTGGCGTTCAGAATGATGTTGGCTGCATCTTCGGCACCCATGGCACGGAAGAAGCCGATGGCTCCCTGCTTGAGCTGCGCGTCGGCGGAATCGAGTTTCGCCTGGGCCTCGTCGACCTTCTGCTGCGCGGCGTTCACGGCGGCGTCTGCGGTATCCTTTGCGTCCTTGGCGTTCGCGAGCTCTACGTCGGCGGCTGCCTTGGCGGACTCGGCGTCCTTGACAGCCTGCTTCGCTGCATCCAGCTTGGCGACGGCGTCGGCATTCGCCTGCTTGGCCGCATCGAGGCCGGCGTTCGCGGCATCGAGTGCGGACTGGGCGGCGTTCACACCGGATTCGGCATCGGCCGCGGCCTGCTGCTTCGCGGAGAGGGACGCCTGGGCATCATTCAGGTCGGCCTGTGCCGTTGCCGCAGCGGACTGTACCTGCTCGAGCTCGGACTCGCACTGGGACTGTGTCGCTTGTGCGGCAGCGAGGGCTGCCTCCGCGTCCGCGACCTTCTGTTTTGCCGCATCGTACTCCGGGCCGCTCGCGCCTGCCTCCGCTGCGGCGAGGTCTTCTTTCGCCTTCTCGTAGGCGGCGCTGGCGGCTGCGGCCTTCGCATCCGCCGCGTCCTTGTTCTGCTTGGCTGCAGCGAGGACGGAATCGGCGGAATCCTTTGCAGACTGGGCCGCAACCAGCTTGGACTGGGCATCGGCAAGCGTCGCGTTGGCGTTGGCGAGATTGGCCTGTGCCCTGTCCACGGCAGCCTGGGCGTCGCGCACGGCCTGCTCGGCGGCACTGATTGCCTCCGGGGTGGCGCTTACGGCATCTGCCTTGGCTTTATCGAGGGCATCCTTGGCATCCTGGGCCGCCTTGAGGGCGGACTGGTACGCTTCGTCCTTCTCGGACGCATCGGCCTTGGCGTCTGCGAGACCTGCCTTCGCCTGCTCGAGGTCCTTGCCGGCGGCATCGGCGGCGTCCTTGCCCTCCGCGACCTGACGGGCGTACTCGTCCATTGCCGCTCGGTCGGCTGCCGTGCCGGCGCTGACTGCCGAATCGTAGGATGCCTTGGCCTGGTCGCGGGCGGAAGCCGCCTCGTTGTAGGGACCGGCGGCCTCATCGTAGGATGCCTTGGCGGCGTCCTCCTTCGCCTTCGCCTCGTCGACTGCCTTCTGCAGGTCCGCGATGGTCTGTGCGACGGATTTCGCGCCGGTACCGGATGCCGCGCCGGCGTGGGCGGCGATCGGCGACATCACGGCGGGGTGCTGTGTGCCCCCGTCACCGGTCTGGGCGAATGCCGTGAACGGTGAGATGAGGCTCGATCCGGTCATGGCGGCCATGGTCGCCGCGGTGACGGTCAGACGCGCGATCCCCTTCGGAGTGTGAATCTTTTTGTTTGGCAGTGCGGCGAAGTGATCGCCACCGGCAGCGAAGTGCTTTCCCTGGGTCATTGTGCTGTTCCATTCCTTTTCCGTGCCCTATCCGACTGGGCATCAGAGCGCTTTCCAATAGAGATAATTATGCGCCTTAACTGGGATTGTTGTATATAGTCCGTTGGCTTTTATACAACAATCCATGACTCTTTTTGTCATGGATACGACGCTTCAGAAATCATTCGGCATGAGATGCAAAGAGCTCCGCGCTGGACTCGGGTGCAGTCAGGAGCAGTTCGCCAATTTGATTGAAATGGATCGTTCCTACTACGCGAGCATTGAAGTCGGTCGGCGTAATGTCAGCCTCTCAAATCTCAAGAAGATTGCCGACGGATTTCAAATCAGCATTGCTGAACTCATGAGAGGCGTCAGCTAAATTTATTCGTCTCATAGTTCACAGTGGGTCTCGTTGATTAGTGCCTTAAGAAAATGGAAATCGTCCCAACGAGCTATCGTCAATCGTCCCAATAAATTACCGTCAATCGTCCCAATAAGTAATCGTTATTTGTCCCAACGACGCAGATAGACGCTATAATTTCAAATGAATGATTGGAGGGAAAGCCGATGGATAGGTATATAGGACGTTGTGTTGACTGCTTGGTCGAGCGCGACCTTGGCATTTTTGGTGCAGTGCTCATTCAGGGGCCGAAATGGTGTGGAAAGACAACGACAGCTCAGAGATTTGCCGAGTCATCGTTATCTCTCTCCGACCCATCTGGCGGTTTTGCGGCCCTCCAGCTCGCTCGTCTCGATCCGGCCCAAGCAATTGTCGGACCGACCCCGAGGCTTGTCGACGAATGGCAGGAAGAACCGAAGCTATGGGATGCCGTGCGATTCGAATGCGATGTCAGGGGAGGGGAGCCAGGACAGTTCATTCTCACCGGATCTGCGACGCCGCGAGCCGAGAACCAGCCGATGCACAGCGGTGTGGGTCGAATCGCCCGTTTGCGGATGGATACCATGACGCTTTTCGAGCTCGGTATTTCGTCGGGAGCGGTCTCGCTTGGTGCGCTGCTCGATGGCGATTCCGTTGCGGCGTCACTCGGATCCATCGCCGGTATCGCCGGTATCGCGGATTTGCTCTGCCGCGGCGGTTGGCCCCAAGCGGTCGGTAAGACAACTGCCGACGCAATGCGGATAGCCGCCGCCTATATTGACGGTGTTTGCGAGTCTGACGTTTCGAGGGCGGATGGAGTGAAACGCGACCCGGTTAAGGTAAGGGCCTTGCTCTCGTCGCTTGCACGCAATGAATCGACTCTTGCCGGCATGAGGTCCATCGAAAGGGATTTGGGCGTTGACGTCTCAAAGAATACGATTACCGGCTACATGGACGCGCTGCGCCGTATCAATATCGTCGACGATGTCCCCGCGTGGCATCCGGCTCTCAGGTCGCCGGTGAAGTTGCGGCAGGGCGCGAAGCGGCACCTTGCGGACTCATCGCTCGCCGTCGCCCTCATCGGTGCGGACCCGGAGTCGTTGTCATCCGATCCGAAGACCCTTGGCTTGCTCTTCGAATCCCTTGTGCTGCACGATCTCAAGGTTTACGCGGCGGCCAGCGATGCGACCGTATCTCACTACCACGACGCTGACGACCTAGAGGTCGACGCGATTGTCCATCGTCGTGACGGCTCGTGGGTTGCCGTTGAGGTTAAGCTCGGGAGCCCCCAAGTCCCAGAGGCAGTGGAAAATCTGCTTCGACTTGAGCGAAAGCTGGTCGATCGCGGGGAGAGGCCGCCTGCGGCGAAACTCATCGTCATCGGGTTTGGTATGCCGGCTCACGTAACTAGCGAAGGCATCGTTGTTGCTCCGGTCGATACGCTCGGAATCTAAATTATTGTTATTTGCATTTCCAGAAATCCTCTATCTAGACGCCTCCTAGAGGATTTCTGGAAACAATCGGTATTTTGATCTGGGCTACGAAAGGTTACGGGTCCAGATTCCGTGCTGCGTGGAGCCGGTGATCTTGTATCCGTGGCGGTCGATTCACGCCGCAAGCCTGTCCCAGTCGATGCGTTTCCAGTTGCCGCACGGCGCGTGGTTCACGATGAGCCCGCCGGCGACCATGAGCGCGTGGTTGCGTGCCTTGCGCGCCTCGCGCGCGAGCGCCCTCTTCTTGTCCGAAATCTGGACCTCGGCCTGCCTCTTCTTGCATTGAAGCCTGAACCAGGTTCAGTTGACATGGTTAAAAACGAGGGGCGACGCTTTTGCGTCACCCCTCGT
>OLSI01000061.1_pt1 | contig 77671 bp, 55 predicted proteins | sample 1672661 | NCBI WGS metagenome assembly OLSI01 (sample SAMEA3136711, study PRJEB25190) | human gut metagenome | biome: human gut; feature: human-associated habitat; material: faeces | place: Austria | collected 2013 | reverse complement strand
GGGCGCAGGACGTAGCTCTCGCCCTCCATCTCCATAGCGGGGAACATGTTCTCGCGGTAGTGGTCCCAGTGGCCGGAGGTCTTGTACAGGTTCACGGTGCCGATGCAGGGGGTCATGACGTGCAGGTAGCCGCGCTCACGCTCCTTGCCCTTGATGTAATCCTCCAGCTGCTGCCAGACGGTGTAGCCGTTGGGCAGGAACATCGGCAGGCCGCGGCCAACGAGGTCGTCGGTCATGAACAGGCGCATCTCCTTGCCGATCTTGCGGTGGTCGCGCTCACGGGCCTCCTGCTGCTGCTTCTCCCAGGCGTCCAGCTCCTCCTGATTGTGGAAGGCAACGCCGTTGATGCGGGTCAGCATCTTGTTCTCTTTGTCGTTCTTCCAGTAAGCGCCGGACTGCTGGGTGATCTTGAACGCCTTCAGCGCCTTGGTGTAGCACAGGTGGGGTCCGATGCACATATCGACGTACTCGCCCTGCTGATAGAAGCTGAACTCGGTCTCGTCGGCCAGGTCGGCGATATGCTCGATCTTGTAGTGCTCCTGACGCTCCTCCATCAGCTTGACGGCCTCGTCACGGGGCAGGATGAACGGCTTGATGGGAAGATTCTCCTTGCAGATCTTCTTCATCTCTTTTTCGATGGCGGCCAGGTCCTCGTCGGTCAGCTTGGTGTCGCCGAGGTCGACGTCATAGTAGAAGCCGTTCTCGGTGGCAGGGCCGAAGGCAAAGTCCGCCTGCGGGTAGAGGCGCTTGATGGCCTGCGCCATGATATGGGCAGCCGTGTGGCGCAGAACGTGCAGTTCTTCCTCCTGCGGGCACTCGGCGACGGTACCGTCCTTGTAGATGATCTTCATAATTGTACGCTCCTTTTGCAATTGCACAAAAATGCAAATAAAAAATGCTCCATCCCTCGCTTACAAAAGGGATGAAGCATATAGCTCCACGGTTCCACCCAAATTGCGCTTATATCTTATATAAAAGGTAAGCGCCGCTCGTACCGGCTGTAACGGGCCGTACCCGGCGGAGGTTCGCCCCCGCGCTCGGCAGTGGTAAGGCTGCGGGCCGCTGCAAAACCGCTTGCACCACGCGGCGTACCGCGGCGGTTCTCTCTTGTGCAGGACCTCGCATCCCGTTTGTCTGCCTCATGGCTTTGTACAGGATGAAGTTAAGTTATTTATAGCACAAGTGCGGCTTTAAGTCAAGTAGAAAAATTTGGAATGTTGAGGCTGTAGGGGTCGCACATGTGCGGCCCGCAACGTAAAGGCAAGCAGGCGTCTGTCATAAAGCTGCGGGCCGGGCATGCCCGGCCCCTACATTTATACCTCCGCCAGTTTGCACAAAAAACTTTCCACTCCCCTGCTCTGCCCATGTAAAACGCCGAAGTTATTAAATATACATTGACTTTACATATTTATGCAGTTATACTGTATACATCAACCAAGTGAGGGCTTGGGAAGTACAAACATTTGAGATACATTGAATCGAGGAGATCATCATGAAAAAAATCACTGCTCTGATGCTCAGCTCCGCTATGATGCTGAGCCTGGCCGCCTGCGGCGGTTCCGTTTCCACCGAGACGGTTTCCAGCGAGGCTGCTTCTTCTGAGGCTACATCCTCCGAGGCCGTTTCCACCGAGGAGGCCGCTTCTGCCGACGCTGCCGCGGTGACCACCGTCAACGCCGGCAAGCTGACGATGTCCACCAATGCCGCCTTCCCCCCGTATGAGATGACCACCGACAACGGTGATTTCGAGGGCATCGACATTGAGGTTGCGGATGCCATCGCCAAGAAGCTCGGCCTGGAGCTGCAGGTCGACGACATGGACTTTGACGCCGCCCTGCTGGCCGCCCAGAACGGCAAGAGCGACATGGTCATGGCCGGCGTCACCGTCACCGACGAGCGCCTGAAGGTCATGGACTTCTCCGACACCTACGCCGAGGGCATCCAGTCCATCATCGTGCCCGAGGATTCCGACATTGCCTCTGCTGACGATCTGACAGGCAAGGCCATCGGCACCCAGCGCGGCACCACCGGCTACATCTACTGCACCGACGACTTCGGTGAGGACAACGTCATCGCCTACGACGACGGTCTGACCGCTGTGCAGGCCCTGAACAACGGCCAGGTCGATGCCGTCGTCATCGACAATGCCCCCGCCCAGGAGTTCGTTGCGGCCAACCCCGGCCTGAAGATCCTTGACACCGCTTACGCCCAGGAAGATTACGCCATCGGCGTTGCCAAGGGCAACACCCAGCTGCTGGACGCCATCAACGGCGCTCTGGAGGAGCTGCAGGCCGACGGCACCCTGCAGGCCATCGTGGACAAGTACATCACCGCTGAATAAGCGCTTTGCAGCAAGCGGAAAGGCACGCCGGCATCCCGGCGCGCTTTTCTTTTATTTAGTGTGATTTTTCCCGGAAATATGGTATAATACAAATATCGCGCTGTAGGGGCCGCATATATGCGGCCCGCAACCTTCCCGCAGGCAAGAGTTTGCCGGAAAGCCGCGGGCCGGGCATGCCCGGCCCCTACAGGTGTGTTGAATTCAAACAGAAAGAAAGGTTGTGTTGCGGATGGAAGCACAGTTTGAAGCGCTTTCGGAGCTGGTCAAGAACGGCCAGAAGCTGAACTTCGGGCAGGACTTCTTCGTAAAATTTTACCAGGCATTTCTCTACTCGGACCGCTGGCAGCAGTACATCAAGGGCGTGGGCACGACCCTGCTGGTCACGGCCATTGCACTGGTGCTGGGCGTTGTGCTGGGTGCCATCGTCGCTATGGTCCGCGTGGGTTACGCGCAGCAGAAACCCCACCACCGCAACCCGATCCTGGGCATCTTCAACGCCGTAGCGCAGGTGTATGTCACAGTCATCCGCGGCACGCCTATGATGGTCCAGCTGCTCATCATGAGCATGGTCATCTTCGCCAGCAGCCGCAACTTCACGATGGTCGGTGCGCTGGCGCTGGGCATCAACTCGGGCGCCTATGTCTCGGAGATCATCCGCGGCGGCCTCATGGCCGTTGACCCGGGCCAGATGGAGGCGGGACGCAGCCTCGGACTCAACTACATGACCACGATGTTCGAGATCATCATCCCCCAGGCCATCCGCTCCATCCTGCCTGCGCTGGGCAATGAGTTCATCATGCTTTTGAAGGATTCCTCGCTGATCACGGTCATCGGCGGCAAGGAGCTGCTGTATGCCGCGCAGGGCATCATGAACCGTACCTATGAGCCTATGTTCCCGCTGCTCGGCGTGGCCGCGACCTATCTGGTGCTGGTCATGCTGTTCAGCGCGCTGCTTGCAAAATTTGAGAGGAGGCTGGCGCAAAGTGATAGACGTTAAAGGACTGAAGAAGAACTACGGCGGCCTGCAGGTGCTCAAGGGCGTGGACCTGACCATCAACAAGGGCGACTGCGTTGTGCTGGTCGGCCCCTCGGGCTGCGGAAAATCCACGTTCCTGCGCTGCCTGAACCGTCTGGAGGAGCCGGACGGCGGCCATGTCATCTTCAACGGCAAGGAAGTCACCGACCACGACATTGACCATGTGCGCCAGAAGATGGGCATGGTGTTCCAGCATTTCAACCTGTTCCCCCACCTGACGGTGAAGAAGAACATCACGCTGGCCCCCGTGCGTCTGGGCCTGATGAAGCAGCCCGAGGCCGACAAGAAAGCCATGGAGCTGCTGGAGCGCATCGGTCTGGCCGACAAGGCCGACACCTACCCCAACATGCTGTCCGGCGGGCAGAAGCAGCGCATTGCGATTGTGCGCGCGCTGGCCATGAACCCCGACGTGCTGCTGTTTGACGAGCCGACCTCCGCCCTTGACCCCGAGATGGTCGGAGAGGTTTTGGAGCTGATGAAGGAGCTGGCCCGCGGCGGCATGACGATGGTCTGCGTCACCCACGAGATGGGCTTTGCCCGCGAGGTCGCAAACCGCATCATCTTCATCGATGAGGGCATCGTCAAGGTCGATAAGCCGCCGAAGGAGTTCTTCGCCAACCCCGAAAATGAGCGCTTGAAGGCATTTTTGTCAAAAGTGCTGTAAATTTGTATAGAAAGCGGTCTGCCGATGGATTTTCGGCAGACCGCTTTTTTGCCTGCGGAAACGCCCCCGGGCGGATATGGAATCCGCCCCTACGCTTTCACCGCGCACGATATTCTGCTGCTATTATATACGCCCCGGCAAGTTGATTCTTTGCGCAAAATGTGGTAAAATAGCACTATTACTATGGATAACTATGCAACCACGATTTTACACATAAGGAACAGGTATTTTTATGGCTGAAAATCTGCAAACCACCCGCCCGGCTGACGAGGGCTGGACTACGGTCATCCGGCCCAAGACCGGCTGGTTCGACATCGACCTGCAGGAGCTCTGGCGCTACCGCGACTTAATTATGATGTTCGTCAAGCGCAACTTTACCGTGCTGTACAAGCAGACGATCCTGGGCCCCGCGTGGATCATTCTGAACCCGCTCATCACCACCGTGATTTTCAACGTTGTGTTCGGCGGCATGGCCAACATGCCCACCGACGGCGTGCCCGGCTTTTTGTTCTACATGGCCGGCAATACGGTGTGGACCTTCTTTGCCAACTGCGTCAACAATACAGCCAATACGTTTGTGACAAACTCACAGATTTTTGGCAAGGTGTACTTCCCGCGCCTGACGATGCCGGTCAGCCAAGTGCTGACAAGCCTAATCAACTTCGGCATTCAGGCGGTCATGTACCTGATCTTCTGGGTATACTTCTTTGCCACGGGCAGCGGCGTCACCTTTACGCTGTGGGTGCTGGCTGTGCCGTTCGTCGTGCTGGAGGTCATGCTGCTGGGTCTCGGCGTCGGCATCATCGTGTCGTCCTTAACGACGAAGTACCGCGATCTGGCGATTGCCGTCGGCTTCGGCGTGCAGCTCTGGATGTACGCCTCCCCCGTCGTCTATCCGCTGTCGATGCTGGATAACTCCCCGCGCCTGCGGGTGCTCGTCCAGCTCAACCCCATGACGTCGCCGATTGAGATTTTCCGCATGGCTACCTTGGGCACCGGCACGGTCACGACGTTCGGCATTGTGTACAGTCTGATTTTTACCGCTGCGGCGCTGGTTTTGGGCGTCGTGCTGTTCAGCCGCATTGAAAAGACCTTCATGGATACCGTGTAAGAAAGGGGCGCGTAACTATGTCTGCAAATGAAAAACGCCCTGTCATCGAGGTCACGGGGCTGAAAAAGCAATACAAGCTCGGCCAGATCGGCGGCGGCACGCTGACCCACGACCTGCAAAGTTGGTGGGCCCGTGTGCGCGGCAAGGAGGACCCGAACACCGTCATCGGCACCGACCAGCGGCTGTTCGGCCAGACGTTTATGGCGCTGAACGGCGTTGACCTGACTGTCTATCAGGGTGAGGCACTGGGCATCATTGGCCGCAACGGCGCGGGCAAATCCACGCTGCTCAAGCTGCTCTCCCGCATCACCGCCCCCACCGAGGGCGAAATCAAAATTCGTGGCCGCGTGGCCTCGATGCTCGAGGTCGGCACCGGCTTCAACAACGAGATGACGGGCCGCGAGAACATTTATATGAACGGCGCGATTCTGGGCATGACCCGCGCCGAGATCGACGCAAAGCTGCCGCAGATCATTGAATTTTCCGAGTGCGGCGACTTCATCGACACACCCGTCAAGCGCTATTCCAGCGGCATGTTCGTCAAGCTGGCCTTCGCCGTGGCCGCGCATCTCGACAGCGAGATCATGGTCATGGATGAAGTTCTGGCCGTCGGCGATATGAAATTCCAGCAGAAATGCTTAGGAAAAATGAGCGACGTCGCCAATCAGGACGGGCGCACGGTGCTGTATGTCAGCCATAATATGTCGACCATTCGTCAGCTTTGCACCCGCTGCGTCGTACTGGACAAGGGCAGGGTCATGTTTGACGGCGACGTGGAGCAGGCCATCGCGGTCTACATGGACACCACCGACGTCAACGTTGTCCACTACGACCTGGCCGACGTCGCCCGCATGACGGGCAGCGCGGGCAAGCGGTTCCGGCTGGAAACGCTGGATTTCGTCGGCAAGGAGTCGAGCGTGTTTGCCGATACCGAAAAGATGCGGGTGAAAATCACCTGGCGCGTTTCGGAGCCGTTCGCGGGCATCCACATGAAGATGAACCTCCACGCGCGGGATTCGACGCCCGTCGGCATCACCCATCCCGTCGACCTCGGCCCCGCCGAGCCGGGCAAAATCTACACCTCTGTGTTTGAATTTGACCCGAGTCTGCTGGGCGAGGGACAATATTTCTTCTATCTCGACATTTTTGACGGCGCGCTGGCCCACGCGGTCTGCCTGGATAAGCCCGTGACCGAGTTCGCCTTTGAGGTGACGAACAGCGACCTGACGATGCCCGAGTGGGCGTCCGGCTGGGGCCGCATCCACTTCCCGCCCGTCAAGCTCGTGCAGGAGTAACGCATGAAACCGAATTTGTACATCTGCCACACCGCGTATCAGGTCTTGGTCGATCTGCTGCGGGCCGGGCGCTGCGCCGACAAGCCCCACACAATGGTGCTGTCGGCCTCCGTGCCCGACACCGCCGCGCTGGCGGCACGTCTGGACGCGACGGGCGTGGTCAAGACTGTCCTTGTGGACGAGACGCGCTGGCCCGGGACCGTGACGGGGCTGTTTGCCCACCGGCGCGCGGCCCGCGCCTTTGAGAAGCTGTGCGGCTGGAAATTGAACCGTGCAGCGTTTGAAAATGTCTATATCCACAACGATTGGAGCGTGCTGGGCCGCTATTTGCAGGATTGCCGTGCCGGGTATATTCTGTGCGAGGACACGTTCGCCAGCACGCTCGGCCCTGACCAGCATCTTGTGACCGACCAGCGCGCCGCGGCGGATTTTGCCGCGAAGCAGCGCGGAAAAGGCTACCTGTACTGGGGCGACAGCCCGTGGTGCGTCCGCGTCGAGAGTGAGGACGCCGCGCGGTGTACGCTGTTTTCGGCGGACCGCATGGTGACGGACAGCAAGGCCAAACTGTTAGAGAGCCTGACAGACGACGAAAAAGCGATGGTGCGCCGCGTATTTTTGACGCAGCCCCTGCCCGAGAAGGCAGACGGCGCGACGCTTTTGCTGCCCCGCAGCTTTGTGGCCGACGGGCTGATGACCCAAGCGGAGCAGGACGCGATGTTCAAAGCGGTGGCGGAAAAATACGCCGTTGGGCCGCTCTTTATCAAGACACACCCGCGGGACACGACGGATTACGCCGCCCTGTTCCCCGATGCAGTCATTTTGGAGCGCACGATGCCCAGCGAGGTGCTGAACTTCTGCCTCCCCTTCCATTTCGCCCGTGCCGTCACCGTGCAGAGTTTCGTCCTGCGCGGCTTCACCGCGGCGGATGAGAAGATCCTGCTGACGCTGGAGGAGGCGAAGGCACTCCTATAAGCGGCTGAGGATGTAGGGGCGAACATTGTTCGCCCGTCAACTTTACGAAGCAACGCTTTTTCGGGAAAGCTGTAAATGAGGCAAACAGCTGCGGGCGAGCAATGCTCGCCCCTACAGAGAGCTTCCCGCGGATATATTGAGGTATAAAACCATGAAAACAATCGCTGTGATCCCGGCGCGCTACGCCAGTACCCGGATGCCGGGCAAGCCGCTGGCCGATGTGCTGGGCAAACCGATGATCTACTGGGTCTACAAGGCCGCCAGGGCCTGCCCGAAGCTGGACGATGTGCTCATCGCCACCGACGACGAGCGCATTGCCGACGCCTGCAAAACCTACGATATGCGGTATATTATGACCAGGCACTCCCAGACATGGCCCAGCGGATCCACATCCTCGCGGCGCTTGAGCAGCAGCGTCTCGACCACGCCGCCCGAGCCGGCCTTGCGACCGATCAGGCGGGCCGGCATCACGCGCGTCTTGTTGATGACGAGCACGTCGCCCGGCTCGATATAGTCGATGATGTCGCGGAAGATGCGGTGCTCAACGGTACCGCCGTGCTCCAGCGGCGCTCCCGCCTGGGAGCCCTTGCGATCAACCACCAGCAGGCGGCAGGAGTCGCGCGGCTCGGCTGGAGCCTGGGCGATCAGTTCCTCAGGAAGGTTGTAGTCAAAATCATCGGTACGCATAGACACGTCGGATACTCCTTATATAGCTAAAGTCCGCTCTACATCCTAGCAGGCTGCCAGCCCAAATGAACTACTTTTTGGCGGCTTTGCGCTCGTCGCGGATGCGGGCGCGGTCCATGGCCGCCTCGACAGCCGAGAATCGGCAGCCGCAGTAATTCTGCCGATACATACCCAGCTCGCGCGAGCGACGCGTCGCCTCGGGGTAATACGGGCGAAAATCGCGAATCACCGGGGTGAGCCCATGTGCCGCCGCCAAGCGCTCAAGCACGTCATTACAGGTATCGAACAGCTGATACGGCGAGACGGCGAGCGTCGTGCCCACAAACTCAAACCCGCGCTCCCGGGCCACGCGGCACGCCTCGGCCAGACGCAGGGCATAGCATGCGCGACAGCGACGGGCTCGATCGGCGCCCAGCGGGGCCACGCCGGCCTCCCAGCGCTCCCGGTCCTCCCCCGCCTCGATAAGCTCGATGTCGCCATCGGCACACCACCGGCGCAGCTCGTCCAAACGCCGCTGCCATTCATCGTGCGGCTGAATATTGGGGTTTGTCCAGCAGATTGTGGGCTCAAACCCTTCCTCGCGCAGCAGGCGGACCGGCTCAAGAGAGCACGGCGCACAGCAGGCGTGCAACAACAACGGCTTCATCGACATCTCCTCACCCAAAAAAGCGCACGCCGAAGGACGTGTCCTCGCAGGCGACAATGCGGCGGTCGCGCAAAATGGTCCGCACGTAATACCAGTCGCCCACACAGCCCGACAAATGCAAGCCGGTCGCCAGGTAGCACAGCAGCGGATAGCCCGAGAACGCAAACCCCAGGGCAAACGCTGTCGTCACAACAACCGTCGGTGCCAGGCAAACTGCCATGTACCGCCGGCGCGAATACACCACGCCCTCGGCGCAGGCATAGATCATCGCCGTCTCGCGATTCGCCCCAAAGGTCACCTTCGCGCCCACAGGCGCCAGCAGCTTAAAAAACACACCGTGCACCAGCTCGTGCACGGCAAATGACGCCGCCGAAACCGCAGCCAAGCCGACTATCCAGCCCAAGACCGTGGTCCAGCCGCCCGCGTCAGCCGCATCCAAGTCCGCAGGCCCGCCCATAAGCATAAACACCGGCACCAGACACACGGCAAATGCGCCAAGCACGACCATCCCCCACACAAAGCAGGCGTGCAGAAAATCCTCGTCTTCAAACGCATGTATGTTGGAAATCTCATTCATAGCATCTTAGGATAGCGCCCCTGCCACGTACCCGTCCGCATGTGCGATAATGTCGAACGATATGCACGAATTGACCACCGCGTCGCCAGGCCTTGTGCCCGGCCGCGCTCTCACCATATGCGAAGGAGTCCCATGGCATCCAAATACTCCATGAACGACCGTCCCAGCTGGCCTCGCCGCGCCATCGTTACCGCCGGCGAGCCCTACGGCAACAAGGGCCTTCACTTTGGCCACGTCGGTGGCGTCTTTGTCCCGGCCGACTTCTTCGCCCGCTTCCTGCGCGACCGTCTGGGCCGCGAGAACGTCATCTTCACCTCGGGCACCGACTGCTATGGCTCGCCCATCATGGAGAGCTACCGCAAGCTCAAGGAGAACGAGGGCTACGACAAGTCCATTAGCGAGTATGTCGAGTCCAATCACTCCCGCCAGGCCGCGACCCTCAACAACTACAACATCAGCTGTGACATCTACGGCGGCTCGGGCCTTGAGCCGGCGGCCCAGATCCACAACGAGGTGACCGCTGAGATTATCGAGCGCCTGCACGAGCAGGGCACCATCTCCAAGCGCTCCACGCTGCAGTTCTACGATGCCAAGGCCGGCACGTTCCTCAACGGCCGTCAGGTGATCGGCCGCTGCCCCATCCAGGGCTGCAAGTCCGAGAAGGCCTATGCCGACGAGTGCGACCTGGGCCACCAGTTTGAGCCCGAGGAGCTCATCGCGCCTAAGAGCCAGCTCACCGGCGAGGTGCCCGAGCTGCGCCCGGTAGACAACCTCTACTTCGACCTGCCGGCCTACCTCGACTTTATGAAGACCTATACCGACAAGCTCGCCCAGAACCCGCAGGTTCGCCCCGTGGTCTCCAAGACCATGGAGGAGTGGCTGCTGCCGGCTCAGCTCTACATCCAGAACAAGTTCCGCGAGGCCTTCGATGCCGTCGAGGATCAGCTTCCCGAGCACACCGTGCTGGAGCCCGAGGGCAACAAGAGCAGCTTTACCGTCACCTTCCCCAGCTGGAAGGAGCGCGACGATGCCCACGCGGTGCTCGCCAACGGCGGCGTGCGCTTCCGCAGCGGCAAGGCGCTCGTACCCTTCCGCATCACCGGCAACATCGACTGGGGCGTTCCGGTGCCCGAGGTCGATGGCGTCTCCGACGTCACCTGCTGGTGCTGGCCCGAGAGCCTGTGGGCGCCCATCAGCTATACGCGTACCGTGCTCGCACGCGATGCCAAGGCCGCCGGCGTGACCGAGGGCGTCGCCGCCCAGGATGCCGCCCTCATGGGCGAGCCCGCTGCCGATTCCACACAGGTACCCGCACCCACCTACCAGCACAGCTCGCTCGACTGGCGCGACTGGTGGTGCTCTGACGACGCTCAGATCTACCAGTTCATCGGTCAGGACAACATCTACTTCTACTGCATCGCGCAGACCGCCATGTGGGAGGCCCTGGGCTGGAACCTCACGCAGAGCACCGTCAGCGCCTGCTACCACCTGCTCTACATGGGCAAAAAGGCCAGCTCGTCCTCGCAGACGCCTCCCCCGCCGGCAGACGACCTGCTCAACCACTACACCTGCGAGCAGATGCGCGCGCACTGGCTGTCGCTCGGCCTGTCCGAGAAGCCGGTAAGCTTTAGCCCCAAGGCATATGACACGCGCGTGACCGGCAAGGACAAGGACGGCAACGAGGTGCGCGCCTGCGACGACAAGCGCGTTATCGACCCGGCCCTTAAGGAGAGCGCCCTTTTGACCGGCGTGTTCAACCGTCTGGCACGCAGCTGCTTCTACGGCGTCGCCGTCAAGGAGGGCGACGAGAGCCCCTACCGCAACGGCTGCATCCCCGCTGGTGCCGCTTCTGACACCGTGGTCGAAGCCGCCCAGCAGGCAGCCCTCGCCTTTGAGCAGGCCATGTACAAGTTCGAGACGCACCGAGCGCTCGCTGTGTGCGACGACTACCTGCGCGCCGCCAACAAGCGCTGGAGCGATGCCTCCAAGGCCGCCAACAAGCTCGAGGGCGAGCCGGCCAACGCCGCCATGACGCAGGCCCTCGTCGACGCCTTTACCGAGCTGCGCGTGGCGACCGTCCTGATGCACGGTATTGTGCCGGCCGGCTGCGAGCTCATCTGTGAGTACTTCGACGTTGACCAGGTCGCCTTCTTTAGCTGGGACAACATCTTTGCCTCCACGGACGAGTTCGTGGAGAGCCTGGGCGAGAAGCCCGGCGAGCACCGCGTGAAGCCGCTGCCCCCGCGCTTCGACTTCTTTAGCAAGCACGAGAGCCAGTACTAAAGCACGCCAGCAGCGGCGTGCCCGGAAAGTAGTCAATTTGGAACGGGAAGGAAAGACGGATGTCCAAGCCGCGTCGTCGTAAGCAGAAAAAGCAGGTTAAGCCCGAGCTCAAGCTTAGGCAGTTTGCCTCCACCGAGCTTTCCGACCAGCTTGCCGCCCTTCCCTGCGCCGCCGACCTGCCGTGCTTTATGGTCGATACGGTCGCCGGCGCCTATGCGTCCGCCGATGCCGAGCTCATGATCGAGGGCTTCGGCGCCGCGGTCACACGCCCGGTCACACTGCGCGCCAACACGCTCAAGGCAACCGCCGAGGACATCGCTGCGGCGCTCGATGCCGCTGGCATCGCCCACAACCCCGTCGCCTGGTACCCGGACGCCTTTATCCTGCCCGAGGCCCAGGTTTCCGATCTGTGGGACCTCGACATCTACCGCGACGGCAAGATCTATCTGCAGAGCCTGTCGTCCATGATGCCGCCGTTGGTCCTGGGCGCCCAGGCAGGCGAGGACATCCTGGACATGTGCGCAGCCCCTGGCGGCAAGACGACGCAGATCGCCGCCCTCACCCAGGGCCAGGCACACCTCACGGCCTGCGAGATGAGCATTCCCCGCGCCGAAAAGCTTGAGTCCAACCTCCACCGCCAAGGTGCCAAAAACGTGCCCGTCATGCGCATCGACGCACGCGAGCTCGACGAGTTCTTCCGCTTTGACCGCATCCTGCTCGACGCCCCCTGCACCGGCACGGGCACCGTCATCAGTGGCAACGAGAAAAGCCTGCGCGGCCTGACCGAGCAGTTGCTGAGCAAGTGCGCCCGCTCGCAGCGCGCGCTTCTGGACCGCGCCATGGGTGCCCTCAAACCGGGCGGCACGCTCGTCTATTCGACCTGTTCGATCTTGCCGCAGGAAAACGAGGACGCCCTGCAAGAGGCCCTCGACAAGCATATGGACTGCGAGCTCATCCCCCTCGACGGCACGCCAAGCGAAAGTGAAGCACGACGCACCCAGGAAGCTGGTGAGGAGCCGCGCATCGAGTCCAACGCTCTGACCGAAGCCATTGCCGCGGGTCAGGTATCGGCCATCGCCAACGGCCTGCCCGGCACGCTCACCATTCCGCCTAGCCGCGATTTTGAGGGCTTCTACATTGCCCTGATCCGAAAACGCAGCTAGCGCACGGATCCAAAACTCAACAAGCTATCTCTGTGCGCGTTTGCCCTGCTGGTCGCGATGCTGTTTAAGCATCGCGCGCTCCTTGCGTTCGGCCCTTTTGCCCTTAATGGCCGTGACCACAAAGTAGATGACCGCGGCGGCAACGATTGCGGCCACACACAGGCCGATCGAGCCAAACATTGCTGTCAATTCCATACCGCGTCACCTCTCTTTTAAACGGGACTTTCAAGATAGCACCTCGATCCCCGCCACCACAGCTCCTTCACGTTCGCCGGCCCTTCGGTCTAACGGATGGCGCGGCGGGGAAAAATCAACTCGTCAAACGATTTAGCATTCGCAATTCCGGCTGCATCGCGCCGGCCATCATCACATAGAATCGAGCCTCCATGGATACCCTCAACGATCTAAATGAGCGCGTCGACGCCTTCGTCGGCACCAGCTCCTTCGACACGCCTGCGGCGGCAAACGACCAAGCTCCCATCGATGTGCCCGCCGAGGTGCACGAGGACATCGTCGCCTCGGTCGATTTTTCCGAGGTCGAGCTCGCAGACGAGTTCACCGAGCCCCAAGTAGCCGTCACGCCCAACGGCCTGCTCCCTATGGAGCCCCTGCCCATCGACGGACGCCTGCGCAAGGCTGCCCTTCGCATGCCCGACGAGATCGAGGAGGCCAGCGGCTTCACGCTCTTTGGCCGACGCATCAAGTCGCTCATTTACACCACCGATGTCGCGGTTATCCGCAACTCCAACGCCGAAGCCGTCTTTGCGGTCTACCCTTTCACGCCGCAGCCCGCCATTACGCAAGCGCTGCTGACCGTCGCCGAGTGCCCGGTCTTTGTAGGCGTGGGTGGCGGAACTACGACCGGTAAGCGCTCCGTGCAGATGGCAGCCGTCTCCGAGATGCAGGGCGCGGCGGGCTGCGTGGTCAACTCCCCCGCTACTGCCGAGATGGTCGAGCACATCACCAACATCGCCGACATCCCCGTCATCGCCACGGTCGTTCGCTGCGACGACGATGCCCACGCCAAGGTGCGCGCTGGAGCCAAGATTCTCAACATCGCCGCCGGCAAGAACACGCCCCAGGTCCTACGCGAGCTGCGCGAGCACTATCCCAACCTGCCGCTTATCGCGCCGGGCGGCAAGACGCCCAAGAGCATTCGCGAGACCATCGCCGCCGGCGCCAACGCCATCATCTGGACGCCGCCTTCGGCCCAGCAGCTACAGACCGACATGATGCAGCGTTATCGCAAGATGAAGGAAGACGCCACACCTGTCATCTCGCGCGACGACGTGCCCATTATCGACCAGGTCGCCGCCGCCGAGGTCAGCCAAGTCGAGAACATGAATCCCGATGTGCCGATTCCCGACGAAGTCATCGAGCGCGTCGCTTCGATCCACGAGCGCGTCGAGGAGCATCGCGCCAACCGCGGCCTCAAGCCGTCACTGCACGGCTTCTTCTTCCGCGGAAAGAAACGCTAGCCGCAACAGCAAGGCCCGCCCCACAAACGTGAGACGGGCCGTTTTCGTTTGAGCAATCATGCAGCGACGTGATGGGGCAAATTAATCCACGCGCTTGTCGCCCATAAAGAAGAGCGCCACCGTACCAGGTCCGGTATGCGAGCCAATCAGAGTACCGATGTCATTGATCTCAATCTTGCCTTTAAGCTGCGGAACCCGTTCCTCAATCAGCGCCGCGACCGCCTCGGCATCCTCGCGGCACGCCGACTGCGACATGATGCACTTACCCGAATAATCTGCACCGTCCTGTACGTGTGCCATCATGGTCTTAGCCATCTCGGAAATCGCGCGCTTCTTAGTGCGAATCTTCTCACGTGGCGACAGCTTACCTTCGCAATCGACCGTCATAAGCGGGCAAATCTTAAGCGCCGTGCCGATGATCGCGCTCGCGGCCGAAATGCGACCGCCGCGCAGGTAGCTCGACAGATCGGTCGGAGAAGAACCAGTGGTGCAGGTTGAGCTTGTGCTCCTCGATCCAGGCAGCCGTCTCGTCGAGTGAAGCCCCGCTATCGCGCACATCGGCGGCATATTCCAACAACAGGCCAAAGCCCGAAGACGCCGCCAGCGAATCGATGACGCGCACCTTGCCGCCCTCGGGATAGCGATCCGCAAGCATCTGCGCCGCGACGCAGGCCGATCCATACGTGCCCGAAATACCCGACGACAACGTCAGGTGCAGCACGTCTTTACCTTCGGCAACAAACGGCTCCCAAAACTCCTCGTACTCACCCACGCTCACCTGAGACGTCTTGGGCATGGCGCCCGCGGCAATCTGGGCAAAAAACTCGTCCGGCGTAATCGACTGATACAGATCGTCCGTATAGACAACATCGTCGATCTCGTAATGAAAACACACGACAGGGATATTGCGCGACGCAAAGAACTCACGGGTTCGATCGGCGGCGGATTCACAGGTCAGGACAAAATCACTCATATGAGGCTCCTTACTCATTGCTGCGCAAATTATCGCACAGTGAGCCTACATGCGGTACATATGTCCACTATTTACCAAATCGAACCAAAAATAGTGAACATCTTTACCACCATCGTCTCCACCGACCCGACGCATAAATATCTGAGAAAACACCCTCTGTCGTCTCCACCCGACCAACACATCTACCTTCACTAAATCGATTTACCAAACCGTTCAGCCGACAATTCAACCGCTGGCGCAAAATCGAAACAAAAGCGGCGCATACTGGTAAACGTTTGACGCTGTTTATCAGTTTTACCAGCCCCATCGGAAGGTGTTTCATGGTCGCATTCGATCGCAACCCGCAAGACTTCAAGTATCTGCGCCTGCTGTCGAGACAGTTCCCCACCGAACAATCCGCATTTACCGAAATTATCAACCTCTCGGCAATTCTCAACCTACCCAAGGGCACCGAGCATTTTATGAGCGACGTGCATGGTGAGTACGAAGCCTTTATGCACATCCTCAACAACTGCTCGGGCGTCGTGCGCGAGCATGTCGACGAGATCTTTGGCGATACGCTCTCCTTTGACGAGAAGGGCGAGCTGTGCACGCTCATCTACTACCCGCGCGAGAAGATCGACCTGGTCCGCAGTCAGCGCGAGGACTCGCCCACCTGGTACAAGACGATGCTTGACCAGCTTATCATGGTCGCCCGCTCGCTTTCGAGCCGCTACACGCGCTCCAAGGTGCGTAAGGCCATCCCGCGCGACTACGCCTACATCATCGACGAGTTGTTGCACACGCACCCGGACGAGAACAACTACCGCGTGCGCTATCACGAGCGCATCGTGGAGTCCATCCTGGAGACCGCCAGCGCCGACGACTTTATCGAGTCGCTCGCCTCGCTCATCAAGCGCCTGGCCGTCGACCACCTGCACCTGGTGGGCGACATCTTCGACCGCGGCGGCGGCGCGGCCAAGATTATGGACCGTCTGCTCACCTACCATTCACTCGACATCCAGTGGGGCAACCACGACCTGCTGTGGATGGGCGCTGCGGCCGGTGAGCCCGCCTGCATCGCCACGGTGTTGCGCAACAACCTACGCTACGACAACTACGAGATCCTGGAGAACGACTACGGCATCTCGCTGCGTGAGCTTGTCGCCTTTGCCGATGCCACCTACACCGCCGGTGAGTCCATCACCCCGCTGATCAAGGCCATCAACGTGCTGCTCTTTAAGCTCGAGGGCCAGATTATCCAGCGCCACCCCGAGTTCGATATGACCGACCGCCTGTTACTCGACAAGATCGACCACGACACCGGCACGGTCACGCTCGCCGACGGCAGCGTGTGGCCGCTCAAGACCAACGACTTCCCCACCGTCGACTCGGCGGACCCCTACACGCTCACGTCTCAGGAGCAGCACATCATCGACAAGCTCGTGTCCGAGTTTGTCACCGCCGATCACCTGCATCGCCATATCGATTTCCTCTACACCCACGGCTCGATGTACAAGGTCGCCAACGGCAACCTGCTCTTCCATGGCTGCGTGCCGCTCAACGAAGACGGCACCTTTAGCAGCATGAACTGCCTGGGCACCTGGCACGCAGGCCGCGATTATCTCGATTTTTGCGACCACATCGCCCGCCGCGCCTGGCGCGTGGGCGACCGCGACGCTCTCGACTGGATGTGGTACCTGTGGATTGGCTTTAACTCACCCGCCAGCGGACGCCTGGTGCGTACCTTTGAGCGCGCCTATATCGCCGATAAGAGCACCTGGGTCGAGCCGATGGACCCGTACTTTACGCTTACCAAGTCGCCCTCGGTCTGCGATGATATCATGCGCGAGTTTGGCGTCGCGCCCATGGCATGCTCGCCGACCGGCCACATCATCAACGGCCACACGCCCGTTAAAACCACCAAGGGCGAGCAGCCCATCCGCGCCGAGGGCAAGCTGCTGGTCATCGATGGCGGCTTCTGCCGCGCTTACCATCCCAAGACGGGCATCGCCGGCTATACGCTCATCTCGAGCTCGCGCGGCTGCCGCCTCAAGTCGCACCGGGCCTTTACGACGGTTGCCGAGGCACTTACGCGCAACGTGGACATCGAAAGCGAGACCAACCGTTTTGACCAAGCAGACCGTCGCCGCATGGTGAGCGACACCGATACTGGCGCCAAGATTCGCAGCCAGATCCAGGATCTGCGCCAGCTGCTCGATGCATATAGAAACGGTGCTATCGAAGAGCGCGTCTAGCCCCACCCGCGGGGATTGGCTAAACTTGCTGAGTTTGTCATCCCCACGGCGTCCCCGTGCCACCCTAAGGCAGGTACCATGCAAAAGCTCCTTGCGCAGATCATGAAATTTGGCGTCGTCGGTGTCATTGCCACGGTTATCGACTTTGGCATTATGAATCTGCTCCACTACGGTCTGGGCCTCAACATCCTAATCGCCAACACCAGCGGCTTTATCATCTCACTCATCTTTAACTACCTCGCAAGCATGAAGTACGTGTTTGCGCACAAGGAAGGCATGAGCCGCCGCCGCGAGTTCATCATCTTTGTCGTGCTGTCCGTGATCGGTTTGGTGCTCAACGACGGCATCGTGCTGGCGCTCAACGCCGGTCTGGGGCTCGAGGCCAATATCGCCAAGATCTGCGCCACCGCGCTTGTCATGGTCTACAACTTTGTGACCCGAAAAATCTTCCTGGAGGGCGACGAGACCAAGTAGCTCGAAACCCCTGCAGCATTACGGCGCCCACGGACGACGTGTACTCAGCGCAATATCGTCCGTGGGTGCCGCTCGTTTACGGGCAAATTTTCAACGTTTGCGGATTAGCTCTTGAAAATTTGGCGAGTTCATATAGTTCTTGGCAAAGACCTTACGTTTCCCTTGTAAAAGCTCTAAAGTATCCTCTGCTCGATTCATCAACGCATTGGATGTGATTACGTGCGCAAGGCGCTGGCACAACCTCATACCAAGCAGTTCCTCAAGTTTGCTGTCGTGGGTCTTATCTCCTTTGGCATCGACTGGGGCATGCTCATTGCGCTCGTCGAGCTGTTCCACCTCGACTTTTTGATGAGCACCACGGTTTCGTTTATCACGTCCGTCGTGGTCAACTACTGGCTCAGCATGAAGTACGTGTTCGACCACCGCGAGGGCATGAGCCGCAAGCGCGAGTTCACGATCTTCACCATCCTGTCGGTGATCGGCCTGGGCCTCAACGACCTGTACATGTTTGTGGGCGTCACGTTTTTGAGCATCGGCTACCAGGCCATGAAGGCCATCGCCACGTTCCTCGTCACCTGGTACAACTACTTCAGCCGCCGCTTCTTCCTCGAGGGCGCACGGTCGTAGTCGATTCACTATTTGCTTGAATGTATAACCGGTTGGAATTCCCGTTCCAACCGGTTTTTTTGTTTACCGAGAGACCCGGTGGCCCAGTCCCATTCGCACGAAAAACAGGCGGCCCGGATGTTTGTCCGAACCGCCCGTATGGTGCGATATGTCGAGGCCTCTAGCCTGTTACGTAATACCAGACCACGTTGTCGCCGTTGGAGAGAACGTAGTTGCTGCAGGCCGTCATGGGCGTTGTGCCGTTTACGGAGTACATCCAGCCGCTCGTGCCGCCGTACTGTTTTTCGGCCAAACCACCAATCGCAGAAACATACGTGCCGTACGACGAGCCGTGTGCGTTGACAGAAAGGCCCAGCGCGCACAGGGCATCGTAGACGGTAGCGCCTTCGTTAAAGGTAAAGGTGCCACCAGAGGACACAGGATTGCCCACAGCGCTCGATGCGACCGAAACCGTCACCGTAACGTAGTTGGACTCCTGTGAGCCGCTTTGGCTGCCCGAGGAGGCGTTTCCACCATTAGAGGATGAGGCTCCATCAGACGACTGGCCACCGCCCGAAGAAGCACCGCCAGACGCATTGGAAGTATCACCGGCTCCCGTATTTTGGGCAGCGGATTTATCGCCAGACTTCTTGCCGCCCCGGTCCTCGGACTTCTTGCTATCCGAGTTTTTGTCCGATTCCTTGTTTGAAGACTCGGAATCGTCCTTGGCGTCGTTCGAACCCTTGGGCTCGTCTTTTGCATCATTCGAAGATTTGGAATCCTTGGAACTAGCCTCGCCCGAAGCGGCAGACGAGCCAGACCCCTTGGTGTCCTTGGCGACGACGCTCTCCCCCGTCACGGTCTGAACGATCCAGTCAATGGACCAGGCGCCGCTCTCGGAAGGATGGACGAAGCCCAGCGAGACGACGATCAGAATGGTGCACGCGGCAGCAAGAACGCCAAGGAGCGCCTTGCGACGAGAGGCGGACGCCGCCGAAGCGGCGCCCTGTTGCTTTGCATCGTCGAACTGAATGAACGAGGAATCTGGTTGCTTGGGGTCAGCGTCCTTGGATTTATTGGACACAACCCTCACCTACCGACGTTTGGTGAACACGAACACGCCGACGATGGCGAGACCGATGACGCCGGCGGCAACGCCAACAATGGCGAGCGGGTTGGTGCCAGTCTCCTGCTCGGAAGCACTAGAGGACTTCTTAGCAGTGGTCGTAGAAGCAGCACCCGTATCGGACTTGGAATCGGACTTCTTGTCGGACTTGCTGTCCTTCTTGTCAGACTTCTTGTCAGACTTCTTCTCGTCCTTCTTATCGGACTTATCGGAGTCCTTCTTGTCGGACTTGTTGTCCTTGGTCTCGGTCTTGGTCGACACCGTCGTCTTGGTCGTCGGCTTATGACCCGGGGCGACAGCGCCGCCCTTCGAGCCGGAGCCGGAACCCGTGCCAGCGCCAGTGCCGGAACCAGTACCGGTACCAGAACCGCCGCCGCCATTCGAACCAGCGCCGCCATTACCGCCAGGGTTAACGGCATTCTTGGTCCACTTGGCATACAGCGTCAGATCGGCCGTCACCGGCGTGCTAAAGTCATACGCCTGCGTGCAAGCCTCATCGGTATACCAACCGCCGAAAGTGTAGCCATCGCGCGTCGGATCGGCCGGCTTGACCAGCTTGCCATCGGCCGTAGCAACAAACTTAGTGTCGCAAGCAGACCCGCCGTTGGAGTTAAAGGCAACCGTCCAAGACTCGACAGCTCCAAGTTTAAACAGCGTGCCCGAATCATTAATGTAGTAGAGATTGCCAGAAGCATCGGCAATGACCGGAGAGTCACAGTACTGGTAATGGCCAGCCGCATCATAAATCTGCGTCGCCTCTGCATCGCCGAGCGTATAGCGATACACGCCACCACCAGCAGAGTAGTTGACGTAATCCTTGCTATCCGCGCTGTTAACGGTGAAGTACACATAGGTCTTGCCGCCCTGAACACTCACCAGCGGAGTAGCAGCAATACCGTTGAGGCCAGCCGGCAGCGCCTTGCCGTCGGCAGCAGCGACCATCGTGGTCTTACCCGTCTTCAGGTTATAGAGAACCAGAGCAGAGCCAGTAGCCGTCTGTCCGCCGACAATCAGATTGTCACCAGACACCGCAGGGGCGCTCAGATTATTCGTAAGGCCCAGATCAACCGTCTTCTGTTCACTCAGCACGCCCTTCGCCGAAAGCGAAATCACATGGAGCTTTCCGTCGTGCGTCATCTGATAGAAGGTCGAACCATTGGACGGATCGGCAATGCAATCGGCATTTGCGACAGCGCCGAGCTTCATGGTCGAAACGACATCGCCCGTCGTCTTATCAATGCACTTAAGCGTACCCGCGCTCGTAGGAACGATGGCATACTTATCCGTCAAAGCCGCACCAGTCCAGTAATAGCCCTCGGCAGGGTCGATGTTCTGCCAAGAAACTTCGCCCGTGGCAATCTTAATGCGCGCAAAGGAGCCGTTGCCGTAAGTCGCGTTGTAATTCTCGTCATACGAAATATCGACCGAGCCTACATAGACGTACTCGCCGTCCGAAACGACGGTGCAGGAGCTCTGCGTCAAGTCCGTCAAACCAGGCGTCAGCCACTTGCAGATCAGCTTGTCTGCAGTAATCGCCTGGACCGCACCGCCGTTGAGCGGAACGATGATAAGGCCATTGGTATAGATCGGACGAGAGGTATAGCTCACCTTGGAGGCAAGCGGCGCAGAGGCAACCTTTTTGCCCGTGGACGAATCGATCTTAATGAGCTCGTTCTCGGTCGCGATGTACACAAAGCCGTTAGCAATGACAGGCTCGCTGCAGTTGGCATACTGCTGACCAGACTCGACCTTCCAATCGAAGGCCCATTTAAGACCGGCGGCCTGCGCAGGCGTCTTGGCATCCGTTACGGTCGAACCGTTGCCACTGTTGCCGTAGCCGGCCCACTCGGCATCCCAATCAGGAGTCGTCGCGCTCGGATCCACGACAATCTTGTCGGGATCGGGCATGGGCGAATTATCGGTGGTATAGGCAAGCGTGACCTTATCGCCGCTCTTGAGCGTAATCTGATTGGCGCAGAGTAAGGAGGGCTCTCCGTTGATATACAGATGCCAATATTTATTGGTCGCAGCATCCCAACCATACGGCTTGTGATCGAACGGCGAAGTAATGGAATTCAGGAACCAGTACTCACCACTCTGGGAGCCGTTGTACGCAACGCCCTTGGCCTTCAGAACTGCCTCAATAAGGTTCTGGGCCGTGGAGCCTTCGGGCAGAGAAACATTGCTTGCCGTGCCCCAACGCGTATTGTTCCCGTTGACATCGGGACCGATAACATCGGCGGATCCAAGCACCTGACCGGGGAGGGCATCGGCGTCAGCACCATACATAAAGGTGACGGCGTCACCCTCCTGGAGCCTGTAGGCACCGGCGCCAACGTCGGCGAACTTGCCATTTACGTAGAAGCGCCAATAGCTCTTGGTCGCAGCATCCCAGCCATAGGACTTACCATCAAACGGCGAAGTAATGCCGTTGAGGAACCAGCCCCAAGACGATTCGCCAGCATCGAGAGTAAGGCCGGTCTGCTCAAGGAGATCCTTGGCAGTAGAGCCTGCCTTGAGACTCGTCTGGCCCGTCGAAGCCCAAACCTGCTGCTTGCCGTCCTTGTCCTTACCAAGCACCTGAACGGAAGCATGAACGGAATCAGAGGGCAGCTGGTCGCCCCAGCCACCGTAGAACCACGTGACGGTATCGCCAACATGGATGGTGACATTGTCCGCCGTATAGTCACTCGACTTGCCGTTGATGAACAGCTGCCAATAGGTCGAATAATCTTGGGGCGTACCCAGCTCAACACCGTTGTACTTAAGGCTCAGAATGAAGGAGCCCGCAGCAACGGCGTCAATGTCGTTCGCCTCGAGTGCGACCTTCGTAAGATCAAGCGCGCTCGAACCGGACGTCACCACATACTGCGCATTATCGACCCAAGTCTGAGTCTTGCCCTGGGCATCGCGACCAATGACGGTCACATTTGCGGCAACCTGGTCCTTAACGACAGGGGACGAGCTACCAGCCGTATAGGCAAACTCAATCTTCTGCCCCTGGGTGAGCTTGACGCTGCTCGCGCCAACCGAGGAAGACGCGCCGTCGACGAACAGCTGCCAGAAGGCATAAGTCGTCGGATCGTAGGCAAGCGTGCGACCATCGCTCGGGGATGTGATGCTTTCGAGGTAGAAACCGTATGCCGTGTTCGGTTCGTACTTCGCCTTGAAGCCCGTCTTCTCCTGCAGCTTAATGAAGGCATCCGCAGCCGTCGCGCCCTCGTCGAGCTTGAGCTGCGTAGGTGCCACCCAGGTCTGAGCCTTGCCGTCAGCATCGGTGCCGATAATCGAGAACGAGACCTCGACCTGCTTCTTGGCGACATCGCCGGTTTCTGTCGGGTTCTCTGTCTGAACGGCAGCCGCGGCGGCAGATCCCGCTTGGCCAGCGGATGCCGTCGAAGACTGCTCGCTCGTGGCAGGGCTCTCCCCCGTCGCCGAGCCTTCGTCGCCAGTTGCTGCCTCTGTTATGGCTGCACTAGCTGCAGGCGCGCCCTCGGAATCCGAAACCTCGGCGCCACCCTGCTCAGCGGTACCGCCCGCAAGCGCTGCGTCCTCGCCCGGCGTCGCAGTCTGAGCCACAGCCTCGGCAATGCCCTCGGCGCCCTCGGCCCACAGCTGAGCCGGTGTGGTGCCAAAGGCCATCGCGAAGGCCAGGAATGCCACCAGGCCGCGCTTGGCTACGCCGCGCGCAATTGCGCCACGGCGATGCGAGACGCGCTGGCGCTCGTCCTCAAACATATCCATTTGTCTCCTACTGTCTGTACTTGGAGCGTTGCCTTGAGGCTGCCCCACGTCATCGCGCATGTTGCGCTCGAGTTCCCCCATCGGGGTCCTCCTTCCCTCCAGAGCCCTATGCACACCGGCGGCATACGCCGCAGCCGCATGCAAGATGGGAGGCGATCCGACTTAACCTTAACGGCTCAGGCGCGCCGTCCGATCTGCGACGCGAACATCCCGAGCCAAGAGGAATTACGGTTACTGGTACAGCCGGGGACTTGCACCCCGATTCTCCCAAACGCGCAGGAAGGCCGCGCATTCGTGCGTCTCCGCACCACCATCCAGGCCATCGATTAATACCGCCAATATGCTATCACGCAAAAGGGCCTCGCACGCAGGCGAAGCCCAAGGTAAAAGCTATTGTTTGCGATAGGAAAATGCGGTGACGGTCGCAGCCTCTAGTGCTTGCCGCCGTGGCTGTTGAGCCAGATATTGCGGCCCAGCATAAGCGCCAGCACCAGCGCACTCACATAGCCCATAAAGCCAATGACCGGGATACCAAACACAACCGGCTCGATGCGCGCGTAGTACACCACCGACGAACCGATAAACAGACCGGCGATCACAATTGCCATCGACATGCGGTCGATAATTCCGCCCAGCTGTCGCAGCGCCTTATCGCTGCTCATGATCTGCGTGTTTACCTTAAGCTGGCCGCGCGTAAGCATACGCGAAGCCAAGCCCAGATACTCGGCCGCCTCGAGCGAGCCTTTTGCCGCGCGATAGCTGCTCGCGGCAAGATCGCGGCTCATCTCGCGCATGCGGGCGTAGGTGCTCTTCTCGTTTTTGATGTGCGTCTGGATGATCTGGATCATGTTGACGTTGGGCATATACTCAGTCAGCAAACCCTCGAGCGTCACCATGCCGCGCGCGAACATCGTTACCACGCTCGGCAGCTCAACATCGTTTTTGCGCGCCAGGTTTAGCAGCGAGGTCAAAAACTCGCCGATATCCAGATCCTTCAGGTCAAGGCCCGCAAAGTCAGCCACGATAAAGTCCAAATCGGACAAAAAGGCCGAATGATCGAGCTCAGCCGAATCGCCGCGCGTCACGGCGAAGCGCATGAGCGAATCCTTGAGCTTGGGCACGTCACCCTCGGCCACAGCGAAAATCATGTCCTTAACGATGCCACGATCGTGGCTCGACATGCGTCCGACCATGCCCAAGTCGATAAAGTAAACGATACCGTCTTTGAGGATGATGTTTCCCGCATGCGGGTCAGCATGGAAAAAGCCGTCGTTGAGCACCTGCGTCGAGTAGTCCTCGACAATCGCCGAGCCGATCTTTTCCAGGTCATAGCCCTCGGCCACCAAGCGTTCAGGATCGGCGATCGAAATGCCGTCGACGTAGTCCATAACCACCACGTGCTCGGTGCACAGGTCCAGATAGGATTTAGGGCACGTCACGCCATGAACGCTCTTATGGAACTCGTAAAAGTCATTGAGGTTTTGGGCCTCGGCCAAAAAGTTGGTCTCCTCGCGAAACGAGGTCCACAGCTCCTCGACCACGCCGTGCAGGTCAACGAATTGATCGGTGTTGACGAACTTGGAAACGATACGCACCACCGAGCGGATGATATCGATGTCCTGCGCCATAACCTGCTGCGCACCGGGGCGCTGCACCTTGACGGCCACGTCCTCGCCCGTCACCAGACGAGCGCGGTGCACCTGCGCGAGCGATGCGCTACCAAGCGGATTGGGATCGATCGCATCGAACATCTCCCCCAGGCGCAGGCCGTATTCTTCCTCCAGACAGCGAAGCACTACCTCGTACGGCACCGGCTCCACGTCGGAGCGCAGACGACGCAGCTCGTCGCAAAAGCGTTGCGGCAGAATCTCGGACCGGTTGGCCAGAATCTGCCCCATCTTGACGAACATGGGGCCGAGTTCCTCGAGCAGGCGGCGCAAACGAACCGGCGTGAGGTTATCCCACACGCGGTACTTTTTGACCAGGCGAACAATCTGCCCAATGCGTTCGCGACGACCCGCCGGCGTGAGCTGGTATTCCTCGTCCGGTGCCATCGCGTCGGGCTCCTCGGGCACCATATCGACAGCGCGTGGCTTCTTGCGAGCGCCCGAGACGGCAGCGTCGACCTCATCGACAACCGCCGCCTCGTTACCCAGAGGATCTAGATTGTTGTAATCGGTGGTGGAATCTGCCATCTGCGCTGCTACTCGGCCTCTTCGGTATCCTTCGCATCGTCGGGCTCAACGGACTCGACGGGCACCGAGGTCACGTTGTCCTCGACCGAATCGACGATGTCGCGCACATGGGCCAGGAAGGCCGTGCGCTCGGGGGCGGTCATGACGCGGACCCGGGCAAGGATGAGCTCGTCAAGCACGCGCTGGGCCGCGGTCTCGCCCTGCATGCCCAAGCGCTCGGTCAGGTCGGAGATGGTGCCGCCGGCCTGCTCGAACATGTCGGACACACTGCGGGCGATATCGGGAGTGGCGGTGTCCTTGCGGACCTGCTCGCCTTTGGTGTTAAGGTCGTCGAGGACCTTCTTGCCGCCTTCGACAGCAACGGCGGCAGCGCCAAAGCCCACGTTAATGGCGCCGTTAACAAGCTGATCGAGTTTCATAACCATGGTTATCTCCAATCACAAACAACTGCATTGGCGTTCTTGTACCCAAGATTGAGCGAAAGCGACAAAGCGTTTTAGCGCTATTCGATCGACGGGAAATCCCTACCTGATGTTGTCGTTCATCGCGAAAGAGTTCTTCATGGCGCAGCTCGTGGTGTAGAGCACCTTGCCCAGTAGAGCATCGGTCTCCACGCGCACAAGCTCGGCAAAGTCCTCGTTGGCGCGTGCAAGCTCGGCAGGCACCTCGACCTCGGGCAGAGCGGCTACGGCAGCATCGACGTCATGGATCTGCTTGTGGCCCATGCCACCGACCTTCTCCTGGTAGGCCTCGACCGCGCGACCGCACTCATGGAAGCGGACGTCAGCCAGCGCGCCGATCAGGCGGTTGGCCCAGTAGAAGTTTTCGGACGTCACGCGAGCCTGCGTGTCGGCATAGTACTCGGGCATGGTCTCGACGTTGGCGTACAGCGGGACCAGCGCGTTAAACGAATTGGAGCCAAAGGCCATCCACTGCACGGCGCGATACGCCGGCCGCGCATAGGGGCGCAGCTGCAGCACGGCGAGCTGGCTGTTGCGGTTGATGCCGATGGGACGATAAGCGCCGCGCGTAGCGGGCGTGCCCTTGCTGCCGTAACAGTCGTACTCCGTGCCCTGGTAGTGGCTCGAAAGCACGTACTTGATGTCCTCGATGGTCACCTTACGCTCGGGCACGCGGCTCCAGGGGATATCGTCGCTCTCGGGCGTGTAGTCGGCGTCGGGGCCGTCCCACACATCGCTGGGGTTGAGGCAGCGCTGCATGTACCAGGCGCGCGGCGTGTTGTAGACGTGGTCGCTGTCGCTGTGCGAGCCAAAGACCTCGCGCGGGTTAAAGACCACAGCCGGGCCGTCGCCATCGACGCCCAGCGTTAGGTCCAGATGCCACTCGGCCATCCAGGAGCGCAGGTCGGCAGAGCACATGTGGTCGGCCTGGGCACCCTCGGCGTCATCCAGGTCAAAGCTGTCGATACCCAGCTGGTTGGGCATGGTCACATAGGCGTCATCGGGCACGCGCTTGGCGATCCAGTGGTGGCCGCCGATGGTCTCGAGCCACCAGATCTCGTCCACATCGCTAAAGGCGATGCCGTTGTTCTCGTAGGTGCCGTAGCGCTCGAGCAGGTCGCCCAGGATACGAACGCCGTCGCGGGCGGACTTGGCATACGGCAGGACCAGGGTCACCATGTCCTCCTCGCCCAGGCCACCAGACTGCGCCGGCACATAGCCGTCCTCGCCCTTGTTGCCCTTGGCGGGTACGTAGTCGACGAGCGGGTCGGCGCCGCGGACACGCTCGTTGGTGGTGAGCGTTTCAGTTGCAGACATGCCCACATTGAGCTCGTTGAAACCGGCCTCGGCCCAGATGCCGTGGCCCGGAACAACATCGGGGACGCTCGTGTAGCGCATGGGGTTATCGGGCAGTTCAACGGTCAGGTGACTCAGGACGCTCGTGTAGACGCGCGGCTGCTCGTCGGGATGCACCACGCGCATATGCTTGGGCTCAAACACCCCGTTGGACGAGTCCTCGTTACGCGCGACCAGGGTCGACCCGTCGTAGCTCGCGTTCTTACCAACCAAAATCGTTGTGCACGGCATGCGCATCCTCCTTGAGCGAAGAAATCAAACGGCAACAGTGTATCGCTTCGGCGCAGAAAGGGCGAAACCACGGCCTCGGCAGCCCCCGTGGTCAAAAAATGCCAAATATGAGTACTGTCACCAATTTAGTAACAGCAATTTTGCTACGCATGGGTGTCGAAAGTCTACATTTGTTCAAAAATTAGATGATGTACTTCCCCATAGGTCCAATAAAATAGGCTCTCTATCGATAATAAATATCGTTAGAGAGCCAAATTAACCTAAAATATATGTGACTATCTTGGCAACAGTACTCATATTTGGCATTTTTTGTCCACGGGGTATAGAACTAACCCCTCAAACAGCCCAAAACGCCTATTTCAATGCGCGCTCGGCCGCTTCGATCACGTGTTTGGCGAGGATCGCCGTCGTCACAGCTCCCACGCCGCCCGGCACGGGCGTGATGGTGTCAACAACCGGCTCCGCAGCATCAAAATCGATGTCCCCGACCAGCTTGCCAGCGGCCTCGTCCCAGTTAATGCCAACATCAATGATCGTCTGGCCCTCGCGAACGGCATCCGCGCCAATCGTGCTCGCGCGTCCAACGGCCGCAACAACGATATCGGCAGAACGGCACTCGGCAGCAAGATCGCGTGTATGCGTATGGCACGTCGTCACCGTGGCATTGCGAGCCGTAAGCATGGCGGCAACGGGACGACCAATCACCAGAGACCGACCGACGACCGCAACCTTGGCCCCATCCAGCTCAACACTGTAATGGTCCAGCAACGCCAACACGGCCTCGGCCGTGCAGGGAGCAAAGCCCTCGCCACGACCCGAAAGCGTGGTAAGCAGCGAGGCCGGCGTCATAGAGTCAACATCCTTGGCGGGATCGAGCGCCGCGGCAACCGCATCCTCGTCAAGTCCAGCGGGCAGCGGGCGAAACACTAGGCAGCCATGAACAGCGGGGTTGGCATTGATGTCCTTAATAGCCGCCAGCAGTTCATCCTGCGAAACATCGGCAGGAAGCAAAACGCGGCGAGCCTCAATGCCAACCTTCTCGCAGCGCTTGAGGGCACCGCGCTCGTAGGACAGGTCGTCCTCGCGCTCGCCCACACGAACAATGGCCAGCGTCGGCACAACGCCGCGTTCGCGCAAAGCAACGCAGCGAGCAACGAGCTCCTCGGTCAAAGCGCGAGCAACGGGAGCACCCTTCAGCAGTTCAGCCATGGCTATCCTCTCTTCCTTGCAGCGTCGGAGGCGCGGCGCGCCAGCGCATCGGCGCGCGGCAACCATGTGTCGAGCAACTCATCACACGCCGTCTCGAGCTCCTCAGCACGAGCGCGATCTTTCATAGACGTGGTGTTCGCAAAGAGCGTCAAGCTCGCGCCCTGCATAGCGGCACGGCAGAACACGGCGCCGCACGCCACATCGGACAGCAGCTGACGCGAACCCTTGTCGGCCATGTCCTCGAGCAGCGCCAGCGCACGCCCGCAGGCATCCATAATGCGATACGGCGGCAGAGCGGCCACATGCAGCGCATCCTGAATCGCGGTCGCTCGAGCCGGATCGTCACGCGGAATACCGTACGCCGTGGACACCTGCCCGTAGGCACGAACGTCCTCGGCAACCAACTCGACAAGCTCCTGGGACAGCTCATCAGCCTGGGCAAACGCACGCGTCAGGTCATCCGCACGATCAGCAAGCGCGGGATTGGTCGCACCGTAGCGGGCAACCATTCCGCACAGCGAGGCGCCCAGTGCACCTACAAAGGCGCTCGCGCTACCGCCGCCGGGAACCGGCTCGCGCGCGGCAAGCGCCTCGGCAAACTCTCGACATGTTTTATCCATCATCTCTTGGCTCATACGCATGCACCTTCAAGTCATATACATCGGTCGGGTGGCAACCGCCGACCGACCGCATCAATCACATAATGGTGCTAAGTCTAGCCCATAAGTACATGAGCATCAGCGCACCTGGCCATCGCGAATTTCTATGACGAACGATAGGCCATGCCAACGCAAACATGGGACACATGGCCCACCTTTCGAGACTTCCGGACGTCACAAACTGGGACATATCTATAAAGAAGGAACCTGTTGGGGCAACGCCCGCGTACACGCGCCCCTTTAAAAGACCGGGCGCCCAACCCCGGGGAGGGCCGACAGCATCGGCTCTCCCCTCTTTTGGACCCGCGCATATTGCCACTTGTCGGCGCAATTCCGGCACTCAGAATGGGACACATGGCCCACCCGAGCGAGCCGTCCACGCGTACAGTAAAGGCAGGTAATCCATGGACGATTACAGATCGAGGAGGACACGACCATGAAAAAGAAGGCCTTTGCGATTCTCACCCTCTGCATCAGTCTCTTTGCCGCGGTTGCTCTGGTGGGTTGCGGTGGCAGCGGCGGCGCTACCGGAAGTGGCGGTGGCGGTGGAGCAGAAAAGCCAGCCGTGGATATGAGGACCGACTTCATTTGGTTTAAGGTCGAGGTCCCCGAGGGCGTCGAGATCACCGACGTCGCAGGCGACACCGCCGACAGGGCCCAGTTTAAGTTCACCGAGAGCGAGCACGCCAGCGATCGCTTCATCCCCGTCTTCGACTCTGACAAGAACGCCGATGAACTGTTCGACTGCGAGGCAAAGTGGAAGGCCAACTCCGGATGGACCGAGAGCGATCCCGTTAAGTACAACGGCAAGACCTGGCGCAGTGCCTACTTCACGCACTCGGGCGGCGTAACGACCGAATACTTCACCGACGTTGACGGCGGCAGTGTGTATGTGCGCATCGACAACGTCGAGGAGCACAAGGACGCCGTCGAGACCATGATGAAGTCCCTGGAATTTGCCGATGACATCGCCGAGGCCATGGACGTCAAGCTCGACGATATCGAGATCAAGCGTTAAGCGACTGGCGAGCGCAGCGGGAAACACGGGCGCAGTGCAAACAAGCGACGGTACCCCAGCGCTTCGTACCCAGGGAGAGCCGGTAAACCGACCCTCCCTTTCTTATGCCTGTAGCCGACGAACGCGAGGATGCCGGACGTCGGAACCGCCCCAAATGTGGCAACAGTACGAAAACGACAAACGCCCCAACACGTCCGCCCGCCGATTTATTGTGCCGCGCAGGCAATTAAACCAGCATCTTTAAACATCTGAGCAGTATAGTGACCAAAACTATCGCATAACCGCACTCTGCGAATGGAGAAGTTATGACCGAACATCACGCCATCAGCCGCCGAGCATTTACGTTGGGCCTTGGACTCGCGGCGTTGTCGCCACTTGCAAGCCTGCCCGAAACCGCCATGCTGGGCATTAGCCCGCGGGCAGCCTTTGCGGACGGCACGGCCGGGCCAGCAGTCAGCCTCAACAATTTCGTCATTCGCCTTCGCCCCGCGGGCTATTTTCGTACCGCAAGCGTTAACGAAGACGGCAACGTCATCGGCAACGTCTGCCATCTGTTTAATGACGGCACGTCCAGCAAGCTCATCCTTGAGAACGTAACGACCAAGAATGACGATACAAACTGGTATGCTATCCGCACCTTGCTCAATTTCGAAGAGCATAAAAAGACGGGCTACAGCATTTGGTCGGTCGATGGCGACTCGGACAAAGACGGAAAGGTCATCCACGTATGGAGCGGCGAGTATGACAACAAGCCCAGCCGCGCTTTTGCGTTCGAGCGGCAATCAAACGGAACCTATATCATCCGAGACCGCACGGTCGAGAAAGAAACCGAGAAAAAGACATTAAGTACCTGGCAATAGAATCGAACGGCGAAGACCAGGACAACAATAAGATCTGCCATAAGAGTAAGAGCATTCCGTGGGAGCTCGAACTTATCGGTTACGACATGAAAAAGAACGATGCCACGGTTAGCAGCCTCGACTGGATCACGTACAGCAGCTACGTCGATGGGCCATGTTGGATGAAATACGTCGACGACAACAAGTTCCTCGACGAGCTGAGCATCCCGGGTACGCACGATTCGGGCACCTGTAGCGTGGACAACGACACCGAGCCCCAATCCTCGCAAGTAAAATGCCAGCAGGATTACATTCCCACGCAGTTGCTCGAAGGCATTCGCTATTTTGATATCCGGCTCGGAAAGGGCGACAACCCCGGTATCGACCACGGGGATTACTACCTGCTCAAAAAAGACGCGTACTTTATGCATCTTTCCGATGTCATAGGCTACTTCAAAACGTTTTTGAACGAAAACCCGACAGAAGCGCTCATCATGCTTGTATCACGAGGCAACGACGAGGCTACCGACGAAAGTGTTACGACGGCTTTCGCCAAGGTTTTGGACGACAACCCCAAACTGTTCTATACGTCGAGCCGCGTTCCCACACTGGGCGAGGTGCGCGGAAAAATCGTCCTGCTACGTCGATTTGGACTCGCCGGCGACAGCGTAAGCGGCCACACGTGGGGACTCGACCTCACCGAATGGGATAACAAGATCGCAGCGCACACCGACAGCAGCTCCATGTGCCTCGTCCAAAACGCGCAGGGCTTTGAAGCCGCGGGGGAAACAGGCGACAAAGAGCCCTATTGCACCAAGGTATACGCCCAGGACAAGTACAAACTCACGGGAACCGACAAGCTCAGCTGGGTCGATAATGCGCTGAAGGAAACGACCGGGCGCACGCGCAACGAGGTAGATGTCGAGGACGATAACGGGGCCAAGGAGAAAGTCCTGGAGCGTTGCTGGTCTATCAACTACACCAGCTGCACGGGCTTGTCGCACGGAGGCAATCCTTTTACCTCGGCACGAGTAGTCAACGAGCATCTGTATAAGAGCCCGTACATCAATCCCAGCGGCATCGAGGATACAAAGTCAGATTACCTCAAGCACATTGGCATCATCGCATCCGATTTTGTTGATGCGGCGCTGGCCCGGAGCATCTATCAGCGCAATTACGATACGGAGCACAAGCAGACGGCTTCGTACTATCTCCCGTACTATCTCCCGACCCGCATGCGCATGACGTACGGCGACTCGCTGAGCGATGCCTCATTCCAGGATGGCAAGACCGTTGGCGAGGGTCATTTCCGCCTTGCCGACAGCAGCAACGCGCTCAACGCGACAGCTTCGGGCCATGCGTTTGCCATTGAATACGTGGATGTCGACGCCCTGGGCAACGAGACCGTTACGGGGCTGCAGGGCTCTGTGCCCATCGATATCGATCCACGCGCGCTGACGCCCCATTTTGAGGGACTCGAAGGCCTTAAGGCCGGCGAAGACGTGCGCGCCAAGATTGCGGCATCACTCGAGGGCAAGCTCGAAACCGATGCCTGCACGGCCCAGCTCGAGTTTGTGCACGACGCGAACGGCGCTCCGGGCACAGCAATGGCCGAGGGCGAAACATTTGCCGCAGGAACGTACTGGGTGCGCGTGAACGGTCTCTTGGGCAACGCGGCGCAGAACTACACGCTCGCCAGCGACGGAGCCGCAAGCTTTACCGTAGCGGCCTCGGACAGTGCAGGCGGCACCGGCACCGGCAGCGGCACGGGTTCCAACGCAGGCAGCGCTGATGAGAACGGTAAGGGCAACAAGGGCAAGGGCTCGGGCGGAAAGCTCGCCGACACGGGCGACAGCTCTGGCGTTGCCGCCGGGCTCGCTGCCGCCGCCGTGGCGACAACGGTCGCCGGCGCGGCGATGCTTGCCAGTGACGGTGAAAACAACGAGGACGTTGTCGAATAGGCAAGCCGGCCTTTTAGACACATCGACTCAATCGGGGGCGCAGAACACCGTTCTGTGCCCCCGATTTTTACCTTGGCCCGAACGCCGCTATCGGCTACATCACCATGTTCAGCGCGTTCACAAATTCCTGGGCCTTCGCACGGCTACTCAGGCTAAAGACGCAAGCGGTCAACAGACGATTGCGCAAAAAAAACATCGCGGCCTTTGATTCTATTGACGCCCGTAATGTCCTTAAGATAAACAATCTCGGTGTGCTTGCCACCAAAAGTGCCCTTCTTGAGCACCTCAATACGGTTGGGGTAGATCTTAACGTCTTTAAACCTACCCGAACCTTTGTCCTGGAATAGCAGCGTGTTGTTGTCCATACGCGTCACTCCCGTGGGGTTCGCTAAAACTGCCTCTATGGCCACATTTTGGTCACTTCGGGAATCCTGCACGAAGGCGCTAGGCGACATTGAAATTCGAGTCCGTGCGAAGACCTTTAATGAAGTGCCCAGTACTTCCCCGCAACACAAAAACGGGGCAGTCCGCACTTCTGCGGACTGCCCCGTTCCTCTAACTATCGCATCGCAGCGCCAACCGGCACCGCTCCCCTACTTCCCAAATAGCGCACCCAGCAGACCGCGGCGTTTGGGCTTCTCCTCTCGGTAGGAACCCTCGACGGCGGCTGCAACCTGGCGCGGTTGCTCGCCGCCTCCACGGCGCACGATCTGGTACAGGAACGGCGGTTTAACGTATTTGACCTCGATGGGCGTGGCGTGCACGGTGCTTTCGCTCGACAGCATCACGTTGGGATTGAGCGGTGCCACCACATGTGTCTCGCGCTTGTCGCTAAACACCACCGCTGCCGCGCGACCCGTCTGGCCGTTTACGGCAATGCGCACCTGCTCGCCATCGCGGCTGTCCGTCGCCGGGCGATCGACAAAGTAGACCGGTACCATCACCAGGCCGTCCTTGTGCTTGCGGGCCTTGCGCGCCCACGTGCGGATGCTCTTTTTATTGAACCCCAGCACCGCCTCGGCGTCGTTGCCCGCAACGTCGAGCGCCAACTTATCAATAACCACCTGGTCCTTGGTAGACGCATCGACGGAGACAACGCGAAAGTCACCTTCCTGCATGGCGGGATCGAACGGCCCAACCTTGGCAAAGTCCCACGGCTCCAAAATTCCCATAAGGCGAACATCCAGGTAGTTTGCCCTGGGATATGCCCAGTCGAGCACCTCGTAGTACACCAAGGTCTCCTTGCTCAGGCCCTTGCCCGGGAAGGACGCCATCATGCGCAAATCCGCGAGCGCCATGGGGAAATAGAAGAGCATCATGTCGTTTTGGATCGCGTCTTCCACATCGTGCCCGGCAAAGGCTTCCGCATACTGGCGCACCAGCTGCAGCGCGTTGGCACGTGCCTGCTGCGACGAGATTTCGCAGGGAATACCCTGCTCGGGCACATACTCCGCACCAACGCCCATGGTCAGGCGCTTGCTGAAGGTACCGGGCTTGAGCAGGTCGGCAACGCCGATCTTGTTGCCGCAGGACGGGCACTCAAACACGCGCTGCGTTGACTCGCCCTCAAAGGACGCTCCGCAGAAGGGGCAAGGAATGCTCACATGCGTGGCCTCTTGGAACTCCTGCGCCGTGCCGCGATCCTCCCACAGCAGATGTTCCAGGACCGACTGATTGCGCCAGTGCGAATTGAAGAAATACCAGTCCGGGTCCTCCGGGCGCTCGAGTTGCGACACATGCGTGAGCTTGAGCAGTCCATCCACTACCGTCAACGGCGTATGGCGAATGCCCAAAGCGCTCTTGGGCTCTCCGGCGTCCGCCTGCCACGGAATGACCGCACCGCAATAAGCGCACTCAAAGCTGCGCTTAGCTTGGTGCGAGTACATAGGGCCGCCGCAGTTTTGACATTTAATGGCAAACATCTCGTCCATGGAAACGTCCTCCTTTGCACAGGGGCTGTCGACATTAAGTATGTCGAGCAAACAGGCACATGCCCATACCCATGTGGCCCAAAATGGACCGCCCGGGCAGACGAGAAGGCTCGCTCGTTAGCACCGGCAGACTATTGCTGCATTTTCTGAGCATCGGTGCACGGCGCCCCCGCGCGAGCTACACTATCCCCTTAAACATGATTGTGAGGACGACCGCTATGCTATTTGTAAATCGGCTGGTACATACGCTTGTTCCCGGCAGCGAGGACGAGCCGGTCGATGCATCTTGCCGCACCAACGCGGGTTTTGCCGCAAGCCTCATCTGCATTGGCCTCAGCATCACCCTGTGCCTGGCCAAGGGCATCGCGGGCCTGCTCGCCGGTTCCGTCTCCCTCATCGCCGACGCTTTCAACAACCTCTCCGATGCCTCGAGCAACATCGTGAGTCTGCTCGGGTTCCGCCTTGCCAGCCGCCCGGCTGACGAAGGTCACCCTTACGGCCACGGTCGCTATGAGTACCTGGCTGGTCTGTTTGTCGCCGTCCTGGTTTGTGCCGTCGGCATCAACCTAATCCTCGAGTCGATCACCAAGATCATCAAGCCCTCGCCCACCGTGTATTCGGCGCTCTCCATGGCTGCCCTTGTTCTGTCCATGCTCGTCAAATTCTGGATGGCCGCGTTCAACCGCGCACTGGGTAACCGCATCGATTCCGAAACGCTCATCGCCACGGCGCAGGACTCCAAAAACGACGTCATCACCTCGGGCTCGGTCTTGGTGGCGGCGCTTATTTCGCAGACGACCGGCTTTGATCTCGATGGCTGGGCAGGCCTGGGTGTGGGCATCTTCATCTGCATCAGCGGTCTGGGCCTGGTGCGCGATGCCATCAGCCCATTGCTGGGGCAAGCGCCCGACCCCAAGCTCGTCCAGGCAATCCGCGATAAGATCATGTCCTATCCGCAGGTCTTGGGCACACACGACCTGATGGTGCACGACTACGGCCCCGGTCGTCAGTTTGCCAGCGCCCACGTGGAGATGCCCGGCGAGGGCGACGCATTTGAGCACCACGAGATTTTGGACACCATCGAGCACGACATCAAGCGCCAAATGGGCATCGATATCACGCTGCACTGCGACCCCATCGCCACCACCAGCGACGACCTGCGCAGCTGGGTCAAGCGCGGCGTCATGCAGATCGATCCTGCGCTCTCCATCCACGACCTGCACGAGCACGACGGGTTCGTTTCGTTTGACCTGGTGCGTCCCGACGGCTTTGACATATCCGACGAGGAGCTGCTGGAGCTCGTCACGCGCATCGTGCACGAGCGCCGACCCGATGCCTCATGCGTCGTCACGTTTGATTCGGGCTTTAGCTCGCCCGAGCGTCCGGCCGAGCAGTTGTAGCCTGCTTAACAGCTAGTTTCCCTGCGCGCCCGAGATGCCGTTTTGCAGGGCGTTCCAGGCATCCGTCGCCAAGCCGCCCAAGTTCTGCGCGGTATCGCCCAGGTTTTGTGCCGTGTCGCCCAGCTCTTGCGCCTTGTCTCCCAACTCCTGCGCCTTGTTGCTCAAGTCCTCCAGCGTATTGGAACTCGAGCTGTCCGCGCCGCCCTGGTCGCCGGACGCGTTGCCCGACGAGCCGTCCTTGTGCGTGAGCTGAATTTCGAGGTTGCCGCTGTCGTTATAGTAGGCAGAAGTAACGACCCAGTTGGCATCGACGACGGGCGTTGAGCCATCATCGGTCAGGACCACGGCATTCGAAAGATCGGCGCCGCGCGACTTGAGGAGCTTCTTGGCGTTGGACCAGTACTGCCCCGGGATATCGCTCAGATCGACGGTACTAGACGAGGCGGACTCGGTTTGCTCGGCAGCGGTATCGGCCGTTGAACTCCCTCGCTTGTTGAGCATGCCCGACACGATGGCAAACACAACCGACAGCGCAAAGAAAATCGCCAGCGCGATGAGGATCTTCTTGATCACGCTCGACGAACGCGACGGCTTCTTCTCCTCGTCCTCGCCATATTGCGGAATCGACTTGGGGTACTCGCGATACGGCTCGCGCGACTCGTAGCGAGGCTGCGCCGTGCGAGGCATATACGTCGTCTGCTGAGGCTGCGGAATGGGATTTTGCGGCAGGTCATCATAGGGATTCGGCGTCGAGGCAGCATAAGAATCCTGCGGCGCGTAATCAAACGGATCCGGAGCTGCGTTGCTATAGGGGCCTTGCGAAGATGCAGCGTAAGAATCCTGCGCCGTGTCGCCATAGCCCATAACCCGGGTGGGCTCGGCAGAAGGCTGCGTCGCGGCGGGGTCGGTATAACCGGGGTTGGGAACAACGCGAGTCGCATCGGCGCTATCGCCAGCCTGCGCGGAACCGTAGCCGCCCATCACGGTTGTCTTGTCCTGATCCATGCAACGATTCCTTTCCGTCGCGCGTGAGCCTCAAGTTATCCATGCATTCTACCCGCGCAAAAGCCTATGATGGGCAGAGTCCGTCGGTATCTACAAGACGTGCGCGGGTCTAAGGATCAAAAAAGCCCCGCCGGGCCTTGGTAGGCACGACGGGGCGGGCAAGCGGCTATGAGCAGCGGGCTTAGAACAGGCCGGTGATGTTGCCGTCGTTGTCGACGTCGATATTCTCGGCCGCGGGGACCTTGGGCAGGCCCGGCATGGTCAGAACACTGCCGGTCAGCGCGACCACAAAGTGGGCGCCGGCGGAAACCTTGAGCTCGCGCACCGTGATGCGGAAGTTCTCGGGAGCGCCCAGGGCCTTGGCGTTGTCGCTAAAGCTGTACTGCGTCTTGGCCACGCATACCGGCAGGTTGCCAAAGCCGTTCTCGCGCAGCTCGGCAAGCTGACGCTTGGCGGCCGGCGTAAAGTCAACGCCGTCGGCGCGGTAAACCTTGGTGGCAACGGCCTCGAGGGCGTCGGCCACATCGGCGCCGTCCTCGTAGGCAAACTTGAGCTCGCTCGGCTGCTCAATCAGACGCATGACCTCATCGGCCAGGTCGAGCGCGCCCTCGCCGCCCTTGGCCCAGACCTCGGAAAGCTTAACGCTGACGCCGAGCTTCTGGCACTCGGACTCGATGAGCTCGAGTTCGGCCTCGGTGTCCGTCGGGAAGCGGTTGATAGCGACCACGCAGGGCAGACCATAAACGTTCTGGATGTTGTCGACGTGACGCAGCAGGTTGGGCATGCCAGCCTTGAGTGCCTCGAGGTTCTCCTCGTTGAGGTCGGCCTTGGCGACGCCACCGTTGTACTTCAACGCACGAGCGGTCGCGACGATCACGACGGCGCTGGGGCGAACGCCCGTCATGCGGCACTTGATGTCGAGGAACTTCTCGGCACCCAGATCGGCACCGAAGCCGGCCTCGGTAATGGCGACATCGCCAAAGCGCATCGCCATACGCGTGGCCATGATAGAGTTGCAGCCGTGGGCAATGTTGGCGAAGGGACCGCCGTGGACAAACGCGGGCGTGCCCTCGAGCGTTTGCACCAGGTTGGGCTTGAGCGCGTCCTTAAGCAACGCGGCCATGGCACCCTGGGCCTTAAGGTCGCGGGCACGGACGGGCTCGCCGGCAAAGCTGTAGCCAACGACGATCTCACCCAAACGTTCCTTGAGGTCGCTGATGCTCGTAGACAGGCACAGGATTGCCATGACCTCGGAGGCGACGGTGATATCGAAGCCGTCCTCGCGCGGCACGCCCTGGGCCTTACCGCCAATGCCGTCGATAACGTGGCGCAGCTGACGGTCGTTCATATCGACGACGCGCTTCCAAGTGATGCGCTTAACGTCAATACCGAGCTGATTGCCCTGCTGGATGTGGTTATCAAGCATGGCGGCCAGCAGGTTGTTGGCAGCACCGATGGCATGGAAGTCACCGGTAAAGTGCAGGTTGATATCCTCCATGGGAATGACCTGGGCCCAACCGCCACCAGCGGCACCGCCCTTGACGCCAAAGACGGGGCCGAGCGAAGGTTCGCGCAGGGCCACGGCGCTCTTGACGCCGCGACGACACAGGCCGTCGGCCAGACCGATGGTCGTGGTGGTCTTGCCCTCGCCCGCAGGCGTTGGGTTGATAGCGGTCACGAGGACGAGCTTGGCCTGGCGATCAGTCGGCTCGTTGAGCAGTGAATAGTCGACCTTAGCCTTGTCGAAGCCGTACGGAATAAGGTACTTAACGTCGACGCCGGCGTTCTTGGCCACCTCGGTAATAGGCAGCGGCGTGACAGAACGTGCGATTTCGATGTCAGTAGGCATGGGCGGTCCTTTCGTTACCGAATGAGAAAAAGACCAATTCAGCATAGCACGGGCGCGCAATAGTAAAACGCTCCATAACCGATGAACGGCGATATGTTTACCCGATGCCCAGCGATAGTCCAACAGCCCGCCAAAACAAAACGCCCTAAACGGTAGGTTCAATCCCCAGGTGCTCAAAGGTGCGAAGGGTTGCCTGACGGCCCTGCGGCGTACGAATCATCAACCCGCACTGCAGCAAATAGGGCTCATAGACATCCTCGAGCGTGCCCGGGTCCTCGCCCACCGCGCTGGCAAGGGTCGTAAGTCCCACGGCACGACCGGAGAACGTCTTGGCGAGCGTCTCCAAAATGCGAATATCCATCCAGTCCAGACCGAGCTCGTCGATCTCGAAGAGCTCGAGCGCCTGGCGGCAGATATCGAGCTCGATGGGGCCGTTGCCGCGCACCTGTGCGTAATCGCGCACGCGCTTAAGAAGGCGGTTGGCAAGACGTGGCGTGCCGCGCGAACGCGAGCCGATCTCGAGTGCGCTGGAATGGTCGATCGTCACGCCCAGGATAGTCGCCGAGCGCGTCACAATCTGCGCGAGCTCCTCGACCGTGTAGTAATCCAGGCGATATGAAATGCCAAAGCGGTCGCGCAATGGACCGGTCAACATGCCTGAGCGGGTCGTTGCCGCTACCAGCGTAAACTTGGGGATATCCAGGCGAATCGAGCGCGCCGCCGGACCCTTGCCGATCACGATATCGAGCGCAAAGTCCTCCATCGCGGGATACAGGACTTCCTCGACCGAACGGTTGAGGCGGTGGATCTCGTCGATAAACAGCACATCACCCGGCTGCAAGTTAGTAAGGATGGCCGCCAGGTCGCCCGTGCGCGCGATGGCAGGACCACTCGTGGTCTTGATCTGAGCGCCCAGCTCATTGGCGATAACGGTGGCCAGCGTGGTCTTGCCCAGACCCGGAGGGCCCGAGAAGATCACGTGGTCGAGCGTCTCGCCGCGGCTCTGCGCGGCCTCAATCAGCACGCGCAGACTCTGTTTGATGTGCTCCTGGCCGCAGTAGTCATCCAGGCGCTGGGGGCGCAGGGTACGGTCGACATCGAGGTCCTCGGGCGTTAGCTCCGAACCCACCATACGCTCGCCATGCGCCATGGATGCCGCCGGCGAGTTGCCGGGCGTCGCCCACAGGTCCTGAGAGTCATCGGCTTCCCACATCACGCATCCATTCCGAGTCGCTTAAGCGCCGCGCCGAGCAGATCCTCGACACGCATATTCTGCCCATCATACCCGCTCAGGGCAACATCGGTCTCCTGCGGGCTAAAGCCCATGGAAAGGAGCGCCGCACGGGCATCGTCGATGGCCGAGGGGGCGGCAGCGGGCACGGGCATCGCAACCTGTCCGGGAATCACGTCGACTGGCACAAAGCCTTTGTCCTTGGCAAAGGTGCTCTTGAGCTCCAGGATCAGACGCTGAGCTGTCTTTTTGCCCACACCGGGCACCTTGGCCATGCCCTTGTCGTCCTCGGCCATCACCAGCGAATACAGCTGCCCCACGGTATAGGTAGAAAGCACGGCGAGCGCCAAGCGCGGACCAACACCCGAGACGGACACGAGCCGGTCGAACATCGTGCGCTCATCCTTTGAGGAAAAACCGAAAAGTGTCATGGCGTCCTCGCGCACCTGCATACGCGTGTAGAGGCGGACCTCGCCACCGGGCGTCGGCAACGTGGCCGCAGTGCTGCCCGAAATGCCGAGCTCAAAGCCAACGCCCGACACATCGACGACAGCAGAGCTCATCGTGGCCTCGACAAGCGTTCCGTGGAGCTGGGAAATCATCAGTATCCGGTTCCTCTCTGTTGATAGAACTCGCCACCGGTGAGGGCGCGGGTGCGGCTGAGGTTTACGTGGCAGATGGCGCAGGCCAGGGCATCGGCGGCATGGTCGGGATGCGGGTCGTGGTCGAGCTGTGTGAGCGTGCGTACCATGTAGGCGACCTGTCGCTTGTCCGCGGCGCCGGTGCCCACCACAGCCTGTTTGATCTGCATGGGCGTGTACTCGCCAATCTCGAGCGCGCACTCCGAAAGCGCCACAAGCGCAGCACCGCGGGCATGCGCCGTGGGGATGGCCGAACGAACGTTGGCGCCAAAGTAGATGCTCTCGACAGCAGCTGTGTCGGGTCGATAACGCTCGACGACATCCTTAAGGTCACGGGCGATATGCGACAGGCGCACCGCGAGCGGACTGCCCGCGCTGGTCTCGATGCAACCGTAAGCACGGCAGCGAACCTCGCCACGCCGCTCCTCGATAATCCCCCAACCCGTATGAGCCAAACCGGGGTCAATGCCCAAGATAACCAAGCCAACCTCCCCTCGCCACAAGCACAGCGCAAGACAAGGCCCCGCGCATCATTCACGAACGTCTGTTCTAGAATAACACAACGCTAGCCCTATAAGTCAGCCGAGTTCGAATTGTAGGTTGAGTATGCGCAAGCGAGCGCCCGCCAGAGCGAGCAAGGTGCCTTGAAAGAGGAGGGCATTGACCTGGCGGTCATGTCCGACGATTGAAAGGCAGATTGCCGCTCTGGCGGGCGCGCAGCGACCTAGTTCTGAGAGAAGAACGGGAATTGTCGGGGATCAACCGGCGGGTGCGACATCGGTCCGCTCTGGGGCCCACCCTGCGAGCCGCCCTGACCGCCCATCATCTTATCGATGGCGTCCTGAACCTCGCCCTCGAACTTTTTCATTCCCTCGTGCAAACGACGCTGACCGTCCTCAGAGCGCAGCTCCTCCATTTGCTCGGGCGAAATACCCAGTAGCTCGCCCAGCACGCCCATCATCTCGTTTCGCACGCGCTCGCTCGTATCCTCGTCAGCAAAACGGCGCACCTCGGCGCGCGCCAGCGAATCGACCGTCGTACGCTCCTTGCCATTAAGCCCCAGGTCGGACCACGCGAGCATATACGGCCAGGCACGCTCGGCAAACGAACGGGCCGAGACGATCGGCGCCGTCGGCAGCATGCGACGGGCAGCCTCACCCTGTCGAACGAGCATCAGCAGCAGCGAGCAGGCCTCAGGCTTGCCAGCGGCCATCGGGATGTCGTCGAACGATCGATTGCGGTCCACGTGCGCCTCGAGCGCGCCATCGACCTCACCCGGCTCAAGCCCGCCGAGCAGCTGTGCCGCGCGGTCGAGCATATCGACCGGGCCGTCGAGCGTCGAGAGCGCCTGCGCCAGCACACGCTCCATGCAATCCTCCACCGCGTTGAGCGTCACGAGCTCTTGGGGCACTACGGAAGACGTGCGGTTGCGCACGCGCGCCACAAACTCAAGCGTCGACAGGTACACATCGCCAAAAGGCGCGTAATCGCCCTGATAGCCGCCGCAAAGCGCCGGCGCCGCCAGCGCGTATTCGGTTTTGGACAGCGGGCTCAGCGCCATCGCACCCAGCTCGAGCGCCGTGTCCTCCAGCATGAGGCCCAGCGTGCGCGAGCGCAGACGCTCGGCATCGCCCGCCGACACGTCACGATCGAGCACACGCGCCGCATCCGGTGCATCGCGCTCGACGGTGCGAATGTGCAGACGCTCGGCGATGGCGCGGACGGCGGCACAGCGGGCAGCCTCGGCCTCTTCCTGCGCCGGCGTAAAGATACGGTTGCGCCCCAGCACCAGGCCAATCACATTACGCGGGCCCAGAGCGTCGACGGCCAGCGCCGCCAGCAGGGACGATGGCAAGTCACCCTCGAGTGCCACCACAGCACGCGACGCACCGTGGGCCCGGGCGTTGTCGCGCACGGCGAGCACCAGCGCCTGCCACAACCACTCCTCGGAACGGAACTCGGGCAGTTCGTGATCTTCCAGGGCATCGAGCATCACGCCGCGCTGAATCTCCTGAACCAGCAGGCTCTCCTCAAAACACGGCGCCTGGGCCACCACGCGACCGCAGTCGTCGAGCACAAACGAACCGCCGGTATACACCGACTCGTCATAGGCACCGACCGGCGCCATGCAGGCAAACCACACGCTGCGCTTGGATGCGATCTTGCGGTAGGCGCCGCTGCGAACGGCGGCAATGGCGGCAGTCTCGCGGTCGGTCATGTCAAACGCGTTGAATTGGAAATACGCAATGAGGTCAACACCGGTCGGCAGCATCTCGAGTTCGCGGTCCAAGTCAAAAATCACGGCGATGCGCACGCCGTCCACGTCGAACACCGGCGGCGCCCAACGTGTGTCGTTGTTCTCGCCACGCTGCAGGGCAATGCTCGAACGCGCCGGCACCACATGACCGTCCTTGAGCATCATGTAGTCAAGCAGCGGCTGGCCCTCAAACGAAACCGCCGCGGGCACGATGCAGATCATGTCAAGCTCCTGGATACGCTCGGCGACACCAGTCAAACCGGCAAGCACGTCGTGCTCAAAGTCGGCAGCGCCCACCAGGCCACCGGGCATGGCGCCCATAAAGAGCGGAGCCGGAACGCACAGCACGCGCGCCCCGCGCTCGCGGGCCAGACGAGCCTGGTCCTCGATGCGGCCGCAAATGCCCTCAATATCACCCAGGCGCATATCGATCTGTGCAAGCGCGAGCTTCATGGCCCAGCCCTTTCCGTCGTAAACCATCGAAATCGTAGTAAAAGCGCCGGCCGCATAATGCAGTCGGCGCTTGCATGTGCATATGCTAGCTATGATACCCCGAGCGGAGGCGCGCTCCTAGAATGTCGCGGACCACAGCCCGTGCAGGTTGCAGTAGGCATAGACGGTACCGGTCTTGGAGCCGCCCGCGAAAAACGTCGCGGGTTTCATGCCGGGCTCAAGGTAATGAACCTCTAAGCGGCCCTCGGCCTCAAGGGCGATCCACTCAATGTAGTGCTCGGGCAGGCTGGGGTGCTCGACCGAGCCAACGCGTGCGCGAATCACGTGACCGTCACGCTCGGTCTCGACAACAGGCACGTGCTTCTCGTGCGCCGCGTCCTCAGTGTTTGCAGTCAGTTCCGTGCAACCGGCAGGGGTCGCAGCGTCGTCGCCAAGGGCAGCGATGAGCTTGCCGTCGGGGTCCTTAAAGAATTTCGCCATGATGTTCTCCTTTGCTGATGTGCCAATGTTCTTGATGGTTCTTATGCCCAAAGGCAGACAAACCATCCACGGCATTGCAAATGAACACATAACGGACCAGGCAAGCGGTCGGGCCAAAATGCGTCGACCGTCCTGCCCACTCCAGCAGTCCCACCCCGCGCGCGGCTAGCGACCGTCGCCGCCCAGCAGCGCCAGAACATCTTCGCGGGTAAACAGCGCCGACGAGATGCCGTCGCCGCCGAGCACGCTGTTGACCAGGTCGCGTTTGGACTCCTGCATCTGCATAATGCGTTCCTCGATCGTGTCCTTGGCGATGAGCTTGTACACGGTCACGGTATGTTGCTGGCCAATACGGTGTGCACGATCAGTTGCTTGGTCCTGCGCCGCCACGTTCCACCACGGGTCGTAGTGGATGACCACGTCGGCAGCCGTCAGGTTAAGGCCCACGCCGCCCGCCTTGAGCGAAATCAAAAAGACCGGAACCTCGCCCGCTTGGAACTGCGCGACCATCTTGGCGCGGCTCTCCTTAGACGAAGCGCCCGTGAGCTTAAGGAAGGCGATGTCCTCCTTGGCCAGGCGCCTGCCGATGATATCGAGCATGCCCGTAAACTGGCTGAACAGCAAGATGCGATGACCGCCGTCGAGAGCGCCGTGGACGAGCTCCATGCACGTATCGAGCTTGGCGCTTCCCGCCTTATAGTCCGCATAGTGTAGACGCGGGTCGCAGCAGATCTGGCGCAGCTTGGTGAGCTCGGCGAGCACCTTGAGCTTGTCTTTCTTAAACTCGGATGCCTCGCGGTGCTGCACCTGCTGGGCGATGCGGTCCTGGTTGGCCAGGTAAAGCTTGCGCTGCTCTCCGGTAAGCTGCGCCATCACCGTATCCTCGATCTTCTCGGGCAGGTCGGCCACCACGTCTTCCTTGACGCGACGCAGCACAAACGGCGACACGAGCGCCTGCAGACGAGCGGCGCTGTCGCCCTCGGCATGCTCGACGGGACTCTCAAAGCGCTTGGCAAATGCGTCACGCGTGCCCAGAAGGCCCGGCATCAAAAAGTCGAAGATGCTCCAGAGCTCGGACAATCGGTTTTCGATGGGCGTGCCCGTCAGGGCAAAGCGCACGCCGGCAGACAGGCGCTTGGCGGCGCGCGCCACCTGGGTGAGCGGATTTTTAATGTACTGGGCCTCGTCGAGCACCACGCGGGCAAAGTCCTGCTCGATATATTCGTCGATGTCGCGGCGCATGAGGTCATACGACGTCACGACCACGTTGTGCTCGGCGGCACCGGCAATTTGCACGCGACGCTGAGCCTTGGCGCCCACGATGGCACACACATCAAGCGAGGGGGCGAAGCGCTCCAACTCGGCAGCCCAGTTGTACACGAGCGACGCGGGACATACCACGAGCGTGGGCTTGGTATCCCCCGCCTCCACGCGCGCCAGAATGTGCGCGATCATCTGCAGCGTTTTACCCAGGCCCATATCGTCGGCCAAGATGCCGCCGAGGCCCAGGTGCTCGAGCGAGCCGAGCCACTGGTAGCCGTCGACCTGATAGCCGCGCAGCGTGGCCTTGAGCGAGACCGGCACCGTAAAGTCCATCTTGCCGAGCGTATCCAAGCGCTCGACGGTGCGACGGAATGCGGCGTCGCGATCGGCCTCGAGCGCCGGCGTGCGCGCGAGCATGCTGTCGACAAAAAGGGTGCTCGACGCGGGAAGCGACACGCCGTCGAGCAGGTCGACGGCGTCGACGCCCAGGTCCTCGGCAAGACCAAACGCGGCACGAGCGCCCTCGTCCAAGCGAACGATGTCACCCGACGTGAGACGCGCAAACGTCTGGTGACGCTTATAGGAGTCGAGGTAGATGGCAAGGTCGGCCGCCGAAAGCCCGCTCGCGCCCAGTTCGACGTCGAGCAGGTTACTCTTGACGGTCGCACGCACCGAAAGCTTGGGCGCAGGACGGACCGAGATCTGGCGCAGGCGGTCGCTGAGCATGACCTCGCCAAGCTCGGACAGGGCAGACAGGCCCTCGGTCAGCAAGCAGAACAGGCTCTCGTCGTCGCGCTCCTCAAACGCCAGGCCGCCCTCGTAAAAGTCGAAATACAGGGCCGCCGTGTCCATAACGCGAAACTCTGCTATCTCGTCGCGCGGCGGCACGCCCGGGCGCTGTTCTTCGAAGGGGCTTCCCGGAGCACCCAGGCTAAAGAGATCTGCCGACCAGTCGCCGTAGGAAACCGTAATCTTGCAGGTCACGAGCCCGTCGTCGACACCGATTGCCATGGCAAAGCTCGGCTCGGGCGCCACGGTGTCGAGCACGGCGGGCGCGGTAAGGTCGGTGTAGTCGCGCAAAATGGGCAGCGCCATACGACAGAACTCCCCCACCTGGTCGACAGCGATATGGATCGGCGTGCGACAGGGCAGTAAGCGCGATAGGAACGGCGCCGCATGCTGGGCAAACGCTACATCGGCGCGGCGCGCACGGCGGGTGTCGACCAGATAGGCAACGTCGCCCGAAGCAAAGCAGTATGCATCGGCCGGCAGGCGTAGATCGTAGCTGCCGCCAGCCGCCGGCGCGATTTTGGCGGCAAGGAGCGGTGGGCGCTTAGACAGAGCCTCGTCCTCCCCTTCCGGAGGCATCTCAACCGCCACGTCATAGGTGCGATGCGTCGTCGTCCCCCGCGACCAGGCGGGCTCAAAGGAGATGGTCTGGCCACGCAGCAGGTCCAGCACATATACGATGCTATGCTCGGACAGCGGCAACTGACGCTCGGCGACAAAACCGCTGCGGGCAAAGTCGTACGACGCCGAACGCGAGCTTGTGATGTCATCGAGATAGGCAACTGTCGTCACGACAAGGTTGAGCAGCTTTGTCGACACGTCCTCGAAGGCTTCGGGCGTATGGACAAACGTGAGCTTCTTGCCGTACGAGAAGGTGCCGCCTCGGACATAGGCGTCGGCCATGCCGTCGATATCCTTGACCACGTAGGAGACCGATCCACAACGAATGCGAAGCTCGAGCGCCCAGCTAAAGCGGTCGGCAAACAGTGGATTGTAGTACGGCACCAACGAGGGCTCCAACACCGCCTTGGGGGCATCGGGATCCACACTGCCAGCGAGCTTGCGGCGCATGCTCGCCAGCTCATCCATGCGTGCGTCCGAAAGATCGGAGAGCGCCGCCATGAGGCTGGGACTCGTGGGGACGGGCGCCGGAAAGGGAAAGTTGGGATTGACGGCCGGCGCTTTGAGCGCGGTGCGCGCGGGCTGTTTCGGCTGCGCCGTAAACGTGCGGACCGGCGTGCGCAAACCTTCGACGGGCTCGGCGCCGCTGGCATCCAAATACGCCAGAGCCGTGGCAATAGCGTGCTTGCACATACCGGGGTAACGATAGGCGGCGGGGCAATCGCAGTCGTAGTCGATCACCTCGTGCTCGTCCATGTCGAGCGCCACGTGCGTCTTGTACAGGTCGCCGCGCGAACCGCGCACCGAGCCCTCAACCGTCACGTTTTTGGAGAAGCGCGAGCCGCTGTCCTCGACCGACAGCACGGCGCCGTTGAGCATGAGCGAACGCCCCTTCATAAAGGTGCCGCTCAACGCCGCCTCTTTGCGAAGCGCCTGCACAAACGTCCCCTGCGCCATCACTTCCTCCAATCTCACCCGGGGTAGCTTAGATAACCGTCACGCGGCCTTGGTTGCCGACGATGGCCTTTGCCTCTGCCAGCAGCGGAATCGAGCGTGCATTGACCTTGGCCGGCACCTCAGCACGCAGCACGCGCCCGTCGACTTGCTCAATAAAGATCTCCACGCGGTCGCCGCCCGGGTTGGTGGTGAGCACCGTGGCCAGGCGCGCCATATTGCCCTGGCTAAATCGACTGTTGGGCACCATGACCTCAAAGACCTTGGGCTTGTTTTTCTCCTCGCTAAGCTCCAGCGGCACGATCTCCTGCGCGATGATCTGGTCGCCGCGGTCCGAGCGCTCGAGCTTGCCCTTAATGCGCACAAACGCATCGGACAGCTGCGCGCCGGTCTCGGGATCGACCTCGCCGTACAGGTACCCCTCGGCCTCCTTGTAGGTCTTGGGGAACACCACGACCGTGGCCTCGCCTTCCATGTCTTCGAGCTGCACGATGCCCATGGGGTCGCCGTTTTTGGTCACGCGCTTGGACACGCTCGAGACCATGCCGGCCCACCACAGCGCCTTACCCTCGGGAATCTCCTGGTTGATGGTGCCGCCCGTAGGATTCTGAACCTCGTAGCCGGTGTCGATCTGCGAGAACGAGAAGTCGCGCGCTTTGCTAAGTGCATACTCAAACGGGCGCAGCGGGTGGTCCGAGACATAGATGCCCAGGACCTCCTTCTCCTGGCTCAGCTTAAGGTGGCGGTCCCACTCCTGGCCATCCGGATCGGGTACGCTCACCTCAAAGCCCGAGCCCTCAACGTCGCCAAACATATCGAAGAACGACGTCTGGCCGCTCGCGCGGTCCTTCTGGCGCTTTACCGCGGCATCGATGATGTTCTCGGGGTTGTTCTTGTCCACAAAGTGCATCATCTGGCGACGCGGATACCCCGTGGAGTCGAAGGCGCCTGCCTTGATCAGCGATTCGATCACGCGACGGTTGGCCTGGCTCGAGTCCACGCGCTCGACAAAGTCGTGCAGCGTCTTAAACGGACCGCCCGCCTCGCGCTCGGCGATAATCGCCTGCGCCACGCCGGTGCCCACGCCGCGGATGCCGGCCAGACCAAAGCGCACGCCCTCCTTGGTAGCCGTGAACTCGGTACCGGACTCGTTGACATCTGGCGAAAGCACGGGGATGCCGTCGTGACGGCATGCCGAGACGTAGTGCACGATCTTATCGGTCTTACCCGTATAGGACGTCAGAACGGCCGCCATGTACTCATGCGGATAGTGCGCCTTGAGCCATGCCGTCTGCATAACCAGAATGGCGTAACCGGCGGAGTGCGACTTATTGAAGGCGTAGGACGCGAACTCAAGGACATCGTCCCAAATCTTCTGGGCGACCTCGCGCGTGTAGTTGTTCTTGATAGCACCGTTCATCCAGTGGTCGTAGGTGGTCTCGTCCGAACCATCCTCCCAGTGGAGCACCGTCGACGTGAGCAGCTTAATCTTTTTCTTAGCCACGGGCTTACGGATACGCGAGTCCGATTCGCCCTTGGAGAAGCCGCACATCTCGACGGAGATGAGCATAACCTGTTCCTGGTAGACCATGGTGCCGTAGGTTTCGCCCAGGATGTCGTCCAGGCGGTCGTCGTAGGAGACAGCCGGCTCCTTGCCGTTCATACGGTTGATGTAGGACGAGACCATGCCGGCGCCCAGCGGGCCCGGGCGGTATAGGGCGATCAATGCCACAACGTGTTTGTACTCGGTGGGCTTCATGTTCTTGATCGTGGCCGTCATGCCGGCGGACTCGACCTGGAAGACGCCGGCGGTGTGACCGGAGCCCATGAGCTTAAAGATCTCGGGATCGTCAAAGGGAATCTCTTCCTCTTTGATGTCGATGCCGAAGTTCTTTTTGATGTTTGCCTTGGCCTTGGAGATAACCGTCAGCGTACGCAGGCCCAGGAAGTCCATCTTGAGCAGGCCCATGTCGGCAACAGTATGGCCCTCGTACTGGGTAATCTCGACGCCGCCCTTGGTATCGAGCTTGGTGGGCACGTGCTCGTTGACGGGGTCACGGCAGATCAGAACGGCGCACGCGTGCACGCCCTCGCCACGGGTGAGGCCCTCGATCGAGAGCGCCGTGTCGATGATGCGGCGGGCGTCGTCGTCCTTTTTATAGGCCTCGGCAAAGTCGGGGTTAAACAGATCCTCTTTGCCGGGTTGCTTTTCGAGCACCTGCTTGAGCTTGACCTTGGGGTCGCTCGAGACCATCTTGGACAGGCGCTGGCCCATGTAGACCGGATAGTCCAGCACGCGCGCGGCGTCGTTGATGGCCTGCTTGGCCTTAATGGTCGAGTAGGTGATGACGTGGGTGACCTTCTCGGGGCCGTAGAGCTGGCGAACGTGCTCCACGACCTCGAGGCGCCGCTCATCGTCGAAGTCCATATCGATATCGGGCATCTCGGTGCGCTGCGGGGACAGGAACCTCTCGAACATCAGGCCGTTCTCGAGCGGGTCGAACGCGGTGATGTTCATGGCGTAGGCGACGATAGCGCCGGCGGCCGAGCCACGGCCGGGGCCGACGCCGATGCCGTTGTCCTTGGCCCATTGCACGTACTCGGCAACGATCAAAAAGTAGGCGGCAAAGCCCTTGTCGCAGATGACCTTGTATTCGTACTCAAAGCGCTCTTTGATGTTGACGCCACCGATCTCGCGCGTGGCCCAATCGTCGCCATAGTGCTGGCGCAGGCCCTTCTCGCACTCGCGGCGAAACTGGCTCTCGTGCGTCTCGCCGGGGTCGAGCAACGGGAAGCGCGGCAGGATGATGGAGTCCCAGTCCAGCTCAACGTAGCACTTGTCGGCGATCTCGAGCGTGTTGTCGCAGGCCTCGGGGCAATACGGGAACATCGCCCGCATCTCCTCCTCGGTCTTCATGTAAAACTCCGAGCCGGTCATGCGCATGCGGTTGGGGTCATCGACCTTGGCGTTCATGCCAATACACATGATGACGTCCTGCACGGGCGCATCCTCGCGGCGCAGGTAGTGGAAGTCGTTGGTGGCGATGACCTTGACGCCCACCTGCTTGGCGATATCGATGAGCGTGCGGTCCATCTGCTCGTCAGTCAGGCCGTTGTCGGTGGTGATGCCGTGTTCCTGGATCTCGATGTAGAAGTCACCGGGCTCGAAGGTATCACGGAAGGTCTCGGCCCACTTGATGGCGCCTTCCATGTCGCCGCGGTCGATGTATTTGGGGATGATGCCCGCGATACAGGCGCTGGTGCAGATCATGCCCTTGGCATGGCGGCGCAGGTTGTCGAGCGTCACGCGCGGCTTGTAGTAAAAGCCCTGCACGGCGGCCTCGGAGACCGTCTGCATCAGGTTGACGTAGCCCTCCTGGTCCTTGGCCAGAAGAATCATGTGGTAGAGCTCGGGCTTGTGGTCGCGGGCAAGGGTCTCGTCCGGCGTAAAGTAGACCTCGCAGCCAAAGATGGGTTTGATGACCAGGGGCGGCTTGAGCTCGTCAATGTTGCCCTTCTCGTCCCACATGGCCATGTCCTTCACATACTGGGCATGCTCGCGCGGGTTTTCCTCGGGATCGGGCTCCACCAGCTCGTCGCGGCGGTCCTTTTCCAAGAAGGCCTTGTCGTGGCTCCAGGTTTTATACTCGGGCGTGTTGTGATTGACGGCGTCGCAGGCCAGCGCCAGGTCGGGCACGCCATACATGTAGCCGTGGTCGGTAATGGCCACGGCGGGCATGCCAAGTTCAACGGCACGATTGACCATATCCTGGATACGGGTTGCGCCGTCGAGCATGGAGAAAACAGTGTGATTGTGCAGATGGACGAATGCCATGTGATGAGCTCCGATGCGGGTTCGTGTTCTGACTGAACGATTTTACCGCACGGCACGGACAGCACCCGAACCTAGCCAAACCCACACGGGTAGCTAATTTGGGACCTTCAAAAAGGGGAATGAGGGCATCCCGATGCATCGAGTATTACTGGAACCCCGGCGATACGCTGAATGATTTGTGACGAATAGTCATGTCCATCAAGAAGGCTCGACGCTTCGGGCAGCTCGTCAATCGATATATCAATTCTTGGAGACATGTATTCCTACCATTTTTAAAGAAACAACGGCGGTAATTGCTATCGCGATTGCGCCAATAACACCGAGCGCTATCTGAATGGGATATAACCCCAACACATATCCAAATATGGAGAAAAACATTGCAGAAAAGAGAGCCCTTACCAGAGACGCGACGGAAAGGATCGTCGCGCGGAGATCGTCCGCTATCGCGTCTTGGATTAAGTTTTCCGAAGTGATGTACACCACTTCTGGGAGAAAACAAAGCACCATGCTAAGGCCAAACAAACACAGCGGATTTGAAGCGAACCACGGAAGAATCATGAAAAGACCGGCCTCGATTAGCATCGAGCCGAGCATGGTATTTCTTTTCCCGAAACGCGATGAGAAGAAATCTGCTGCAATGTAGGCCGTCGCATTTACTGCATAGGATGCACCGAAAAAGATTCCTATTATGGAGACGGGAGCATCAAATGCGTCGAATACCAACTGATTCAAGTTGTAATAACTCCCATAGAATCCATCGAGCATGCTTGTGCCGATTAGAAGAAGCAACACCGCAAAAGCGGATTCTCCAATGCACCAGGTTTCGCGTCTGAAGACCTTGGCTACGTCAAACCTTTCCTCCCCAGAGTTTTTGGAATGGGTCGTTTCCATTCTCTCAATGGGATACAGAAGGAAAAGCTGCAGGAGATAGAAAACGGAAACGCATACGTAGAGGGCACTCCAAGATACTTGGGCAATGAATGATCCAAGTACGATTGCCACTCCCGTCGCGATTGATTGCGCGGCAAGCAGCCGAGCGTTGATGGTGAGGAAGCGCTCTCCTTGACCGGCATTTCGGGCAATTTCATATAAAAGTGCTTGTTCGGATCCCGATTGAAGGGAGTAGGCGAGTGCCTCAACAAGGGAAAGCGCGACGAGAAAGGGGCCTGAGAGCAACAGCATGCCAGCCGTATGGAAGAAAAGCAGCAGCACGCCCACTTGAATCGAGAACTTCTTTCCAAAGAAATCGCCTATCAGCCCTGTTGGCAGCTCGAGGACGACCGTTGCAATGTTAAACAGGGCTTGATAAAGCGCGATCTCCGTGACAGACATTCCTTTCTCCGCAAGGAAAAGTAGAAACACTCCCCGATTTAAAACAAATCCCGCGAGAACGAAAAAGGCGGAATAGATGTGCAGCTGCGCAGTGGCATTCTTATTCATTTGGCACTCCTAACGACTATTTTTGTCGGGGTGCTCGCCACTGATTCGAAGCCTGAAATGTTCATAGTTGCTGTGGAGAGCGGTAAAGCTTTTGAACAGGGTATCAATGGAATACATCCGAAGCGTTTTCGGCAGCATCATCGGCGAAGGCGGGATTAGCCTTTACACGGCGCTCACCCTCGATGTATTTGACGATTTGATCAATCGTCTGGTTGGCGTGGCTCTTGAGCTTGCGCTCATAGAAGAAGAGGCCGAGCTTGCCGCGCGTGCCAGACGTGTTGCCACCCACACCCTGAAAATCCTCGGTATAGATGAGCTCGCAGGCACCATCGCCAGCAGGTACAGCCTCATAGCGCATGGTATTGATGCCCGCCGCATACTGAAAACGGACCTCATAGAGGCACGGGTAGTCAAAGTGCTTGATCTTAACCTTGATCGCCGTGCCCTTGGCCTTGCCTTTTGCGGACTGGGCGCGTTTCTCGTACTTATAGCCATTGAGCTTGTTGCGGCTGGGACGCTTGCCCGTGGCGTTCTCGATATCCTGCATGATGGACCCCGCCAGAGCGTCAAAAAGCTCCTCCGGCGTCACCTTAAGCGTTTTGGTGAGCTGCATGATGGCTCCTTATTCGTTTGAACCGTTCGAGCCATTGTACCGCCCCAGGCTCTCCCATGCGTTGCGGTGAAATACGGACTGTTTGGCGGCTTTTTTGGCCAAAACAGTCCGTATTCCACCGCAAGTTATCTGAGGGCTAGAGATTGTAGGTGACTACTTGAGGTTCGGCGGGTTCGACGAAGATGGTTGGATTCGCCTGCTCCACGCGAACGAACTTGACGGTCACCGTCTCAAAGCCCGCCTTGTGCAACACGTCGGCGTAAACGCGCGCCTGCAGGGCGTGCTTCTCGAGCAGCTGGTCCGGCGTCTCGTCCGGCGTGCCGCCCGTCTTGTAGTCGATGACCAGCGCGCGTGACGAATCCGCCGGGTTCGTCGCCAAAGCGTCGATGGCGCCTTCGGCATAGGCACCGTAGCGGGCGATGTCCTCGTCCTCGCAGCCCAGCGAAAAGAACGGCACCTCGGCGCGAACGCACGGCCACGCGAGCAGGTCGGCACGAACAGCCGACTTGAGCCAGCGGTCCAGGGCAACGTCGAAGCGTTCGCGCTGCTCCGGCGTCAGGCGCCACAGGCGCGCCAGCGCATCGGCACGCGCGGCGGGCAGCGCATCGGCACCCATCTCGATCAGCCACTGGCAGGCGGCATGGAACGCCGAGCCCAGCGCCATGGGGTTGCCGGCGGGCTCAACGGCGGCCACGTCTGCATCCGTCATCTCCGAGCCATCCGACTCTGCATCATCGCCGGACTCGTCCATGGGAACACGAGCCTCGGCGGCACGGTCTTCCGTCTCGGCATGGAGTGCCGCGGCGATTGACGAGTAGCTATACGAGTCACGCATCGGATACGGACAGATGCCCATGCGCACGCCCACTGCCTGGGGATACACAAGCTCAAACGAATCGGGCTTGGGGTCGGCAGGACCGGGGACGATTGTACTGGCCAAATCGTCGGCAGCATCTGCATCGGCATCGCCACGAACAAGCCTGCCCTCGGCATCCAGCGAAGCGTTGGCCTCAAACGCCTGCACGCCAAACGTAAAGTCCGCCAGCGAGATGAGCTCGTAGTCGCCCGGCTTGGAGTTGTCGAACACCAAACGGTCGCTATCGAGCTTCGGCATGTCCAGAGCGTCGGTCGGCAAAATACGGCGCAGGACATCGTAGGTCAGATCCGTCTCGACATCGAAGGTCGGTGCCGTCACCTTGCCGCGGCTCACGCCGGCATCCATCGCCAGAATGACCAGCTCACGCGCTCGCGTCATGGCGACATAGAGCAGACGAGCCCGCTCCTCGAGCGAGAGCTGCAGGTCGTCGTAGCGCAGGCGAGCAAATGCCTCGGCGGGAGAACCCGTCGCACAGACGTCCTCCATGAGCTCCGGCGGCAACCACAGTGACGTGCCCTTGCCCTTAAACGCGTGTTCAAACTGCTTTTTGACGTCATCGCCCTTCACGAAGGTACCGTCGGCAAGCTTAACGCCGTCGAAGCGCGCCGGCAGTGCCACGACCTGCGCTCCGCCCTCGACGCGACCCATCTGTGCCGCACCCGAGGACTTACGCACGCCAAAGCACTCGGCGACCGCCACGACCGGATATTCCAGACCCTTGGAGGCATGCACCGTCATGATGCGCACCGCGCCGTCTCCTTCCTCGTTGAGGGCACCCGGGGCTTCCTTGCCCGCCAAGAAGCGGTCGAAGGCCAGCGCGATGGAACGCGGCGAGTTGCCGAACTCGGCCTCAGCCTCAGCCACGGCGTCGAGCGCCTTGAGCACGTTGGCGGCAATGGCCTTGCCCTCGGGACCACGCTGTCCCAGACGCACAAACCAGCCGGAGGCGTTGACCACGTCGCGCGCGATGGCGGCGAACGAATCGCGGCCCACGCGACGAAGCGCATACCGCAGCACCTCGCGGGCGCGCGTCACGAGCGGCAGGTCTCGCAAACCCGGCACGTCGAAATCGCTCATGATGCCCGCGTCGATATTCCGGCGCGAGGTCTCCCCCGTCTCGCTATCGAGCTTGGTCGCCAGCGCCAGGAACTCCTGGGCGCCGAGCGCAAACATCGGCGAGGCGAGCAGCGGCATAAGGCCCTGCGCCGTATCGGCCGGATTGGCGAGCGCGCAGACTAGGGCGCGCACCGTCTGCACCTCGGCTGCCTGGGCAAAGACCGAGCCGCCTGCGATCACGCAGTCGAGCCCTTGGTCGCGGAAGGCCTGCGCATAGACATCGGCGTTGGTCATGCGACCCAGCAGCAGGACCATGCTGCCCTGAGGCTGGCCAGCATCGGCAAGTGTGCGGAAGCGCTCGGCGATCGCACGGGCCTTGGCCTGTGTGCGCTCCTGCATACTGCCGCCGGCAACAAAGAGAGCCTGGCGACGCGAGGCGTCTGCCACCAGCGTGTCCTTGCGGCCGTCGCTCGCCTCAAGATCCAAAAAGCCCTGCATCAGGCCGCCGTCATCGCCGTCAAAGACGCGTGCTACGTAGCGCAGCACCTCGTCGTGGCTGCGGAAGTTGCGCACGAGTTTGACGAGCTCGCCAGCGGGGGCATCGGATGCGACGGACGTCTCGGGCGCAGCAGAGGAGCCCACCTTGCGCTCCTGACGGCGGAACACCTCGACCTCGGCGCCACGGAAGCGATAGATGGACTGCTGCGCATCGCCCACGGTGCACAGCGCGCGCTCCCCCGCACCCGTCAGGTAGCGTATCAGATCGACCTGCATCTGGTCGGTATCCTGAAACTCATCGATCATGACCATCTTAAAGCGGCCCTCGTACGCAGCACGGATGGCAGGGTAATCGCGCAACGCCTCGTAAGCCATACGCAGCAGGTCGTTATTATCGAGAGCGGACTGGGCAGCCTTCAGCGCGCGATACTCAGCCTCCACGGAACGGGCCAGGCCCACCAGCGCATCGAGCGCCGGGCCACCGCAGGCAAGCACGATATTGATAAACGCATCGGCGGCCTCGGCCTTGAGCAGCTCGACCTGCTCCTTAGGGAATGCCTTGCTCGCGCGCGGCATGGTGCACGACATCATGAGTCGCGCTGCATCGGCCATGGTCTTGCCGCTCGCCTCGAACGCGTCAATGGCGTCGAGTGCCATCTGCGCCTTCTCGGTCGCGGCCTTGCTTGCGCCCAGCGCCGCGCGATAGGCATCGGCGAGTGCCGAGGTATCGGCCTGGCCGCGCGCCACGCACACGTCGTCCATACCGCCCGGCAACTGGCTCGACAGCTCCAGCAGGTCGCGCACCAGGCCCTTGATGGTCGTGCCGGTGCCAAAGGAACCGCCCTCGCCCGCCATGGGATACCAGGCATAGAGGGCCTTGAGCGATGCCGCGAGCTCGGGGGCGGCATCGGGCGCCGTCGCGCGGGCCAGCACATGCTCAACAGCCTGGTCCATAAGCTCGTCGGTATCGGTGAGCACCGTGAACTCGGGGTCGATGCCCAGCTCCAGCGCATGCGCGCGCAGGATACGCGAGCACATGCCGTGAATGGTCGAAATCCACGCGTCGTCGACGGTCAGTGCTTCCTCGTCCATGCCCTCGTCGATAAGCGCACGGCGCACGCGGTCGCGAATCTCGGCCGCGGCATCTTTGGTAAAGGTAATGGCGAGCACCTGATCCAGATGTTCAACGAACGGACCGGATTCGGGCGAGAGCGCGTAGACGATGCGGCGCGTAAGGGTAAAGGTCTTGCCCGAACCGGCGCCCGCCGAGACAAATAGCGGACGGTCGAGCGTTTTGACAATCTGCAGCTGTTGCGGCATCAAAGTCGAAAGATCCATGGTCTACACGCCCCTCCTTACAAACGTTCCTTGGTGGTTATACGAACAGCGCGCATGCGCGGCTTGCGCCGATGTCGGGTCGACAGCGGCGACGTCACCTGCCTCGAGCTCGCGCAGGCGCTCGGCAATGCCGGTCTCCACGCGGTCGAGCAGGGCATCGAAGTCCATGCTGCCGCCCTCGCCCGGGAAGCCCTTCTTGAGGCCCGGGATGCGACCGTCACCACGCTCTTCCTCGAGCAACTCGGCACTCGCCGCGCCGCGCAGCGCGGGCTTGCCGCCCTTGGTCGAGAAATAGAGCGCAGCACGGGTATCTAGGCCCAGCGCCCGACGCATGGCCTGCGCGTAGATGAGTGTCTGGGTATGGGGTGGCAGCCAGCGCGGGTCGTCGATGGGAGCCTCGCCCGTCTCCTCGTCACGCACCGTGGGGTCGGCAAGCTTAAACTCCTCGACACCCGAACGATGCTTGTAGTCGATTACCACGGCGCGATTCTCGGCATCCACATCTACGCGGTCGATACGCCCGCCGAGCGGCCAACCGGCATACTCGACCTGGAGCTCGTTGAACGCAAACTCCAGGTAGCGCGGGGCAAAGGGGGCAAGTGCCTCGGACTCGTAGGCAAGCACGCCCTCCAACTGCGGCAAGATCTCGGCCACCTGACGCTCCTCCACCGGGGAGAGCGGCACCAGCGGGCCCTCGGCACCGCGCTTGCCGGCGTGCTCGGCCAAGGTCTCGTCAAAGACCTCGTGCAGCAGCTCCTGTGCACGCGGCAGATTCTCGGGCGTCACGCGCTTCATGCCCTCCTGGGGCAGACGGGCATGCAGATGCTCCAGCACGTCGTGGACAAAGTTGCCCTTCTCCATGTTGCCAAAGCCCGCGTCGATCGACTGGGGCTTGACGCGATACGACACGAACCAGCACAGCGGGCACGTCGAGTACGCCTCAATCTGCGAGGCGGACGTCAGACGCGGCACGAGCGGCGCGTTCTCGCCCTCGCCATCGCGGCGACGCAGGACCAAATACGGCACGGCCTCGGCACTCAGATGCTGAGGGGCTTCACAGGTCACGCGCTCGCGCTTGAGACCTTCGCCTGCCGCGGGATCGAAGTCGGCGATGATATCGCCCTCGCCTACGCACGTGGGCTTGGCAGCGCCAGCGGCCTCGGCATGTGCCCGCAGCTCGGTCCATACGGCTGCCGGGTAGCACTCGCGCGCCTGGCGATCGTGTGTCACGCGGGCGAGCGCGACCGGACCGCTCGCCGCCTGCATTGCACGGCCAAAGCGCACGCGCAACAGGGCGGCGGGCTCCAAAGACACGCCGTCGCGGCGCAGCTCGGCCGTCAACGTGGCAAGCGGGCCCTCTTCGTGCGAAAGCGGATAGCTGTCCAGGTCGACATCGGCAAACAGCACGGCATCGTAGCCGCCAGGACGCAAAACCGACGCATCGGCAAGCGACACGAAGCGCACTTGCGCCCGTGGCGTGCGATCGACCTCGTAGGTCTCGTAATCGTAAGCGGTACCGCGCTTGTCCACCTTGGTTCGAACGCCGTCGAGAACCGGTACGGTCGCGGCCTGCGACACGTCGAGCGCGCGAGCATCGTTCATAAGGATGTCGATGGCATGGCGCAGCAGAGCCGTCTCTGCCTGGCGACGGGCCTGGCCGTCAAGGCCGCCTAGAGCGCGATCGGGCAGTGCCTCGGCAACGGCGAGCATGGCCTTGAGCGCCGTCACGGGTTTGTCGCGCCACAGCGCCTGAAACACGTCCGAGACCACGCATGGCACGTTCTTAAACCAGTTTTCTTCGCTGGCGGCCTTGCGGGCGCCCCTCACCTGGCCCTGCACGCTCTGCAGCAGGCTCTTGACGCCCGCGGTAGTCTTGCTGCGCGAGAGACGCATATTCTTGTCGAACGTGCGCGCGCTGGCGGCGTCGGCACCCGAAAGCGGATTGTAGATCCAGTCGGTAAGCTCCGGCGCGGGCCACCACTCAGTCTTGGAAGCGGTGCCCTCGTCGGCGGCTTTCATACGCTCGATCAGGTTGGCGAGCGCCGTAAACTGCCTGCCCGCGATGGACTGGGAAAACGCCGTGAACTCAGTCGTCTCGGCCGCAATGTGACGCGCCGCCAAACGGGCGGCGAGCTCGCCGAACAGCTGGGGTGCCCGGGCAGAAACGACGAGCACGCGCACGGGATCGGCGGGCGCGGAGGCGGCATCGTTGACATTGGACTCCTTGTGCGCTTTCACCATCTTATCGATGACGTCCGCATAGACACAGGCACGAGCATGGGGGCCGGCGACTTCCACAAAGGCAGGCTGAGCGGCGGCCCCGCAAGCGACATCAGACGCGACGGCGTCCTCCCCCAGCGGCGCGATCTCAAACAGCACACCGCGGGCATCAAAGGCGGCAGCAAGTTCCTCGCGCATTGCCGCTTGCTCGCGGGCGAGCAGCACGACAACCTCTCCCCCGTTGTTTGCCACGGCGGACAGCAGCTCGAGCAGGCTATACGTAAATGACGTGACGCCGCGCACGCATACCGCGCGGGCGCACGCCGGAAGGTTGTCGGCCAGCACCTCGGCCATAAGGTCAGCCGCCTCGCAGGGCTCGACCATGTCTCGACGGTCCAAGCCGCTCGCGTAGGCGCGCAAAAGCTCGAACACGCGAGCCTCAGCATCGCTTTTTGGCTCAGGCTGGCAATTGTTGCCACCGCATCGCTCGGCCGTCGTCCCCGCCACACCCGGAAGCACATCGCGAGCCATGCGCGCGAGCATGCGCACCGTGCCCTGGCCACACGAAAGCGGCTGAAGATCGGCATCATCGCGGCGGGCAATCATATCAGAAAACAGCATCTGGCGCTGCAGGTTGTCGACGAAATCGCGCCCGTCGCCCAAAAGCTCCCAAAGCGAGCGAAGCCACGATGCGGGTGTCTTGTAGTCGATACCCAGCGAAATGCCGGCTTCCGCCGCATCATGACGGCACAGATCGAGCTCGGCAAACGTTGGTGCCAGCAACACGGCACGCCCGTGACGGGCAATAAGGTCGGCAAGCAGCGCCGACTCGGCATCGCTCAAATCCGTGCCGGCATTGGTGGTATAGATTCGAACAGGCATGGTCCTCCGCTCAAACCGTTCGCAATAATCAATGCATCCATCCTACCCGCCCAAGCGGACACATTGCCACCGCAGTTCCATCTTTTGGTACAAAGCAACCTGAACCCAACGCACCAGCCGATTGCAGGCATATAAAAACCGCCCCCGGAGGGACGGTTCTTCGTAATTCAATGTTGTCGCTGGCCTACTCGCCATCCTCCAACTTAATGAGGATCTTGCGGTAGCCACCGTACTCGCCGTTCAGCGCCTTTGAAACGCGGCTCACCGTGGTGGACGAAGCGCCGGTACGGGCCTGAACCTCAACATAAGGCTCGCCCTCGTCCAAATAGCGCGCAACCTGCAAACGCTGAGAAAGGTCGCAAATCTCGCGCGGCGTGCAGATATCGGTCAAAAACGCTTGGATATCCTTCTCGTCGTCCAAAAGGCTAAATGCGTGGACCAGTTGCTTGACATCAGGCTTGTCAAACATGTTCTCGATATTCATCGATCACCGCCAAACCCGCCAAAAGGCATCGAAGTTGATACTGACATCGGGCATCGTTCGCCCGTTCTATGCAATAGGGCAACGCCTGTGGCTTTTGCCCGTAGCAGTGTAGCACACCACCAAACTAAAGCGACAAGACTCTCTGCCAGCGGCGCGTTTTTCAGGACGAACGCCGTTTAGAAACCATATGCGCACGTAAGCTCCACGAATATTTGAGACAATGGGCGCCCAAACACCGCGGCGCGCCCGCGCAACCATCCAGGTCGCCGCCGTAAGCCGCTTCACGCGACGCCAGCAATCCCGGCGCAAGAAAGGATTCACGCCATGCGCTTTATGCTTAACTGGCTCTTCACCTCGATCGCCATCGCGATCGCCACGTTCCTCGTCCCCGGTATCCAACCCTTCGGCTTTGCCGAGACCTGGGTCTGCTTTGCCTTTGTGGGACTGTTCCTGAACATTGTCGATTCGTTCGTCAAACCGTTCCTCACGGTCATCTCGCTGCCGCTCACGATCATTACGCTGGGCATTTTCCAGCTTGTCGTCAACAGCTTTATGCTTGAGCTCGCGAGTTACCTGTCGGTCAACCTGCTGGGCGTCGGCATCTCCATCGCCAGCTTTGGATCGGCCTTTATGGGCAGCATCCTGGTGTCCATCACGCGCAGCATCCTCGACAGCATCGCCGAGGACTAAAACGGCCATTCCGGCCGTGTCCGTCTCAACAGCCCAAAACGAAGGCCGCCCATCGCAAAAATGGGCGGCCTTCTTATTTTTCAAGTCTCAAAGGGCGAGAAAATCTACCATTTCCACCCCGTCCCCAAATGCAGGTGTGGGTTAGATGACGTAGTCGTAGCCATGGTTGGGAGCGACAAGTTGATCGAGCGTCACACCGTCGAGGTAGTCGTTGATGAGCTTGTCCAGGTTCTTCCACACGTCGAGCGTGGGACACTCATCAGATCGCGAGCAGCCCTTGCAGTCGCCATCCAGGCAGGCGACCGGCGCCAGACTGCCCTCGGTCAGGCGCAAGATCTCGCCCACCGTGTATTGCTCGGGCGGGCGCGTGAGCACATAGCCGCCGCCCTTGCCGCGCATGCCCGAGAGCATGTTGGCGCGCACGAGCGTAGCCAAAATGTTCTCGAGATATTTCTCGGAAATCCCCTGTCGCGCCGCGATCTCTTTGAGCGGGATGCGACCGGCTGCCTGGTGCTCGGCCAGATCGACCATAACGCGCAGGGCATATCTGCCCTTAGTAGAAACCAACATGTATAGTGCTGCCTTTCGGTCATTTAGTCCGTAGAAATTCTAGCCGAAATATTGGTTTTGAAAATACCCGTTCCGGTCAAGATGGTTAATCGACTCGTAATAATCTTCTATTTCCTATTGCGTTACTAGGCTTTACTGTCTACTATGCTTGCCAACAGCAAAACGAACAACCCATAAGGTTTGTGGGTTTCGCTGCTACACACACCGTAAAACCACACGGTATCCAGTCATTTGAACACTTTGGAGGTTCACCATGAGCAATGTTTACACGTCCATCGATCAGCTTATCGGCCACACTCCGCTTCTGGAGCTCACTCACTTTGAGGCCGATGAGGACCTCAAGGCCCGCGTGCTCGTCAAGCTGGAATACTTCAACCCCGCCGGCTCCGTCAAAGACCGCGTCGCCAAGAACATGATCGACGAGGCCGAGAAAGCCGGCAAGCTCGTGCGCGGCGGCGACTACACCATCATCGAGCCCACGAGTGGCAACACCGGCGTCGGCATCGCCTCGGTGGCGGCGGCTCGCGGCTACAAGGTGATCATCACCATGCCCGAGACTATGTCCGTCGAACGCCGCAAGCTTATGCAGGCATATGGCGCACAGCTCGTGCTCACCGACGGTTCCAAGGGCATGAAGGGCGCCATCGCCAAGGCCGAGGAACTGCAGAAGGAGACGCCAAACAGCATCATCGCCGGCCAGTTTGTGAACCCCGCCAACCCCGCCATCCACAAGGCCACGACCGGCCCCGAGATCTGGGATGACACCGACGGCGAGGTCGACATCTTCGTCGCCGGCGTTGGAACCGGCGGCACCGTGACCGGCGTGGGTGAGTTCCTTAAGGAGCAGAACCCCGAAATCAAGGTCGTCGCCGTCGAGCCCGCCACTTCCCCGGTGCTCTCCAAGGGCCAAGCCGGCCCGCACAAGATCCAGGGTATCGGCGCCGGTTTTGTGCCCGACGTCCTCGACACCCAGGTCTATGACGAGATCATCCCCGTCGAGAACGACGACGCCTTTGCGACCGGCCGCGCCGTGGGCCACAAGGAGGGCGTGCTCGTGGGCATTTCGTCCGGCGCCGCCGTGTGGGCCGCGCTGCAGCTGGCCAAGCGCCCCGAGAACGAGGGCAAGACCATCGTGGCCCTGCTTGCCGACACCGGCGAGCGCTACCTGTCCACGGCGCTCTTCCAGGACTAGGGCCTGTCGCCCATAGGTTGAGCCCACGGACGAGCCGGTCTCCTCTCTCCCGGCAGTCTGAGCCCATCCAATCAGGGTGTCCCACGAGACGCCCGAACTTGCTACAATGTCTGCGGCGCGGAACCAGCCTCCCGCGCCGCTTTTCTTTTTTGGCCACATGCCACCAAGGAGAACCTCCCCATGCACAACAAGCGCGTGCTCGTCGCCATGAGCGGCGGCGTCGATTCCAGCGTGACCGCGTACCTGCTCAAAAGCCAGGGCTACGAATGCGTCGGCGCCACCATGCGCCTCACCTGCCCCGCGCCCGATCCCGCCACGGGCATGAGTAAGGTCGACCGCGACATCGCCGATGCGAAGGCCGTCGCCGAGCGTCTGGGGATACCCCACCATGTGCTCGACTTGCAGCAGACCTTCGACCACAGCGTTATCGAGCGCTTTGTGAACGCCTACCAGGAGGGGCTGACGCCCAACCCGTGCATCATCTGCAACCGCCACATAAAGTTTGGCGCGTTGCTCGGTGCGGCGCTGGACATGGGCTGCGACTACATCGCCACAGGTCACTACGCCAAAACGAGCCAGGCGTCCGACGGCACCTGGCAGCTGCATCGCGGCGAGGACCCCAAAAAGGACCAGAGTTACTTTTTGTATTCGCTCACGCAAGAGCGCCTGGCACGCACAATCTTTCCGCTGGCAGGCCTGGACAAGGAGCGCGACGTGCGCCGCATTGCCGCCGAGCAGGACTTCATCAACGCCAAGAAGGCCGAGAGCGAGGACATCTGCTTTATTCCAGACGGTGACTACGCGGGCTATATCGAGCGCCGCTGCGGACATCCCGCTGCACCGGGCGACATTGTGTGGCGCGACGGCAGCGTGGTCGGGCGCCACAACGGCGCACTGCGCTACACCATCGGCCAGCGCAAGGGCCTGGGCGTCGCGATGGCGCATCCCGTGTATGTGACGGGCGTCGATGCCGCCAACAACACCGTGCATCTGGGCGAGGCCGAGGACCTGACCGCCGCGGCGCTCACGGCCAATGACTGGATCTGGAGCGCCCCTGCCGATCGCATGGAGGCAGAGCTCGATGCCGGCGGCATTCGCGTGGGCGCCAAGTACCGCTACCGTCAAAAGGACCAGGCAGCAACCCTTACGCGCGGCGAAGACGGGCAAATGCTGCTGACTTTTGACGAGCCGCAGCGAGCCATCGCCCCCGGCCAAGCCGTTGTAGTCTACCGCGGCGACATCGTCCTTGGCGGCGGCACCGTTACGGCAGCCATCAAGTAGCCCCACCCCCTTCATAAGTTGCGGTGAAATAGGGACTGTTTAAGCGTTTAAAACCGCCAAACAGTCCCTATTTCACCGCAACTTAGAGAGGACGGCCTCGGTCGGTACTGCCGTATCAGCCGAGGCCGCTGCATCGTTAGCGTTGTACGTAGGCGCGAACCAGCTCGTAGGTATTGCGCACGCCGTCGATGTGGCTGCGCTCGTAGTTGTGGCTCGCATACACGCCGGGGCCGATCAGACCATGGCGAATGTCGTAGCCGGCAGAGAGCGTGGCTTCGACGTCCGAACCGTAATGCGGATACACGTCGATAGCGTAATCGAGCTCAAGCTCGCGCGCGATATTGGACAGCGCCGTCACCAGGTCGTAGTTGTACGGACCGCCCGAATCCTTGGCGCAGATCGACACCATGTGCTCGGTGCAGCCTAGGTCGTCGCCCACGCAGCCCATGTCAACGCTGATCATCTCGCGCGTGTCGGCCGGCACGAAGGCGCCGCCGTGGCCCACCTCCTCGTACACGGTAAAGAGCAGCGAAACCTTACGCGAAAGCGTCACCTCGCCAGCGGCGACGGCACGCGCCAAGCCCAACAAAATGGCGGCCGATAGCTTGTCATCCAGGAAGCGGCTCTTAATGTAGCCGCTCTCCGTCACCGTCGTGCGAGGATCCATAGCGATGATGTCGCCGGTCTGAATACCCAGCTCGAGCACATCGTCCTTGCTGTCGACGTTCTCGTCGAGCAAGATCTCCATGTTCTTCTCGATGGTCTTGACCGGCTCGTCGGCCACGTGCGCCGAAGGCTCGGTGTTAAGAACCACGCCCGTGTAGACATTGCCGTCGCGCGTGTAGACGGTGCAGTTCTCGCCATCGGCCGTAGACCACTGATGCCCACCGAGCGTCGTGGGGCGCAGGCGGCCATTGTCCTTAATGGAACGCACCATGGCGCCCAGGGTATCGACATGGCTCGCCAACACGAGCGGCTCGCCCTCACCACCAAGCTCAACGAGCACGTTGCCCTTATTGGAACGCTCGGGGCCAAAGCCCATATCGCGCAGGGTCTCCATCAGATAATCAGTCGCCGCACGGGTATAGCCGGTAGGCGAAGCAATAGAAGTCAGCGTCTTAAGCTGTCCTGCGATATAGGAGAGCGTCTCCTCTAGAGAAGCATCAATATTAGAAGTCATATGCATCCTTCCAAGTAAAACTAAGACCGAGTCCCGATTTTAACCATTCTGCACGTGCAATGCCCCAGGAGCCGAGCCGCCTCCAGACGTCCCCGCACCGGTTTTGTGCACGTGCACGGTTTACAATCTCAATCTTGCATAAATCCTATTGGTATTTGCATAGAAATGAGGCATCTTTTTGCTTCGTCTCAGGGTGCCCCACCTTGGACCGTGCAAAAAACGGAGTATTCAGCACCGTGGGCCCCAACGGCCCCATCACGAACGACAAAACGACGCGGTTACAGCAGTGTTGCAGGTCGTCGCAAAGCAGAAACTCAGTAACAACCCCCTCCACTCATCGATAGCCCGCCCACAATGGCTGTCGATGGGCGCCTGCGGATCACTACCGCCCATTCACAACGTTATGCATTTTTAAGAGCTTGTTGAATACTCCCAAAAATGCACGCAGGGAAGTGCACCACCTATCCGCAGCGGGCAGTACGCCTTGGTTTTGTCCGTCTCAGGGCATCGACGCAGCACAAAAAGCCCCGCCGTGCGTAGCACGGCGGGGCCAGCGGCACGTCAAAAGACCATACATCTACGGGCGAAGGACCACCAAACTGGGCTAGGCAGCCGGGCAGATCTTCTTGAAGAGCTCGATGACGTCGTCGAGCGTTGCCTCGCGCGGGTTACCCGGGAAGCAGGCGTCAGCCATGGCGTCCTTGGCCAGGACCTCGATCTCGTCGGCCTTCATGGCCTCGCAGACGTGCGGGATGTTCACGTCGGCGGAAAGCTGCTTGACGGCGGCGATAGCGGCGTCGGCAGCCTCGTCGGTGCTCATGCCCGTGGTGTCAACACCCATGGCAACGGCAACCTTGGCCAGGCGCTCAGCGCAAACCGGCTTGTTGAACTCCATGGCGATCGGCAGCAGCATGGCGCAAGCGACGCCGTGCGGGGTGTCGTAGTGAGCAGACAGGGTGTGAGCCATGGCGTGGTCGATGCCCAGGCCAACGTTGGAGAAGCCCATGCCGGCGACATACTGACCAAGGGCCATGCCCTCGCGACCGGAGCCGGGCTGACCGGACTTGGCCTCGGCGACGGAGTCACGCAGGTTCTCGCTGATCAGCTTAATAGCCTCAAAGTGGAACATGTCAGAGAGCTCCCAGGCGCCCTTGGTGGTGTAGCCCTCGATGGCGTGGGTCAGAGCGTCCATACCAGTGGAAGCGGTCAGGCCGGCAGGCATGGAGGCCATCATGTCGGGGTCGACGACGGCGACCTCGGGGGCGTCGTTGGTGTCGACGCACACGAACTTGCGGACCTTCTCGGGGTCGGTGATGACGTAGTTGATGGTCACCTCGGCGGCGGTACCGGCGGTCGTCGGCACGGCGATGGTGAACACGGCGTGGTTCTTAGTGGGAGCAACGCCCTCGAGGCTGCGGACATCGGCGAACTCGGGGTTGTTGATGATGATGCCGATGGCCTTAGCGGTGTCCATGGAGGAGCCGCCGCCGATGGTCACGATAGCGTCAGCCTCGGCGGCCTTGAAGGCCTCGACGCCGTCCTTGACGTTCTGGATGGTGGGGTTGGGCTTGATCTCGGAGTAGAGGCTCCAAGCGATGCCGGCGGCGTCGAGCTCGTCGGTCACCTTGGCGGTAACGCCAAACTTGACCAGATCGGGATCGGAGCAGACGAAAATCTTCTTGTAGCCGCGACGCTGGAGCTCGCCGGGGATTTCCTTGATGGCGCCGGAACCATGATAAGAGATGGTATTGAGAACGAAACGATTAGCCATTGATAGCCTCCCATCGTGTGCGGGGCACCCATTACGCCCCACGCTATGAGTCCCATCCTAACGCTTTTGAAACGAAAAACGCGTGAGAACGTCAAAATTGTTAAAGCGTTTCAACAGATGATGAAAAATATTGCGGCAAAGGGACAGCCCCTTTGCCGCATTCGGTTACTTTCGGCAGCCCTCTTTCCAAGCCTCGGCCGCAACCTTCCAGCGTAAGCGCAAGTCGCGCTCGCGGTCGATGAACATGATGGCAAACGCGACAAACAGCAGCAAGCTCGCCACGACGATGGCATGCAGGCCCATGCGCTCAATACACCAGTTGCCCAACACGGCGCCAAACACAAAGATAAAGATCACGCCAAAGTACAGCAGGCCGTTTTCCAAAAAGCCGCGCCTGTGGGTGATGATGTAATCGTCCACGTTTTGCAGCGCGTTGCGCAAGTTGCCGATGCACATGGTCGTAGCGATACCGTGACCGTGAATCTTGCGGAAGCTCTCGACCTGCATACCGCAGGCAAACGAAGTGAGGCAGTTGGCGAGCAGGTTGTAACCGCCACCGGGGATAAAGCTCACGCCCAGCAAGATGACGGCTTCAAAAAACACCGTCACCTGGCGCCAGTGAATCACGCTGCCGAACCGCTCGTGAACCAGGTCGGCAAGCATAATGCCCACGGCAAACGACACCACGGGGAAGAAATAGCGTCCCGCCAGCTGCCAGTTGCCCTCCGAGATGCTTACACCCACGAGCAGGATGTTGCCCGTCTGCGCGTTGGCGAAAACATGGTCGCGCCCAATGTACGAATACACGTCCATAAAGCCACCGGCGAGCGCCAAGATGATGCCCAGCTCAATAGACTCCGATATCTGTTTGGCACGCTGCATCGTCGTGCATCCTCCTTGTTGACGACTCTCTCGTGCGTTGGCGGAAACATAACCGCCGTTCATACTGTAACCCATTGACAACATGGCGTGCGCGCGAGACGGGTTCTCCAACGCGCAGATACACAGTCTGGAAACAAACGATCCCCGTATCGACGCGCCGATCCCCCAGCCCATGTACTCCCCCAGTCTTTTTAGCCCCGTCCCAAAAAGACTGGTTACAATTACGTGCAGCATACAGACACCGGGAGGGATCGTGGCAAAAAAGCCTCAGCACGCTCAGAACAACCAGCGCAGTCAGCAGGGCAAACAGGGCCAGCAGCAAAAGCGCGGCGGCAAGGCGCAGGCCACGGTCGCCCGCACCAAGCATTCCCAAGCGACGCCCGCCCGCCCCTGGCGCCCGGGCCGCGATAAATTCCTCCCCGTCAGTCGAGCCGACATGGATGCACGCGGCTGGGACCAGTGCGACTTTGTCTACATCTGCGGCGACGCCTATGTGGACCATCCCAGCTTTGGCATGGCCATCATCAGCCGCGTCCTCGACGCGCACGGCTACAAAGTGGGCATCATCTGCCAACCCGACTGGACCGACCCCACCAGCATCACCGTGCTCGGCGAGCCGCGCCTGGGCTTTCTCGTCAGTGCCGGCAACATGGACTCCATGGTCAACCACTATTCGGTGACCAAGCACCGCCGCCGCACCGACGCCTATACCCCCGGTGGCGAGGAGGGGCGCCGTCCCAACCGAGCCGTCACGGTCTACGGCAACCTCATCCGCCAGACGTTTAAGGACGCCCCCATCATTATCGGTGGCATCGAGGCAAGCCTGCGTCGCCTGGCCCACTACGACTACTGGCAGGACAAGCTCAAGCGCTCGGTGCTGCTCGACTCGGGCGCCGACATCCTCATCTACGGCATGGGCGAGCACGCGATTGTCGAGATCGCCGACGCGCTCGACGCGGGGCTGCCCGTCGATCAGATCACCTATATCAACGGCACCGTTTACCGCACGGGTTCGCTCGACGAGGTCTACGACTACGACCTGCTGCCCAGCTGGGACGACCTTGCCGCTGACAAGCTCAACTACGCCCGCAGCTTTAACGTGCAGCAGCAAAATATGGACCCTATCACCGGCCATCGCTTGGTAGAGCCATATCCCAACAGCGTGTACGTGGTGCAGAACCCGCCGTCGGCAACACTCACCACCGACGAGATGGACGAGGTTGCCGAACTCCCCTACGCACGCGATTGGCATCCCGACTACGACGCGGCGGGCGGCGTGCCAGCCTTTGCCGAGATCAAGTTTTCCATTAGCTCCAACCGCGGCTGTTTTGGCGAGTGCTCGTTTTGCGCCCTTACCTTCCACCAGGGCCGCGTGTTGCAGATGCGCAGCCACGACTCGATCATGCGCGAGGCCGAGCTGCTCACGCGCGATCCCGAGTTTAAGGGCTACATCAACGACGTGGGCGGACCGACGGCCAACTTTAGCCGCCCTGCCTGCGACAAACAGCTCAAGCACGGCGTGTGCAAGAACAAGCGCTGCCTGTGGCCGAGCGTATGCAAGAACATGGTGGTCGACGAAAGCGGCTACACGCAGCTGCTGCGCGACCTGCGCCAGCTGCCGGGCGTCAAAAAGGTCTTCGTCCGCAGCGGCATCCGTTTTGACTACACCATGGCCGATGCCTCGGACGAGTTTTTGCGCGAGCTACTGGAGCATCATGTCTCGGGCCAGCTCCGCGTGGCACCCGAGCACGTGAGCGATGCGGTGCTGAGTGTGATGGGCAAGCCGAGCCGAGCCGTCTACGACGCGTTCTGCCGTAAATTTGAACGCTTGAACCGCGAATACGGACTCAAGCAGTACGTGGTGCCGTATCTGATCTCGAGCCACCCCGGATCGACCATGAAGGAAGCCGTGGACCTTGCCGAAGCCGTGCGCGACATGGGCTACATGCCCGAGCAGGTGCAGGACTTCTACCCCACGCCGTCCACCATGTCGACCTGCATGTACTACACTGGCGTGGATCCGCGCACCATGCAGCCGATCTACGTGGCGCGCGACCCACACGAAAAGGCCATGCAGCGTGCGCTCATCCAGTATCGCAAGCCCGAGAACTACAAGCTGGTACGCGAGGCGCTGGAAAAGGCTGGCCGTCGCGACCTGATCGGCTACACCAAGCATTGCCTGATCCGTCCCGTGCCGCCGCGCCCGGGCGAGACGTCTGCCGGCGGCGGGCATGGCACCGGCAAGAAGGGCGGCAAGGCCCACGGCGGCGCTGGTGGTGCCGGCAAGGGGCCTAAGGGCAGCAAGGGATACGGCGGTATGTCCCGCGCGCAGAACACTGCCGGTCGCAATCGCGCGGCACAGGGGCGTCAGGGCGCCAACGGAGGCGGCAGACGCAACTAGCGCGGCGAGGCGGCATGCCGCCGTTGGCGACACGACACGCCCCACCAATAAAATGCCGCTCGCCGGGGCGTCGCAGAACGATTCCCCGGCGAGCGGCCGATTAATATTGTCTATCTCAAAACGTCGTTACTTTTTGTCGAAACGACCATAGAGCGCAAACGAGAGCGCCGCAGAGATAGCCCAAGTCAAAGCGATGCAGACGACAATCATGATCAGGTTCATGGGATTGCCGCTTGGATCGGCATAAACGGGCAACGAGGTAATGCCGGGCATAACAAAGCCGAAGCACTTTGCGCCGAGAACAACGGTAAGCGCACCGCCAATGCCATCCGCGATCATCGCAGCGATAAGCGGAGTCCTGTTAGGAACCTGAACGGTAAACAAGGCGGGCTCGGAAATTCCCATAAATGCTGAGAAGGCGCACGTCATTGCAGCGGACTTGAGCTTTTCGTCGGTCATGCGCAGGGCTGCACCAAAAGACGCACCGCTTTCGGCGAGGTTATGGCAGAAAGAGATCGGGAGCAGATAGTCATACCCAAGCGTTGCGATATTGGAAATCTGGATAGGGCTCGTTGACTGATGCATGCCGAAGAGCACGATAAGCGGCATAAAGAAGCCCAGCAGAAAACCGGCAACGGGGCCTAACGTCGAGAATAGCCAAACGATACCGTTGGCAAGACCAAGACCGCACCAGGCACCAATCGGAGCGAGCACAAACAGGTTGACGGGAATCACGATAGCAAGGGAGAGCGCCGGAACGACAACGAGCTTAAAAAGATCCGGCACGACTTTGTCGATTGCGCGATATACAAAAGACAAGCCAATGACGCCAAAGATAACCGGGAACACGGAATCGGCGTAGCTAAAAATCGGCACCGCAAAACCGAACAGCGCAAGGGGCGTCTCGCCCGTACCGACAGCGTTGACAATGGTCGGGTACATCAGCGATCCGGCAACACAAAGCGCAAGCGAACGGTTGACTCGGAACTTATCAGCTGTAGACATTGCCAGCAAAAACGGCAAGAAGTAGAACGGGATATCCGAAATCATATTGAATATCGCAAAGTCGCCGGCACCCGTGTCGATTCCAAAAGCCGCGATAGCAGCCAGGATGCCCTTTACGATGCCTCCCGCCACCAGTGCGGGAATGATAGCGGAGAAGATGCCGGTGATGATATCGAATACGCGAGCCGAACCTTTTTGGAGCTCAGGCTGCTCGGCGTCGGCGGAGACCTCGCCACCCATCCTGTCGCCTAGCATGGGCTCCAATTCGTCATATACCGACCCCACGCTGGCGCCGATGATAACCTGCCACTGCCCGTCTTTAACCTGCGCGCCCAAGGCGCCGTCAAGCGTCTTAAGGGCCTCCAGGTCTGCCTTGCTATCGTCCTTCAGGTTGAATCTGAGCCTTGTAATGCAGTGCGTTGCCATAACAACGTTATCGGCGCCGCCCACGAGCTCGAGGACACGAGCGGCCAGTTCCTTCTTGTCTGCCACAACAATCACTCCTACCCAAGATCCTCGCCATTAGTGGCGATACATTTCTGATACCAATAGAAAGAGTCTTTACGCGAGCGCTCCGCAGTGCCGTTGCCGCAATTATCCAGATCGACATAGATAAGCCCGTAGCGCTTGTCCATCGTAAGAGGACCACAGGCAACAAGGTCAATGAATCCCCAGATCATGTATCCGCGCACGTCAACGCCATCGATCACCGCTTCCTTAAGGCACTTTATGTGCTGGCGCAAATAATCGATTCGATACTCGTCGTGGATGCTGCCATCCTCCTCGACTACATCAGATGTACCGAGGCCGTTCTCGGCGATATACAGGGGCAGCCCATAGCGGTCATACATCTGGTTAAGGGTAACCCTCAGGCCAATGGGATCGAGCTGCCAGCCCCACTCACTCGTCTCGAGATAAGGGTTCTTGTTTGCCATGACCAGATTTCCCGCAGTCTTCTCCCATCCCTGATCGCAGGTGGATACCTGGGAAAAGTAGTACGAGAAGGCCAGGAAGTCGACCGTGTTGCGAGCGATGAGCTCTTCATCGCCCGGCTCCATTTGAATCTCGATATCGCACGCGTCGAAATAGCGATTCATATAAGCGGGGTATTTTCCACGAGCCATCACATCCGTATAGAACCAGTTGGAATACTGGTCGTCGTGAATAGCCTGCATGTTATCTTCGGGACGGCAGGTGGCGGGATACGTACAGAATCGAGCGATCATGCCGCCAACGGGAGTATCGGGCGAAAGACGATGGACAATCTCGACGGCACGCGCATTGGCAACGAACTCGTGGTGCAGGCACTGGAAGATGGCTCGATCGAAGTTCTCCCCCTCTTCGTCTTTGACCAGACAGACCCCGTCCCAAGGCGAAAAACGCGCTGCATTGAACTCGTTAAAAGGCAGCCAGAAATCGACCAGATCGCCCAATTCCGTAACGATTGTCTCGACATAGCGGGCGAAGAAATCAATCGTCTTGCGATTCTTCCATCCCCCATATGTGGTGACAAGATTTACCGGGATGTCATAGTGGAGCATGGTGACGAAGGTTTTAATGCCGTGCTTTTTGCACTCACCCAGCATGCTTCGATACCACTCGATGCCTTCGCGGTTAGGCTCAAGATCATCTCCGTTAGGATAGATCCGGCTCCAGCAAATAGAGGTGCGGAACAGCTTGAGGCCCATCTCCGCAAAAAGCGCGATGTCCTCACGGTAGTGATGATAGAAGTCGTTACCGCGCCTAAACGGGTAGAACTCAACACCATCATCTGCGAGAGCGTTCATTAGTTCGTCATGGCAGAAGGGGTTGTTTTGATGCTTGTCCTCAATCTGGTCATGAGTCCAGGTACCATCCAGCCATCGACAATCCTGTGTCGACTTTCCCTTTCCGCCCTCATTCCAGGCGCCATCGGCCTGCGAGCACGATATGGCTCCGCCCCATAAAAAGTCGGAGTCAAACCCATGTTTTAACTTACTCATTTGCCCTCCTTGATCGGATGCTCCAGCGGATAACCCAATACTAGGAAGAACAAGATGCATAAGATATCGCATAGAAAGCGTGGGTTTATAACATTTTTTTAGATATAATACCGTTTAAGGCATCGATTCTACCGTTCACCCCTGGAGCACCCCATGGATTCGAATCTCAAACAGTTGCTCTATACGCATACCGAGACCGAAGAGTGGCATCGCACACATCCGGGAGAGCTCAGCCCGCGATATAACAGGGTGGAAACCACAACCATTAACGGCGAAGAGGTCTATCTGTTTGATTGGAAAGAAACTCTCGACGAAAACCCCGTGGGCCTTATCAAGGAGTCGCGCTTTACCGATATTCCTCCTCATATCAATCGGGATATGGAGCTTAACTACGTGTACGACGGCGTCTGCACGTTTATCGTCAACGGACGGCGACTACTCCTTAAAAAGGGCGATGTGCTCATTTGCAACACCGGCGTAGTCAGAAGCGTTCCATACGTTAAGGGCGAGCATGATATCGTCATTTCGATCGTCTTCAAAAAAGAAATGTTCGATTCGTTGTTCCTGAGCCAGCTACCCGGCGCGTCACCATTAACGAATCTTCTATTTGATTTTGTGTCCAAAAACCGCGAGGCCCGAAAATATCTCATTCTTCCAGAGGAATACGCCCGACATGCGCGACGCCTCATCGAGATGCTCTTTATCGAATATCACTTTAAAGATGCCTATTCCAATGAACTCATGAGGCACCTCGCCGTCAGCCTATTCCTTGTTCTCATTCGAGGACTGTACCGACGCTCCGCAACTGATAACCAGGCGATCATGTCGGACGAACGCATCGTGTCGATTCTGAATCATATTGAGCGAAGCTACGGCGACTGCACACTCGAAAGCATTGCGAGCGATACGGGTTATAGCACCAGCTATCTCAGCAGCTTGATCAAGCAAAAAACCGGCAAAACGTTTTCGCAAATAAAGCTCAACCAGCAGCTCACAGAGGCGGCATATCTTCTCAATAACACCGAGCGCAGCGTGCAGTATGTAGCCCGAAAAGTCGGCATCTCCAACATGTCATTCTTTTACTCAAAATTTAAAGAAGCATTCGGCGAAACGCCAGGTGCGTTCAGGACGCATCGGTCTAATTAAAGGCGTTATTACTCAGACCGATCAGCTTCGCGCGACACGGGAATGCACAATCGAAGCAGCGAGCGCATCGCCTCTACCAGCAGAAAGCCGGCGATGCCAACCGTGACCACAAGGTCGAGCGGTGTGCTCACAAACCACAGCAGCCCCATGAGATACGACCCGGCATTAAAGACAAAGTGCAGCAGGATCGTGTAGCGAAGCTTTCCAGTCGTCACGAGCACCCAGCCAAAAATGAGGCCGGCAGCGCCCGCATAGCAGCCCTGTACCCAGTTCATATGCATAAAGCCGAAGACCGCCGCCTGCAGCACGATTGCCGCGGCGACGCCCCAGGTACTCGGGGCCGCCCAGGGCACCATGGCGCCGTCTTGCGCGTTCGCGCGGCGCCGGCGCTTCCAGAGCGAACGGCACTGTGGATTAAACGCACGCAGCGAAAACTCAAAGATGATGCCGCGCACCAGCAGTTCCTCGCAAAACGGCGCGCCAAGCACCGTAGTCAGGACGGCAAGAAGGCTGGTATCGCCCATGCCCGTTTCCTCGACGAGCTCGCTATAGTCTGCCGCGACCTCGGGCAGCAGCGACAGCACGCCGTCGCATAGGTAGCTAATGACCACCTGCATGGATAGGCCGATCACAACAACGCAGGCAATGCGCTTCCATGCCGCGCTTGCTCCCCCACCGAGCGGGCGCTCGCCTTGCCGGCGCGCCATGAAGGAGCGGGGCCACAGATAACGCCACCACAGCAGCGCCATCAAAAATGACGCCGTCTGAGCGGCAGCCTGGAACCATTGGATATCGAGATTGTCGATCGGATAGCCCGTCAGCACCGACACGGCATCGAGAACTGAAAACAGAACCATGCTCAGGGCAATATCGGCAGCAACAACACCAAAACAGGCAAGCGCCCAAATCATCGCATTGAGCATGCCAACCTCCTCAAAACCCGGCACTTAGGGACGTTCCTTAACTGCCGGCAGAGACGATATGAGCAGGACATAAAAACATTGAGAGCCCCTGCTGCATGAAAGACCGCGGATTAGGCCGACAATGGTGAGTGTCTAATCCAACCGTGGCGGCCACGCCGCATTCATGGAAGGGGCTCCCATGCTCGATACTACCACCTTCATCGGCCTCGACGTCCACGCCCGCTCGATAAAGGCCGTCTCCCTCGACGTCATGACCGGGGAGGTACGTGCCGCGACCTTCGGCTACGACGCCGGCGCCGTCGCGGAGTGGGTCCGTTCCGTGGACCCCAGGGCCAGGTGCGTGTACGAGTCCGGGGTCACGGGCTTCGACCTGCAGAAGAGGCTTTCCGGCCTGGGGGTCGACTGCGTGGTCGGCGCCGTCTCGAAGATGATCAAGCCCAGCGCGGACAGGCGCAGGAAGAACGACCGCAACGACGCCGAGTTCCTCGCCCGCATGCTGTCGGTCGGCAACGTGGTCGAGGTGTGGGTCCCCGACGACGAGTGCGAGGCCGCCCGCGACCTGACCAGGGCGCTCGAGGACGCGAGGGACGACCTCTCGCGCTCGAAGCAGCGGCTCTCCAAGTTCCTGCTCAGGCACGGGCTCGCCTTCGACGAGAGGACGCCCACCGGCCGCAGGAAGGGCAACTGGACCCGGGCGCACTGGTCCTGGATCGAGTCGATAAGGTTCGCGGAGAGGGCCGACAACGACGTGCTCGCCTACTACGTCGACGCGGTCAGGCGGGCGGCGGAGGAGAAGGCGAGGCTCGAGGGGCTCGTCGAGGCCGAGGCCCGCAAGCCCAGGTGGAGGAAGAGGGTCGACTCCCTCCGCTGCCTCAAGGGCGTAGACACCGCGTCCGCCGCCGACCTCGTGTTCGAGGCCGGCGAGTTCTCGAGGTTCGGGAATGCCCGCTCGTTCGCGGCGTGGGTCGGCCTGACGCCCTCCGAGCACTCCAGCGGGGAGAGCGACCGCAGGGGCGCGATCACCAAGGCCGGCAACAAGCACCTGAGGAAGACGCTGGTCGAGGCCGCGTGGCACTACCTGACGTGCTCGGGGCGGCCGAAGGGCCTCGCCAAGGGCCAGGCCCCGGACCGGGGCGCCCGGAGGCATGCCGCCAAGGGCGTGCGGGGGCTGGTCGAGAGGCGGGAGGCG
>OLSI01000059.1_pt1 | contig 79081 bp, 67 predicted proteins | sample 1672661 | NCBI WGS metagenome assembly OLSI01 (sample SAMEA3136711, study PRJEB25190) | human gut metagenome | biome: human gut; feature: human-associated habitat; material: faeces | place: Austria | collected 2013 | reverse complement strand
TGGCTCCGCTGCACACTGAGGCTAATCAATCTGACCTTACGGTCAACGCCTTCGACAAATAAAAACGTGACTTATAAAAACATATCTGTTTTCACAAGCCCTGTCCGAGATTTATCTCGGGCGTGGGTTATTGACATTTTATCACAGTAACGATATTTGTGGAATAGTCATTTCCTTTTCTACTTATCGCTCCACAAAACAGAACATTTGTTTTGTGTCATTTATTATGCACTTTTCTTTTCTGAAGCTATCTTTTCGACTTCCTCTATGGTTAGCTCTGTGTATGCTGCAATATCTTCGTAACTGAGTTTGCCACCATCCAACATTAAACGGGCTATATGGACAGCTTTCATTTTTGCCGCTTCATTTCTCATATCTTCCATCGCTTTACACATTACCGCCACTCCTTCCTCATCTTCTTTAAAATAATGCACACGGTCAGCCAGAACTTCATAATACATATCTTTAGCATTGGTACAGGCAAAATCATGCATAAGTTTTCCTAATGCTGTTTCATCTTTTATCTGAGAGTTTACATATATAATATGCGATTCATCATTAAACATCTTTCCGGTTTCCCTGATAATGCGGTCTACATGATATATCGGGAGATTCTCTCCCAGCACATCATTTTCTGTAATAAAGATCACATAAGTTTCATTTAATTCCTGATACTGATCACCCGGCTCTGTCACATTCGCATCAATCAGGCTACTATTATATCTGGCTCTTTTTACTCCCGCACCTTTATCATTTCTTTGAATTTCGATATTATACACCCGGTTCTGCTGATCTACTGCCAGAATATCCAATCTGACCGATCGCCCCTGTAAGTTTTTTATTGCATACTGACTGGTAACACTTATCACCTTAAGGTCATTACGGTTCAATATAACCTGCAATAAAAACTCCGCACATTTCCGTTCTTCAAACACCTTGCTCATAAAATCATCATCTAACAAACGAAAACCTCGTAATCTTTGAAGATCTTCTTCATGCTTTTGTTCAAAATCAAGTCTGTTTTCTTCATTCATCGGTAACACCTTCTTTCCAGCAACTATGAAAACATATCTGTATTATTATCTTAACATTCATTCCCAATCATTTCAAGAATAACGTTTTTGCGTATTCAACATATTGTCAAAATGGTTCAGAATACTTTTCTATGTAATATTACACATTTCTAGTAAGAGAAGATGAAGTGAAATGCTTGCATTTTCTAATGATTATTATGGAATAGCTTTTAGGATAACACAATCCGTCGAATTATTTTGTGCTTCCCCATGAAGTATATTTAATATACAAATCATGGGGAAGTCTTGTTATTATGCCAATCTTGATGCTATCACAATCTTCCGCTCTTCTGATACTACATATGAACATATCTGCAAGCATCAATCCACCGCTTTTTCTTCTGGCTTATCAGCAATTTAGAACTGCGAAAACTCTTTTTTAGTATTTAATCATAGCTCTCGCAAAAGTCCAAAAAACAAAAATATCATTATCCACTTTGTGTCTCATAAGGAAATCTGCCACTGTTCTCAAATCTTATTATTTTTTCTTAAGACCTGACGCCTTACGCCATTCATTGAGATCATTCTCGCTTACAACAAAATAGCTATTACCATAATCTGAGGTATGCTTTTCAACATGAACCTCATCCGGCATTGCAGCGATAATCTTGTCGATACGTTTTTGAGTCATGCGACCTACATTTTCTTTAAAGTAAGGGTCAATACGAACTGCTAAACTTTTTCCATCTCTTTCAAGGTAAAGAATAAGTTCAGACGACTTGTACTCTGATGCCCATCCAAAACCTCTCTGATTAACATAGCGTCCGGATTTGTTGTAATGATTGCGTTCATGTCCTTTATGTCCTTGGGTAATGTAATATTCACCTGGTATATACTGCATTGAAACTGTGTTGTACTTTTTCATAATATCAAACCTCCAAAATAATAATCAGCATGAATCCTATTACTGTTGTAAGTATGATACACTAAAAAAAGCTCACATTCCGCCTCACTAAAATGTTATTTTTCTTTTTTCCTCAAACTGATTTATTCCGTTTTGTTCAAGAACAATGATGTCCTCTTCGTAATAACAAAATCCAAACATAGTTAATGTTACCGTTTCTTCATGTGGATTTGTTTCAAACACAGCACAACACTTTTCTTTTCCCCCAATATAATTATCATACAATTCAATAGGGTATTGTTGCTCTATTATTTTCCCCATCCTTATTGATTCCGATATCTGATTAATGATTTGATTTTTAATTTCATTAAATATATCTGTATTCATACACATTCCTGCAAATTGGAAGATTTCATAAGCACTTCCTGTAATTTCATAATCCTTATAAACCGACCGTATATTATTTATGAAAATATTCCATTTTTCCGAAATCTCAGTATCACTGTAAAAAAATATATCAGTCATTACCTTGAAATGATTATGAAGATACATCATATCATGAAGGTTATTTGTTGAAAGCAACTTTATAATTAAACGGTCAATATTATTTTCTATTCTGGACTGTAATTCGGTTTCTTCGCCTCGCCCCAAACAAATATCAAATCTATCATTTACTCGATCAATCCAAGCAAGCTGACTTTTATCAAATGCGTCTAACAGATTGGCATCTTCTATATGCCTTTTTTTATTTTTCAGCTCGGCACTATATTTTTTCTGATCTGCGCTTTTATACCTGTAGAATTTGTTTTCAATTTTCTCATCAACAGGATTAATAATTTCCGCTAATGCTGCAACTATCATATATTCCTGAATATACTCTGATTTTTTTGACTGTGTCATGGCATTAATCATTTTAATATAAGCATCAAGTTCTGCCGTCTTTTTCAAAAGAACTTCTCTCTCTTTATCTGTAACTTCCTCTTTATCATATACAAAACAAGCTAACCTATCAATGTTATCTGTAATATATTCTTTTAATTGCTTTATATCCTTAGGTACTGCTTTATAAGCCATTTTAACACACTCACTTGGTCTATACTTTGGAAAATGTATATTTTTGTGTGTTCTTTTTGATCTTATTCTAATAAGATCCATTTCATTTCCTAGATACTCATGTTGACTTAATTTCAAGAAAAAGGTTTCTAATACACCATCGCAATATATTCCATTTTTATTAAAATCAATATTTTCTAGGTATCCATCTAGCCAATCAGCTATCCTATTTAAATTAGGCACTTGATTAATAAAGCTACTGCCCTCAACATAAAAACGTATTTTTTTTATTTGTTCTTGCCAATGGGTCATTACTAAAATTAATCCTTCGGCAACATTTTTTACATAAGTTTCATCGACAATAGGATAAATAGGCATCTTAAGTTTTCTTAACAAAATACCATTTCTTGTAACTCCACCGCCAAAACTATAATCAGCATTTTCAAGAGTTGGATTTCCCAAAAAAGAAATCAATTTTACATTATTGTCATGTTCAAAATAATATAGTAAATGGAATAATCGTATCTTTTTTGAATCATCCTCAAATGCATCAAAATCAAAGCCTAATGATTGCATACGCTCGATCAATCCAGATTTTCCAGATATCTTTCCCTCTTTATTAACTGACATTTTTCTTCGAAAATATTGTTCGATGTCCTTTTTAATTTCTGTTCCTGTACTTCTTTCCACAATAGCATTTTGCCATATACATTGCTTTAATTCACGTTCTGTTAGTTCTCTTGTGATTGCAAAATTATATGGTCCATACAATTTTTCAAGACGTTCTTGCCCTATAAAAACATCCTCGATTAACTTAATTGCAGAAACATGTACCATATTATTCGAGACACAGCGTTCGGTTCTGTACTCCTCAACTTTGGGATGATAGATGTAATTATCGTCCTCAAAATTCACTCCACATTTTTCTAATTCTTTTTTATACATACTTGCCCAAAAATATTTTTGAGTACATTTTGGCTCAAATTTCTCCATAATCTCTTCTCCAATCTAATAAGTCACTTCTGGCTATGGCATCATTTATCTTAACTCTCAGCAAATCTCCATCTCTATACTGATATACCATATTTAGAAAATAATCTATCAAAAAATGCACACACTTTTCTTTTTCCAATAGTAAGATTGTATAATTCCTTTGCTCCAAATCTATAAACATCATAGCCAGCCAAACTCATTTCTCGTTGTGCTGCCATCATATCAGCATATTTATCAACTGATGCATAATGTTTTTTATTACCTTCAACATATTCTGCATAATGTTGCACTCCGTCAATCTCAATAACCACTCTTTGTGATTCAGAAAAAAGCATAAGGAAATCCATACGCTGATGTTCAAAAATCTTTTTAATTCTATCTTTTTGCAACTTTGGATCATAATACAGCCATACCTGAGGAAACAATGCTGGTATTTTTCCTTCTCTCCCTGCTACCATTTCTAAATATGTATCAAAAAACAACTTTTCCATTGGGGAATCCCCCAATGAATTTTTCATGAATGTCACCATATCCAACTCATATAACCCGTTATCATACCAGTCTTGAAGTTCTTTCCATGTAATTCCATGTCCCCCTATTGGTTCATCATATACAAGACATTGATCTGCATTATTTACAATAGTCACATTATTATTAAGAGCATCTGACAAAACGATTTCTGGTTTGTATTTAGAAGCAAAAATAATATTTTTCAACTTTCCATTTACTCCTGGAGTCAAAGGAACCACACTATATATTGGCATATTTGCAGTTGTGTCTATTTGTTTAAGTTCATATCCATCTGAAGTTAAATATTTGTTTATTGCTTCAGCACAAACAGAATTGCTAAAGGAAATTTTTTCATATTCATCATTAATTTGAAATCTTCTAATAGATGGATGCACATACTGTGTCAAAAAATATTTAAAGTCTTCATCATTAATTTTCAAAAAATCAAGATATGAATAAAAAAGTTCCTCAAAACTCCAATCATTATTTCGATCCATGTGTTGCCGAATATCATCTATAGCCGTTGTCATTCCAAATCTGTGATCCGTCGTAGGCAAACTATTCGCCTTAGGATATACTTTTCGCACAAATTCAGCAACCCCCATATGACCAGCGACACAGCCAATCATCAGTAATTCATCTATTATCATCTGTCTTGTCAATTCCTGAATGTTCATAAATGTTCTCCTTGTACAATTTAATTTTGTAATTCCATCACTCTAAATACATCTATATTTATATTATCACAAGGAAAATATTTCAACAATGATTCTTCTATAAATCTACATCCTTCTCGTTCACTATTTCCTATGTAAACATGCTCTGCCTGAGCTATCAACTCCTGTATCACTCTTTTATCTTACTGAGCTATTTCTCCATCACTAAGCAACTAAATACACCCCGTCTGCATTTTAATCACAGCATGGATTATCTCAGAATTTAACGCATAAAATGATTCACTATTTTTCTCCTTCAATGCATAAAATATAACCTTATCACATTCCGTAGTAATTCCAACCTCATTTAGTATTCCAGTAAAACGGAACTGTTTTTACAAATTTGGTGAAGAAATTTTGAAAAGTGGTGAATCGCATCCTCCTTACTAAAGCGGAGCAGATTTTTTATGACACTTATAAGACATTGATTACGGATAAAAAGAATAAAAGACGAAAGAAATCACAAATACCATTTGACCTTGCAGGGCAGGCTTGATATTATAGTAATATATTTTTGAGCAATACAGATTACATTTTGGAACAGACAGATTGGAGGCTTTTATGGAGGAAGGGCAATGTCAAATGCGAAAAATAAAACACATAAGAAAAATATAAGAAAAGAGAAAATGGCTTTCGAAAATACAAAAGCTTCTTTTGTTGCTGGAATAGTAGTTATTATTACAATACTTAATGATGCAATGAGTTTGCTTCTATCTATTCCTCGTATGATTGAATGGATAGAAGTAGCCATTTGTTTATTGTTGTTTTATCTGGCTTTAGGAACCCAAAAATTAAACCATATTTTGAACAGGATTGGCATTGAAAAATTTGGTAGTTTTCTTACTGTATATTCTGTTATTATATTTTTGCTTGAAAAAACACTTATTAACCAAATGGCAAATATTGAGTTAGTGATATCATTATCGAATGAAAAATTTCGAGCATTCATAATATTTCTACTCTTGGGATTAGCAGGCATTGGTGGGGCAATTTATTTATTGCTATGTAAATACCCAAAAGATGCATAGTATACTATACATCCGACTGAAAGACATAGTTTTCTAATCTCCTCGAATTCGTGGGAGTTAAAAATTTACATAATCTATTAAAAAACGCAGGAGGTATATTCAAATGAAAGCGCATAAATATTGGTCACTTGGTGCATTGACAACGATGATTGGAACCTTTTATACCGGCCATAAAAACATGAAAAATGCTCACAAATATTTTGCTTGCAGCTCTCTTCTCTGTATGATTATGGCTATCTACTCCGGTCATAAAATAATTTCTGGTAAATCCAGAAAAAAGAAAGATTCTATTTCTGAAGAAGTTGCTACACAATCTGAAAAATAACGGAATTTTTCTTCTATGCTTATGTAATTGGAACGCATACATAACAAGACTCCCCATGAAATATGCTTAGTATAAATCATGTGGGAGTCTTGTTATTATACCAATCTTAATGCGATATGTTCTATATCTTCCTCTAACTTTTTTAAATCAGCTGTCCATTGTTCTGATTCCAGAAGAATATTTTTTATTTCGTTATAAGTATCATCATTCAAAAGATTTGTCGCTTTAATTGCTGCTAAAAATTCTTCTAAATACTGATTGAAAATAGTGGTTTTAGGTTCTACACCAATCTTATGCTCCTGAATAGCTTCTATGCTCCATCCTCTGTAATTGCCTTCTTCTTCTGCATACTGCATTATTTTAATATCAAATAATTCGTCAGCATCCAATGATTGAACGATAAATGGAGAATGTGTAGAAACAATAAACTGACTATTAGGAAATGTTCTTTTTAAATCAGTAACGGATAGTCTGCAAAGTCAAGTAAAATAAGATTTCTGTATATAGCAGGGCAGAGAAAAACCGCAGGTGAAAATTCCTGCGATTTCTATTTCTCATACTCTTTACATTTTATTTTTTGTTGGCATCGGAACAAATTCCAGCTTTAATTGCATCCCTAATCCCTGTGCAAGTTTTTTCACCATACTCAGGCTGGGATTTCTTGTTCCATTCTCGATCCGGCTTATATCTGCCTGCGTAATTCCGGTTTTAGCTGATAAATCTTTCTGTGTCATATTCTGCTGCACTCTTGCATCAATCATCGCCTGGATAATATCATATTCCGGTTGCAGTGCATCATATTCTGCCTTTACCTCCGGATTCTGCAATGCTCTTTTCTTATAATCTTTATAGCTACTCATTGCCATACCTCCGTTCATAATCCGCTTTATACTTCTTTGCCAGTTCTTTTTCTGCCTTCTTTCCTACAATAAAGAAATACAGTACTCTTGTAATATCTGCTCCCTGCTTATTACGAAGCTCAAATATTCCATTTTCCAATGGTTTTGAATATGGCTCACGAAGCAATGGACCGTTTATTTCCAGTAAGTCAATTGTCCGCAATGTTTTTGCCAGTAACTTAGGCTCCAGGGAATCTAATAGTTCCTACACAGGGCATCTTCCATCTTCTGTATCATATAAAATGATCTCGTACATTAGTATGCTCCTTCCTCTTTATAATTATAATATGTCGTATTCAACATATTGTCAAGATGATTTCAAACACTTTTTCATATAATATTACGCATGATTCTCTGGCTTCTGGTACCTTTTTTGTCAGACCGAATAAAGACCACAATGCACTTCCCGCTTTTTTATATCTCCATCATCTTCTCTAAATCGTCTGGTCTGACAATATAGTTCTTGAATCCATCAATCAGACTCTGTATCAACATCGGCTCTCCTATAATAGCTGGTATCTCTGCTTCAATTGCCATAGCAACTGTACTGCAAGGTTCATAGTACTTTACGTTTTCTCTTATTCTCAACTGTGTTTCAAAATTGGGAGACTGTAATTTCACATGCTCTGCACTCTCAAGATATGCAAGTATTACTTCGATATTCTCATTCTTAAAATGTGTTATTTCTTCTAACATTCTACATACTGAAAAATGTGTGACATATACGCTGTCAAACTGCTCTAAAAGCTCTAGTTTTTCTTCAACTGCAAGCAAATATAGCCCCCACACATCGATTGCTATTGATTTATGAATTTCATATTGTAATTTACTCGCAATACTCTTTGGTGAAAGATGCCACTCTTCTCGTTTAAACAAAGCTTTCGCCGCATTTGCCTCTTGAATATTGATTCCTCTCCATTCCCGTTCCATATGTGGAGGATATTTTTTCTGCCATACTAAAAATTGTGCACCTTCCTTTGTCAAGAACACTCCTTCATTTTCTATCTGCCCGAATTCTCCAAACATTGGATTTTCTTTGCTGAAATGTTTCCATGCATTTTCACTGTCAAGGTTACACATATACGCAACCAAGGAAATTCGATGAAATTCATTTTCCGGCATTAAGCCCTGCTCAACCAGAACGTTTCTCATCTCTACAAACTCATCCGGATTATTAAAACTATTTGTACACATCATCAGTTCCGATTCCCACAACTCTCTGACTATCTCATCTTTCATTTCATTCTTATGAAGCAAATAAAAATGTAACGCTTTTCTTAAGTCTCTCTGATAATCGATGATATAACCGATATACGCTCTAAATGCATATTCCGGCTCACTTTCTACATACTCTGTATGTTCTGTGAAAAGTGATTCAAACATAGCATCTGCTTTATCCAGCATATGATTTCTTTTATAAAATTGCAAAATTTCCTTCCATAACTCAAAACACGGATTCTTTTCCCAACTGTGGATATATCTCTCTTCTGCTTCCTCTGGTTCATGGGAACACTCGTAAATAAAGTTTTCAAAAGTTATAGCCATTTCCTCTTTCCCATTTTTTTGTATAAATTCCAGATGTCTTTCCATATTGAAAATTATATTCCATCCAAAAAGATACTTTCCCCATCTATAAAGATTGAGCAATAAAGCTCTCACCAAGAGCTGTTCTTTTTCATCAATTTGTTCCAGATTTTGTTCCACCTTGTCAATCACATTATATAGCTTTTTATCCAGATTCGAAATTCTTCGTAAATCTTCAGAATTTGTAAAATCAAGCCTATGGAGCGCATCCTGTTCTTCTTTCAATATAGAAAGCAAAATTTTATCCGCTTTGGTTAAATGATGAAACTGTGTTAAATCAATTTGCCCGGACTGACATACGGTTTTTGCATACTTCATTTCAAAATCACGTTTCATCTTAGCATCATCCGGTGAGTTCTTAATCAGAATCGGATATAGTGTCAAAATTCGATAATTATCTTGCTCAAAGAAAAACGTATCATATAGGATGCCTCCCTCTCGTTTCATCATCGCCCGGAGATATAATTCATCCGCTTTATCCAGCAAAATCAAGAAACATTCTCTTGCTTTATAAAGGGAACTGCGATCCACTTTTTCTATTTCTATTGTATGATCTTCCTTAAGCGCATCATGAATTGCAAGAAGATGGTACGCACAGCCAAGCGATTCAAGCACCGCATGGTCTTGTCCCAATCGATATGCACGATTTAAGCATCGAACGGATTTCACATATTGCGTATAATGCTCTCCATACACATAACCCAGCATTTGATAAACAAGCGCTTCCGTTCCCATATCTTCGATTTTTATGTTCAAACATTCTTTTTCATCAAGAAATTTCCCAATCGTTTCTTCTACCGGAGCATCTTCAACATAAGCACGACTAATGCTTGCATATACTTCTGCAACGATCTTTACTCTTTCATCCAGATCACTTTTTTGCAAAAGCGCTTCTGTAAATGCGATAGTTTCTTTAAACTGATTCTTTCCAAAATTAAACGTAATCCAGCGCAGCGGATCATGCCCCTCTAAGAAACCTCGCTTCTGCATTTCCTGTTCTAAAGCCTCATACTCATCGTCCAAAAGACAAGCCTCATAACAATATAACAAATGCTTCATATGTGTACATGCTACCTTCTTGCTACACTTTTCAAAGCGTTGATCCTTTATCGCCATTTTTGCTGTATCAATCGCATTCTGAAATTTCACATCATCAATATATGCTCTCACCTTTTCGGTCTGCACAACCAACCACTCATCATAAAGATTCCTAATTTCCGGCTGCGCTTCTTTACTAATATATGTCGGATTATCCTTTTGTGGCGCAATCTCTTCATTTGGAATTCCAAGTATTCGCGATTCCATCCTTATCTGAAAAAATATTTTCATAATGCTTCTTATGGCTTCCATTTTTAGAGCGTGCACTTTTCCTCTATAAATACTCCTTCCAACTCCACTCGTAAACAAACCTACAATTGTTTTTTCATCCGCTTCCAAGCTCCACACAGGTGAACCCGAAAAACCATTTAGCTCATATACTCGATTACCGGGATCTACATGCGTATCCTCTATCTGCCACAACAGCACCTCTTTATCTTTTGCATTGTGAAGTATCCTTCCATACGTTCCTTCCACATAATCCAGAAGTTCCTCAATCTCTGTCTCGCTTCCCGGAAATCCTTGCGCCAGCACTCCATCTCCTTTATGCACTTCACCAATTACATAATCCGTAGTTTCAAAACTTATCTCTTCTTTTATTTCCAAACAAATGACCGCTGCATCAATGGAATGCACTATTACTCCCTCGGTACTTTCACTCACTTTATCAATTGGAGAATACTTCACTTGCTCTCGCGTCGCTTCCAGCTTTTCTACCTGGTATATTTCCTGCTCTCGATCTACCGGAAACAAAGAATAAATATGAAATGGCTCCTTCAAGTCATCCAATACATGCGCACAAGTAAAAATGTAAAGATGATTTCCACTTCCCGGATAAAATAAAACTCCGCTTCCCGATGACGTTCGCTTTTCATCTGTAATGAACACCGAATATTCTTGTGTTTCCAGTTCTAATTGTGCAATCATTCTTTCTTTGGCAGCTTCCATAGATATTCCCCTCTCTCAAAATGTATTTTTTCCATCTTTAATTTATCCTCAATTGTCAGCATACCCGTCCACCAATCTGTCGAACCATAAATTGTAATCTCATCATTCCACTTCAAAAGCTTTGCGATCGTCTGCTTATCCGGATGGCTGATTCCATCCGTACAGATCATATACGTTTGACATCTTATCCTCCCACACCACTCTTCTGAAAGATTTCGAACAGAGCCATGATGAGAAAGCTTCATAAAATCATAGCTTTTATTTCCCGCAACTTCTAAAATATCCTCCGCCCAGGCATCTCCTGTAAACAGAAGCTTCTGCCCTTTATATTCAACTTCCATGATGATACTTGCACGATTGCTTGGACTTGCATCCTTTCCTTTAATTGGTAAATTCATCAACTCTTCCAAAGAATACCCGTAATCTGATTGTTTTCCAAGCGGTACATTACCAAACGCTTTCGGAAACAGCTGATACAATGTTTCCTCATTCGGCCATAAAATCCGAAAGACCGCTCCATCTAAATCATATGTCATTCCTGCTAATGCTGGTTTAATCGTTATCCCTTGTTCTTTAAGCGCTGTATAAACTTCATCATTTTGACGAACGGATAAATCCGTATTCTTCCCCATTAATTTACCATGGTTCATCCACACTTCTTCAATATTCAGTTTTGTTTTATTTCGTAAATTGTACAGAAGCCCTCCCAGATGATCCGTATCTACATGTGAAAGAATTATTACATCAATTTTTTCATGATTTGCCACGATTTGTTTGCAAATTGCTTCAAACTCTAATCCAAAACGCATCACGCCGCTATCAATCAAGATATTATGCGGTATGCCGGATGCTCCTGTGTAGCGCAGACGGAGGCAGTCTCCTTTGCCTGCATTGTAGTTGAATATTTGTAGCATGCTAGTCCTCCATGATATGTTAATCTAATCGCACTCGTAAAACAGAGGAAACCGTTCCTCTGTTTTTTCATTTTTTTACAATTAGTGTATTAAAGATCGGTTATTTCTCATCAGCCTTAGAATTTGTTTAGGGGAGATTTTTTCAGAAGTTCACAACCTATGTAATATTGCGCATAATTCTCTGGTTTCTGATACCTTTTTTGTCACAGGGCAGGGAAATTCACACTTTATTAACTTAAACGTGACTTTAAAAATTTCTTTTTAACTATATTAATAACATATTTTATCTCCTTTGGTAAGAAAATATATGATACAATAATCGTTTCAAGAACATATATTATAAATCCTGGAATAGCGCTAAATATAAATCCACAACTCAAAAAAACAATCACTTGTATAAACGGATAAAGCATTTCTTTTAAATCATATTTTAACCATTTAAAATCTGGTAAACATAAAAAATACCAACACATAGCCGAAAGTAACGTTCCTACTGCAAAACTTTCTTTTACCTTATAAACTTGATAACAAATTACATTGAACACAAATCCAATCGCTATAATTATAACTAATTTTATAAAATAAATATGCTGTTTCTTTTGAGCTTTATAAAGATTCACATAAATACTTTTAATAATGATATAAAAAATCTGTGCTGAAAATAATAAAAACATAACTTGCGCTGAATCAATATATTTATTTAAATATACCTCTAAAATAAATCGAGCTGGAAATGCACATGCTACAATTGCAGCTGCAAATAGCATTACACAATTACGCATTTTTCTAATTTCTTTTATATCTGTAGTTTTACAAAAATAATTATATAAAGTTATTGTAACAGGTGTTACTGCTACATTCATGAAATTTTCCATGCTTACCGCAAATGAATATTGTGCAAATGCAAGATTATTCATCAATGCTTTTACAAACCATCGATCCATACTTGTTAAAGAAACTGAAGAAAGATTTCCCACTGTTAATAAAATACCAGCTTTAATATTATTAATTAATTCTTTAATTGAAAACAATTTTCCTTCTCTTTGTTTACCGAGAAATTTTCTACAATTTAATTCTAATGCAATCCATACTACAACATACACAATTACATTGCTTAATAAAAAATAAATTCCGTCATCTACTTTAAATAGAAAAATCCACATCATATTTGCAATAAAGATTAGGATCGTATTTACATTCATTATTTTTCCATAGAGGGAAAATTCTCCTGTAGCTTGATATAATTGTTTAAAATAATTTGCAAGATTAAGTGGCAAAATAGATAAAGAAAAAAATATAAGAATCTCCTGTTTAAAAAAGACTGCTAATATAACACAAATTACAGTAATTATAATTTGAAACATTCTTAGTGTTGAAAGATTCGTTTGTAAATCTTTATGGCTGATTTCTCGAACAGATTTTCCTCCATATTTTAGATACATTCCATCTACAAATCCAAAGTGAAATAATCCTACATAGCTTACATAAAGTTGAAATGTTTTTATTATAGCATAACTATCCACACTAAGCTTTTTCGGTAAAACAAAATTTGTTATTAAATTAAATCCAAGATTAATAATATTTGCTAATAAAACATAAAATAAACCTTTTTTTAATGATGTTGACATATATTACAGCTCACCTTCTACTCTATTGATTTTGCAACATTCCTTTTTCTTCCTTCAACATATAAATAAGTAAAGAAAATTATAAAGAGCATAAACGTAGATGAAGCTTCTATAATCTGTAACACAATATTTTCAACAAAAATAGTAATTATGATTGCAATAGCCAACGGATAATATTTCACATCTTTACGAATACACTTTTTAATACTAACTAAAAAATTACTTCCAAAGGTCCCATAATATAATAGAGTTCCAATTATGCCCGTTTCCATTAGTTTTTTTATAACTCCACTCTCCACATTTATCCCTGTAGAAGAATGTGTTCCGGACGTACTAACACCATATCCCCAAATTGGATATTGTTTAAAATAATCAATTCCAACCTGCCAATAATGCTGTCTCAATTCATTACTATTATCAGTTCCACTCCAAGCAGTAATTGTTTGTATTCTTGAATAAATAGTTCCAATAAATGGAATTTTATTTTCAAATACTTTAAACATTATTACCATCAATAAAACAAATCCTATAATTTTTAGAATCGTTTTTAAAAAAACATTATAAATTTTACCAGTCCTCTTATATTGCTCACATATTCCAAGAATAACAATTCCAACAGAAAAGCCAACAATAGGTCCCCTTGATTGAGTCATTAGTAAACCCAAAAAAGTAAATATTGCAATAATAAAATGTCTCTTTGAAACAACTAATCCTCTATAAATAGCTATAAGAGTTATACATGCAAATATCATCCCCAATGTTAAAGGTGTTCCTACCAATCCACATGCTCTTCTTATAGCTTGTTCTTCAGCAGAAACTCTGTACGGAAGATTTCCTGTCGTAAATTCCCAAACAGCCTCAATAGCTAATATAAATCCAACTATTTCATAACACCATAGTATATTTTCAAAATTCTTGCCATTTATCATATAGCAGACAGGAAATAGCCACAACAAGTAAAACACATACTCATATATTGCATAAATACTGGAATTTTTTCCCACACAAACACTTATTAATATAAAAGCTATATATACCGTATATCCAAAATAAAAATTATTTTTTATTATTTTTTGTTCTTGTGACGTATACGTTAAAATATATGCTAATATATACCCACACAAAATAGCTATAAACAATAAAAATGGAAGTTTTCCAAATAAACTTCCTAAACAAGCTCGCGTCATTGTATATATAATGCAATAATAAAATCCAATATATTTGATTTTGCTCGTTTTTATTGTCATTTTTTTATATCCTCTCTATTATTCTAGAAATAATTATAATTTTATAACTAGTTTTTTTATCCAAAAATCCAAGTTTAAATACGCACATATCATTTTTTTGCTTACTTCACTTATATCCGAATAAAATCTAATATAATGTTTCCTTGAATTATAAAAACATGTCATATCAAAAATTTTATTTTTCTTTTTTATTAAGCTCTTATCTTTTTCCTGATGATTATGATAAATAAACGCATTAATCAAAACTGCTTCTTTGTATCCTGCCCTTTGTATTTTTTTTCCAAGAATTGCCTCTTCTTCATAAAGAAATGTCCTTTCGTCAAAAAAGCCAACTTCCTTAAACTGCTCCAATTTTGCCATAAAAAAGCATCCCTGTACTATATCTACATATCCTATATTATTAGAAGTTACATCAATTGAATTATATCGAATGGACGGCTTTATAATTCTACCTAAAATTGTTCCTCCAAAAGTCATATACTTTGTTGTTAAATGTTTCCATCCAAAATCATTTGGATAACGCAGCTTTCCATTATAAATAGTTTGCGCTGTTATTACTGCAAGATTTTCCTCTGACCATAATGCTTTATATAAACCACTTAAAGTTTCTAAACTTTCAATTTTTATATCTGGATTCATAATACATACCGTATCAACTTCCACTAAATTTTTCTCTATATATCGTAATCCAACATTATTTCCAGCTGCATAACCAGTATTTTTATTATTTGCGATCATATAAGTATATAAATCTTCTTCAAATACATTTTTTATTTTTTGATACGACTGATCAGTAGAACAATTATCTACAATTACTATATTTAATATTTTACTACATTCTCGCAATTGTCTAACACACTCAATTGTTAAATTAGCGCCATTATAATTTAAGATAACAATAGCACACTTCTTTTCCCATTTTTTCATATTTTTCCTCATTATGAATTATAGACTTTTATCAATTCATTTATATGTCTATCCATACTAAATCTTATTGGGTCATAATCATGATAAAAAGCATTTGATATTTCCTTAATATAACTATTATCTTTTGTTTTCTCAATTACTCTAACCAATGATTCTAAACTACTAATTTGATAAAGAATTCCATTTTTTTCATTTTTAATATAATCGCTTCCAGCACATTGAAATGGTACGATACAAGGAATTCCTTTTGCCTGCATTTCTATAATAGTAAGCCCCATTGTTTCATACCATTCAGATGATATAATCAAGCACCTCGCTTTTTCAATGTATGGCTTCATATCCTCCTGTGAAATCCAACCTGTAAATGTAATATCTGAATATTTACTTTTTAATTCAGGTAAATCTGGACCCTCTCCTATAACTATTCCGCAAACTTTTGCTTTTGTAATTGCTTCACAAAACAATTCTGGTCCCTTTTCTTTTGACACTCTCCCAATAAAAAGATATTCCTTATTTTTGCTGACATCAACTTTCTTATTATCCTGAATTTCTACATGATTTTCTACCAAAAAACTTTGATTAGAAAAATGAATATTCGGTTCTAAAATTTTTCTACTAAAGTCTGTAATATATATCACATTTGGATGCGCTAATTTCAGACTTCTATTTGTTAAAACTTGTCGAACATCACGATATAACTTTTGCAGATAACTACGTTTATCACAATTTTTCAAGTAACATTTAATACTGCATGGTTTCTCATTACAAATACTATTTTGGTGATAGTCAAACAATCCCCCATTAGGACATATTGAAAAATATTCATGTAATGTTATAAATGTTTTTACATTATTTTTTTTACATGCATTAAAAATAGAAGCTGATAAACATTTTGTCCAACCATGTATATGTACTACTGTTGTTTCTAAATCTAATGTTTGCAATAATTTATCTAACTGTTTTCCTGCACCTTTATTCCATATTCCTCGTAATAAAGCTACTGGACTCTTTGTTTTTGCAATATGTTGACCACCAACACATTTAACTTCAACATTTGCTTGTGTTAATGATTCATCTACTGGTCCCAATGCTGCAAAATAAATCACTCGAAAACCTTTTTTCTTTAACGATATAGCTGCACTAATTGCTATTTTTGCTGCACCTCCAGATATATAAGCCTGATCATAAACTATAACTATCGTTTGAATCATATTTTTTTCCATTACCCCAGCCTCTTCAATAAATATTTTACCCTTTCTGGTACTACATTCTTAATTCTCTTCTTTATATTAAAATTTGGCTTTAATATTTTAAATAAACTATCATCATCTACATTGATTGATTCTAAACGTTTTTCTTCAGGACATACTGCACATGAAATAATACTCTTATTATGCTTAACAATCTTTTCAAAGGTACTATCTTCTACAATTAATTTATCCTCTATAGATTTAAATAACTGTTCTCCCTTATTAGAAGCTATCACCACTGCTGACGCACCATTTTGTGCTGGAAATTTAGGATGCTCTTTCTCTACTCCCCAATAATCTCCTAATAATATATCCGATATACGTTCTATACGTTTATATTTACAATGGTAACACGTTTTTCGTAATGTTTTTCCTTCTAAAAATGAACCATAATATGGATCTTCATCTGAAATAAAATACTGTTCTCTGCCTCCTTTATACTTCAAACAAAATTTATAATGTTCACCCTTTTTATGTTTTTCTTTATTTCTAAATTGTATTTCACAAACTTGCTCTTTTTCTATTTTTTCTTTCCAACAAATATACTTTTGAAAGAGCCCTATTGATGGAACTCCATGGCAAGCAACTTCTATAGTAATCAGCTTTCCTTCATTTCCATTTAAAAATTTTCGTAATCCAGCTATCTGACATGCCGTTCCACTATATAAAACATTTTTCCCAGATTTCAAATCTTTTCGCACTTCTATAAAAGTTTTTTTTGTATCAGATTGAACATATTTAGATTTTTGAATTTTTTGTAATTCTTCTATACACTCAATTCTTACTTGTTGTGCATATATACCCTCACTCCACATACATCCATACACAATTCCTCCTGCTGTAATAACATTTTCTGCCAATACTCCAAATATTCCACCAGAAGTACTCATGCTCAATATTTTCTTATTTTTCGCTATTGCTACATAAGCCTTTTGCACTGTATTCATAAACGGCTGTACGTTTTCTGGACAAACTTTTACGCATGCTCCACAATTAATGCAAGCCTCTTCATCAACTACTGGTATTAAAAATCCTCTTTCGTTCTGTTTCATCCTAATACATCGTCGTGAACAAATTTGATAACATGCTCCACAACCACAACACGTTTCTTCTTCTACATTCTTCACACTATTTAACATATATTTCTCATGCCCCTACTTTTTTTAACGCATTTAGCAACCACTCTTTCGATTCTCTAGCTTTATCTGCAATAATTCTATCAATTTTTTCAAAATCAAGTGGATTAACTTTATCTATATTATTCACACTACCTTCATCAACAATCCTATCTTCTACTTCTAGCATGTTCGCAAGAGTATAAATTCTGGAGTTCTCTGATGCCTTATCTTTATCTTTAAATCTTTTAAATAATATAAACTCTCTATGAAAAATAGCCGAAAAAATACATCCATGAAAAGAATCTGTACAAACATATGTAGCATTCTTAATTAATCCCAACCATTCTGATGGTCCTACATCAATTATCTCTTTAAATCCTGTTTCAAAAGGACCTTTTGATGTTGGAACGATAATAACTTGTAAGTTTCTCTGCTTTGCAAATTCAGAAACTGCTTGGATATATTTTTCATTTGGAGTCAGCAAATAACAAAAAACATATTTTTGTTCTATTTTTTCTATTTTTTTGTTTGCATACTCTTTCCAAATTTTTTCATTAAGTAACAAAGTCGGATCAACTACTACAGGAACCTCTTGATTCAATAATTCTTTAATAAATTTTTGTCCCTGTATCTCTCGAACCGAAATATAATCAAAAGATTCTAAATAATTCTTTATTTTCTTTTTCTTTTCATCTGATGTATTCATAACGCCAAAGCTAGGTGCATATGCTATTTTTTTCTTTTCTTTTGATACAAAATCTAAGTAGAATACAGGATTCATCAATGCAGGCGACCATATTTGGTCACTTCCACAAATAAATATATCATATTTTTTAGCTTCTTCTTTAATTTGTTTTGGATTCGTACATAATCTTCCGCATTTAAGCCATTGTTTTTTAAAGTCAAAAAACTTCTCACTTCTATTTTCAAATTTCTCTGGCTGTTTATAATTTTTTTTAAGTTTTGCTTCTTGAAATTTTCCTAAAAATAATTTAGGTGAATTTTTATTTCTTAACCAATTTTTAAGCTTTTCTCCTATTGACGACTTATAGTCAAGATCTACAACATCATATCCTTGTTCTATTAAAAATCTTTGTAAAGCAACTGCTTGAAGAACACTTCCAAAATTTCCGTTATGTAACCACGTTAATTTTGCTATTTTTTTCATAATTCATTTCTCCTTATCATGCTTTTAATTAAACTTTCATGTTCTTCAGCCACCCTTACTGCATCAAATCTTTCTCTTACATCTTTTAATCCACAAGAGACAACTGAATTTTTCATCACCAAATCTTTATAATACTTCATAACTGCATCATAAACACCAATTACATCATCCACTTCAACAAGAAGACCATTCTCGCCATCTTTAATAATATTAGGAATTGCATCAACTCGACTAGCGACAATTGGCTTTGCAGCCATCATATATTCGGGCAACACTAACCCAAATCCTTCCCAACGAGATAATAAACATGCAACATCAAATAATTCTATGTAACTCATTGGATTTTCTACCCAACCGGTTATACACAATGAATCTAAAAAATTATTCTTTGTTGCATATTCTTTTATCTTGATTTCCTGCTCTCCACTACCTACAATAATAAAGTAGGAAGAAGGTACTTTATCTTTTATCAATTTTGCCGCTCTTATGAATATATCTGGGGCTTTTTGCTCACTAATACGACCAACCATTCCAATAACAAAAGCATTTTCTGGAATTTTTAATTCTTTGCGTTTTACCTCATTATGTATCTTATTCTCGTATTCTTTAATATCCACACCGTTAAAAATAACTTGAAGTTTATTTTCTCCACAAATTTTTTTATCTAAAGCAGATTGCTTTTCCGCATCGGAAATACAAATTATTTTTTCACAAAATAAAGATAATATATTTTCAATAACTTTATATAGTAATTTTTTCTCGTTAGAACATCTCATATTAAAGGCCCAACCATGTGGATTATAAATACAATGATTTTTTATACCAATATCCGCAATACGTGCAATAGCACCAGCCTTACTAGAATGTGCATAAACAATATCCGGACGATATTTTTTTATGAGTTTTCTTACTTTTCTAATTGCTTTTAGATCATTAATTCCAATCTCTCTAGTCATTTCAAGCTGTTCAAAGTTACTAACTAAATTTTCATAATTTTCTTTATCAAAATCTTGTGAACAAACTAATACATTATCAAATACATCTTTATCCAAATACTTGAGAAGCATCCGAATATAACGATCCACTCCACCAGCAGCTTGTGCTACATGTAGTATTCTAATTTTATCTTTTTTCATCTTTCAAATACTCCCCTTTTTAATTATCCCTTATTTTCCTATATCCTTTTATATAACTTGTTATACCGACCCTTCCTTTTTAAACACCACCATCACGGTCTTAAACAGTATCTTAATATCCAGTCCAATATTCCAATTTTCAATATACTCTTTATCGAGTTCTACCACTTCTTCAAAATCCGTGATATCGCTTCTTCCACTCACCTGCCACATACCGGTAATTCCCGGTTTTATCGCAAGTCGTGCCCGATGGTGCAGCTCATACTCGGAAACTTCTCCAATCAGCGGAGGACGTGTTCCCACGATACTCATATCGCCTTTTAACACATTCCAAAACTGCGGAAATTCATCCAGACTGGTGGACCTTATAAAGTTTCCAATTCCGGTCTTTTTCGTTCCATCCGGAAGGATTTCATTTCCGATTACACGTGGGTCAAAGTCGAGCTTGAACATCTTTGCATCACCGAGTTTGTTATCTTTCATCAGTTCTGCTTTCCGTTCTTCTGCATCTAAATACATGCTTCTGAATTTATACAGTTTGAATCGTTTTCCGTTTTTCCCGACTCTTTCCTGAGAAAAGAAAATCGGTCCCGGTGATTTTATGTAGATTGCAGGTCCAACAAACAGAGTGATAAGCCCTGTTAAAATACATCCGACTAAACCGCCTACAATATCCATCGCTCGTTTGAAAAACAGCTGTCTTGCTGTTGCATAATTCATTGTTGTTGTCAGAACCGTATAAGTTCCGATTTGTTCAACAAATTGTTTTTTCCCTCTCGTATTCAATACTTTCGCAAGATTTAAATGTACCGTTACACCTGTTTCCATCATTTTCTTCATCAAATCTTCCGGATATTCTGCATCTTCCGACGGTACAACCAGCACTTCATCAATCCATTGCTGGCAGATATAATCCGGTGTATTTTCTCGATTTGAAACCACCGGAATTCCACAGATTACTTTTCCCGTCATATCCTTGTCAATAATTGCAATTCCGGAAAGTGTAAATCTCGCATAATTATGGTCCTTCATATCACGAATTACCGTTCCTGCAATATCCGAAGTCGTCACAATCAGCAGAGAACGGTCTCTTCCATCTTCCATCTGCTTTTGTAATACTGATTTTCTGACTTCTCTTACTGCATAAGTCAAGACAAAATAAAAGCACATTGTCGTAATCAGAATAAATCTCGAATACTTTTCTGCTTCTTTAATCAAAAACAGATAACTCATCGACACCGCACATACAATCAACACGTGTTTGAGTGTCTCTATAAATTCTACATAGTGTCCTCTCTTTAAAACATTTTTTAATGTCTCAAAGAAGAAAATTACAACAATGTCTGCCGCCTCTATGAAAATTGCCATATTCCGATAAAGCAGATGTGAGTATGGATTCCAGCCCACTCCACGAATCACATAAGCCAGAAAAAAGGCTATCTGCAGACAGATTAAATCCAGCAGAATAAAATCATAGTGCTTAAACCACCCTTTTGACTCTCTTTGGTACATATTCTTTTTTCTTTCCCCTTTATCTCTGTATTGCCAGATTTCATCAGATTCTCCTATCTCTTCTTTATCTGACTCATTTTCTCATTAATGATATCATCTATTTTTTGTCAAGACAAGAGTCAATCCGCCATTTTCTACCACATTGTTGTAAATTTCTTCGTCATTTTTCCATCTAATAGCATTTTATTTCTTTAGAGAGACAGAAATTGTCCTCCAAATATTTTTTAACAGCTTCATAGTCACTGCTCCTTGCACCACCCAGACATACTTTTTCACAGCGCAGACAGCCAACACAGAGGTCTTCCTTTATTTGATATGTGTCTTTATTAATCGCTGAGGTCGGGCATTTTTGAACACATGTCTGACAGCCTTTACATTTTGTTTCATCAAAGTAATGAACCACCGGCTTCATGGTCTTTGGTTCCGGATTTGGATTTCCCGGAATCATGAGGGATTCTTCCAATCCATTTTCCAATCTCTGTTTCACTGTGACTGCAAACCGGCGGAAGACTTTCTCATCTTCTGCATTTGGGCGGTCTGCCCCCAGTTTTTCGGAATAAATGTGTGGAATAATCGGTGCGATTGCGCCGATGCAGTAAAATCCTCTCGCCTCTAAAATGTCTTTCATCTGTGCAAGGGTATCATCAAAGTCACGATTTCCGTAAGCAGACATCAAAATACAAGGAGTATGATCCCCTTTCAAGTTTGTAAAAAGAGCTTCTTTTAACTGTGGAAGCTGACCTCCGTACACCGGTGCAGCTGCAAGCAGTAAATCTTTTTTTCCAAAGTATTGTTTTTGTTTCCGGAATTTTCTTCTCGTCAAATCAATGTATTCCGGATTCTGGGAGAGCATCGTTGCTAACATCTCCGCTGCTTTTTTTGTGCCTCCGGTCGGGCTGAAATAAGCCACTTTTAAACTTTTATTTTTTTCGAGTAAATCCGGTCGTCTCTCTTTGGTTCGTATCAGAGACTGTTCCCATCTCCATGCTTCAATTTTATTATGGTCTCCGGTTAAGAGTACTTTCGGCACCTCTTTTTCATGCCAGCTTTCCGGTCTGGTATAATGCGGATATTCTAAGAGGTTATCCTGCATGGATTCAAACTGGGCAGATTCTTCATTATTTAAAACACCCGGTACAAATCTTGAGATAGCGTCTATCATGACCATAGAAGCAAGTTCTCCCCCTGTCAGCACATAATCTCCGATAGAGACATAGTCTGTGACCACTTCTTCTAAAACACGTTCGTCAATTCCTTCATAATGTCCGCATAAAAAAATCAGTTCTTCTTCCTGGGCAAATTCTTCTACCATCGTCTGATGAAAGACTTTTCCCTGTGGGGTCAGATAAATGCATCTTGGTTTTTTGCCTTGTTTTATGGCTTTACTGTTTTTTGCCACAGATTCCCAGGCGCGGTAAACCGGTTCTGCCTGAATCACCATTCCGGCTCCGCCCCCATAAGGGTAATCATCCACGCGATTATGTTTATTGATAGAAAAATCACGGATATTGACTGTATTTAATGTGATATGTCCCTCTTTCATCGCTCTTCCGATGATACTGGTATTTAATCCCTGTCTGACCATATCCGGAAATAGGGTAAGTACATGAAAATCCATTTGTTTTTCTCCTTTTTTACACTAATCCGTCCAACAGGTGAATTTTCATCTTTCCTGCTTCTACATCGACATCTAAAATACATTCGTAGATGGCCGGAATCAGCACTTCTTTTCCTTCTTCCGTCTTAATAATATAAACATCATTTGCACCGGTTTCCATAACATCTTTTAACGTTCCAAAATGACTTCCATCCTCTAAGTAAACTTCCATGCCGATTAAATCTGCAATATAATATTCATCTTCTTTAAGCGGTTGTGCATTTTCTCTTGTGACAAAGAGGCTTTTACCTTTATATTTTTCAATGTCATTGATATTGTCAATGCCTTTGAATTTTAAGATGGCATATTGTTTGAAATATTTCACACTCTTAATTTTTAATTCTCTGTATTCTTTTCCTGTATCCAATAATACGCTTTCTAATTCTTCAAAGCGGTGTACATCGTCGGTGGTCGGATAGACTTTTACTTCCCCGCGGATTCCGTGTGTGGTTGTGATGACACCTACCTGTAATAAATCTTCCATGCTTATAACTCCTTAATTTACTTTTTCGCTAAAAAAAGGACTGCACATCAACGTGTACAGCCCTCTCATTTACTTTTACTGTAAAATATCTACGATAACTTTTTTATCATTTTTGGAAGATGCAGCTTTCACTACGGTACGGATTGCTTTTGCAATTCTTCCCTGATGTCCGATTACTTTGCCCATATCTGCAGATGCTACTTTGAGTTCTACAAATACCGCATTGTTTTCTTCCCGCTCTGTTACCGCAACTTCGTCCGGATAATCTACAAGAGACTTTGCAATTACTTCAACTAATTCTTTCATTACAAGCCACCCCCTGGACCTATATTATTTTTCGATACCAGCTGCTTTGAAGATTTTGGATACAACTTCTGTTGGCTGAGCACCGTTAGCAAGCCATTTTTTAGCTGCTTCTTCGTCTACTTTGTATACACTTGGGTCCTGATTTGGATCATAAGTTCCGATTTCGTCGATGAATTTACCATCTCTTGGAGATCTGGAATCTGCAACAACGATTCTATAGAAAGGAGCTTTTTTCTGTCCCATTCTTCTTAATCTGATTTTTACTGCCATTATTTTTTCCTCCTAAAATTTAACTATTTTCTTTTCTTATCTTCTTGATTTATATGTTAAAAGGGAAGTTTGAATTTTCCCCTCTTAGCACCCTTGCCATTCATAAGACCAGGCATCTGTTTCATCATTTTCTTTGCCTGTTCAAACTGTTTTACTAAGCGGTTGACTTCCGCCACATCCACTCCTGCACCTTTTGCAATTCTTGCTTTTCTCTGTGGAGTCAGGATTTCCGGATGAGAACGTTCTCTTGGTGTCATGGAAAGAATCATTGCTTCTTTTCTCGCCATATCCTTTTCGTCCACCATATTTTCAATATCTTTTACCTGTCCGCCAATTCCCGGAATCATATTTAAGACACTGGAAATTCCTCCCATGTTCTTCATCTGATTCATGCTTTCAAGGTAATCATCAAAGCCGAATGAGTTCTTACGGAATTTCTGTTCCATCTCTTTGGCTTTTTCTTCATCAATGTTTGCCTGCGCTTTTTCAATCAGGCTCATCACATCGCCCATTCCAAGGATACGGGATGCCATACGATCCGGATAAAATTGTTCCAAATCCGATAATTTCTCTCCCATACCGACAAACAGAATCGGTTTTCCTGTGATTGCTTTAATTGATAATGCTGCACCGCCTCGGGCATCACCATCCATCTTTGTAAGAATGACTCCGTCGATTCCGACTTTCTCACCGAAGGTCTCTGCTACATTCACCGCATCCTGTCCGGTCATTGCATCGACTACCAGTACTGTCTGGTCTACAGAAATCGCTTCTTTTATGTTTGCAAGCTCCTGCATCATGCCCTCATCAATATGAAGACGACCTGCGGTATCTAAGATAACCACGTTGTATTTTTCTTTTTTCGCATGTTCGTATGCTGCTTTTGCAATATCAACCGGACTTTGTTTGTCCCCCATTGCAAAGACTTCCACGCCCTGTTTTTCACCATTGACCTGCAACTGTGTAATTGCGGCCGGACGGTATACGTCACATGCGACCAGAAGAGGTTTTCTTCCTTTTGATTTCAGCTTGCCTGCCAGTTTTGCCGTGGTTGTTGTCTTACCTGCACCCTGAAGACCTACCATCATAAGTACGGTAATCTCTCCTGCCGGCTTTAAAGCGAGTTCGGTTGTCTCACTTCCCATCAGGTTTACGAGTTCTTCATTTACAATCTTAATTACCATCTGTCCCGGATTTAAGCCGGACATTACATCCTGTCCAACTGCACGCTCCTGAACGGATTTCATAAATTGTTTTACCACTTTAAAACTTACATCGGCTTCGAGAAGCGCCATTTTGACCTCTTTCAAAGCGGATTTTACATCGGCTTCCGTCAGACGGCCTTTTTTTCTCAAGTTTTTAAATACATTTTGTAGTTTATCCGTTAAGCTTTCAAATGCCATCTGCTACAACTCCTCCAAAATTTCCTGGGAAATGTGTTCCACCTCGGAAACCAGTTCTTCCTTGCTGATGCTTTCGCAATTTTTTGCAAGACCGTGAATCCTGTGGATTTTTTCCTTAATATTTACAAACTTCTCTACGAGATGCAATTTTTCTTCATAGTCTGAAAGAATCTTATTACAGCGTTTGACGTTGTCATGCACGCCCTGTCTGCTGATTCCCAAATCTGCTGCCACTTCACTAAGTGAGTAGTCATTGAGCACGACGTCCTCATAGATTCTGCGCTGGTGCTCTGTTAAGAGTTCCCCATAAAAATCGTATAATAAAGTCTGCTGTACAAATTGTTCCACTTGTCATCACCTTGCTTATCATACTACATGATTTTTGAAGTGTCAAGTATTTTTTCTTGACACTTATACAGCGCATAATCAAGCGGAACTTCGCAATCTACTTCACTACTTGCCTGATTTTTCATCTGCTGCGTGGTTGTCAAGCGTCGTGGGCATCGACATCCATACTTCCACTTCGAAATCCTTCCATATCAAGTGTCACATAAACAAATCCAAGTTCTTTTAATTTTGCAAGCACTGCTTCTCTTTGTTCCATAAATTTTCCAAACTCAGCTACCGGAACCTCAATTCTTGTCACATTTCCGTGCAGACGGATACGCACAATCTCAAATCCCAGACTTTTCATATATTGTTCGCCCTCATCAATCTTTTTCAGCACTTCAAAGTTAAGTTCTGAACCATACGGCAGACGCGTCGCAAGACAGGGAGCTGCCGGACGATTTGCAACGGAAATTCCCTCTTTTCTTGCAAGAGCACGTACTTCCGGCTTGGTTAAATGCGCTTCAGCAAGCGGACTTTTTACTCCAAGTTCCCGGACTGCTGCAAGTCCCGGACGATACACATGTAAATCATCCTCATTTGTTCCTTCTAAGATGGTTTCTGCCCCTGCTTCATCTGCATAAGCCAACAGCTTTTCAAACAAACTTTTTTTGCACAAATAACAACGATTCTTCGGATTCTTTTTAATTCTTTCATCTTCAAATTCATCTAAGAAAATGATTTTATGAATCGCTCCGGTTTCTTTTGCAACCTGTTTTGCAATATCCAAATCACAGGATGGATGCAGTACGGTTTCAAAAGTAACTGCATGTACCCTTACCCCAGGTGCTGCACATTTTACAGCAAGTTTTAATAACAAGCTGCTGTCTGCTCCACCTGAAAATGCAATACAGATATCCTTCTTTGCATACCCCTTCATAATCTCATATAACCGTTCTTCTTTTTGCGTCAATTCCACCTCTCATCACTCCTCACTTTTCTTGGCCAAACTTCTTGCCTCTTCATAGACCATACGAAATGCTTCACCACGCATTTCACAGGTTTTCCTGACATCCTCATATTCCGGATAATAATAAATCACATCATGATGCATACACTTCTTAATCCGAATGGTATTTCCATCCAAAAGTGTGACACTTATCATTTCACGGTCTAACTTTTGTCGTTCTTCCTCATATCTGCGAAATCCAATGCTGGTTGTCTCTCGAAATAAAATTGTTTTTAACGCCTCTTCATCTGCCGGTCTGCAGATAATCTGAAACAAATATGCCGGACGCCCCTTTTTCATGTAAAGCGGCATACAGCACACATCCAGCGCACCGGCCTTTAACAATACCTCTCTGGCATAACCAAGCTGTTCTCCCGAACAGTCATCCACGTTTGTCTCCATGACACATACCGTTTCTGTCTGGACATCGTGAAATTCCTTCTGCTCATCTTTATTTTTCATTTCTTCTTTTGTCTCATTTACAGCTGTCTTTTTTTTTTCGATTTCCTGCTCCTCATGGCAATGTGTATGACTGTGTTCCTGCTCATGACTATATTTATGCTTATGTTCATGCACCGCCTTTTTCTCTTTCTCAGTATTTAAAATCATCGCACGAAGCACATTCGCATGAGAGAAATCTTTCTTTCCTGCTCCAATTCCGATTTTTTCAATTACAAAAGAATCCGGAAGCTGATTCTCACCCGAAAGCGCTGCCACAATTCCCGCCCCTGTCGGTGTCACCATCTCTCCCTGCACTCCTGAAAGATGAAGTCTTGTCTGGCTCTTTGAAAAAATCGCAAGTACTGCCGGTGCCGGAACCGGAATTCTTCCATGCTGACACCATACATGCCCTTTTCCCTCCCAGATTTCAGACGTCACAATCGAATCAAATCCCAGATAATCCAGACAGATTGCTGCTGCCGAAATATCTACAATCGAATCAACCGCACCAACCTCATGAAAATGCACTTCATCCACAGCCGTACCATGAACCTGCGCTTCTGCCTCTGCAATCACCTGAAAAATCTTTAAAATCATTTCCTTCACTCTGTCCGAGAGCTCTGAAGCCAAAATAAATTCCTTAATCTCACGATAACTATTATGAACATGCGTATGTTCATGACTGTGTTCCTGCTCATGACATTCCTTCACATCTTCATCATTTACGTGGGTATGAGCATGTTCATGACCATGCTCATCTTTATGCTCATCTTTCAAAATCACATCAAAATCTGTCGCTGTAATCTGATTCTTCTTTGTTCTGGAAATCTTTATCTCATATCCATCTAAGTGCAGCTTCTTCAACTCTTTCATCAGATACTCCCCCGGAACACCAAGGTCCAATAAAGCTGCAACTGTCATATCTCCACTGATTCCAGAATAACACTCTAAATATAACTCTCTCATAACAAACCTCCTGCCCTGCCAGATATTCCAAAATACATCCGACGTCCTAATTCTAACACATTTCTCTTTATTTCACTACTATTTCAATAGGAATAAGTATTATTTTCTTTTCGCACAATTTCAGATATAAGAAAACCCCTGAATCTCTTCTATGTTACATACAGAAACTCAGGGATTTCTCCTAACTATCCAATTTTTCTAACAGCGACAAATTGAAAAACTTAACGTTTGTAATTACGATTTCTCCTAACTATCTAATTTTCTAACAAAGAGCAATTTTTTTCCTATACCTCTGCCCTCTCATTTTTATTTAGCAGCAAATTTCTGCAGGCACTTTGGAGCGGCCGGTACTTAGCGACTTTGTCGCTTATGTACCGCTGCCAGCGACAAGTAGCGAAAGCGTGCCTGCACGAAATTGCTGCGTCTCACCTTGTACGAAATTGCTGCGTCTCTGTATTCTACAGATTTGCGCTGATTTGTCTCGGACGATATCCTTCTTCTTCCAGTGCTTCAATAATTTCATTCTTATGTTCCGTACCAAACGCCTCAATGGTAATCTTCAGTTCCACTGCTGCAGAACGGTTTGTACTTACAAACTGGTTATGGTCAAGTTTGATAACATTACCTTTCTTATCTGCAATTACACTTGCCACACGTACCAGTTCACCCGGCTTGTCCGGAAGCAACACAGATACAGTAAAGATACGATTTCTTGCAATCAGACCCAACTGAACTACAGATGACATTGTGATAACATCCATGTTTCCACCACTTAAGATAGAAACTACTTTTTTATCTTTAAACTGCAGATGTTTCAAAGCTGCTACAGTCAGCAGACCGGAGTTCTCTACAATCATCTTATGATTTTCTACCATATCAAGGAAAGCAACAACTAATTCATCATCGCTGACAGTAATGATTTCATCCACATTTTTCTGGATGTACGGGAAAATTTTTTCTCCCGGTGTTTTTACAGCAGTACCATCTGCGATTGTATTTACACTGTCAAGTGTTGTAACTTCTCCACGACGTACCGATTCCTGCATACAATTTGCACCTGCCGGTTCTACACCGATCACTTTGATATTCGGATTTAAGAGCTTGACTAAAGTGGAAACACCTGTTGCCAGTCCGCCTCCGCCGATTGGAACTAAGATATAATCTACTAACGGAAGTTCTTTGATGATTTCCATTGCGATTGTTCCCTGTCCGGTTGCAACAGCCGGGTCATCAAATGGATGAATGAATGTATATCCATTTTCTTCGGCTAATTTATAAGCATGTTCGCAGGCTTCGTCATATACGTTTCCGTAAAGGACTACTTCTGCACCATAACTTTTTGTTCTTTCTACTTTAATTAACGGAGTGGTAGTCGGCATAACGATAACCGCTTTTACTCCAAATGCTTTTGCCGCATAAGCAACACCCTGTGCATGGTTTCCGGCAGAAGCTGTAATTAAACCTTTTGCTCTCTCTTCCGGTGAAAGAGTACTGATTTTATAATAAGCGCCTCTTAATTTGTAAGCACCTGTTTTCTGCATGTTCTCTGGTTTTAAATAAACTTTGTTTCCTGTCTGTGCACTGAAATAATCGCTGTAAACCAGTTTGGTATCCTGGGTTACTTTCTTTACGATTTCCGACGCTTCTTCAAATTTTTCTAATGTCAGCATAATCCTCTAATATTCTCCTTTGATGTTCATCTAACTGTTTTTTTTCGACGATTCTGAAATTTTTCAGCATGTACTATATGTACTGAGTGAACTACACACGAAGCGAAAGCTTCAATGCTTCCTGGTTAAAATCGCCTGCCAAGTTTCACGAATGTTCCACTTGAACTTTATTCTTCTTTGAAATCGAAAAGCGCATTTACGAATTCATCCGAATTAAATTTCTGTAAATCATCAATGCTTTCACCGACTCCGATATATTTTACCGGAATATCCAGCTCTGACTCGATTGCAACAGCGATGCCTCCCTTTGCAGTTCCGTCAAGTTTTGTCAGGATAATTCCTGTTACATCTGCAACTTCATTAAACTGTCTCGCCTGAAGCAGGGCATTTTGTCCGGTCGTTCCATCAAGAACGACTAACGTTTCCAAATAAGCTTCCGGATATTCCCGTTCGATAATGCGGTAAATCTTATGAAGCTCATCCATCAGATTTTTCTTATTGTGAAGACGTCCTGCGGTATCACAAAGCAGTACGTCGGCATTTCTTGCTTTTGCGGCTGCAATCGCATCATACACAACAGATGCCGGGTCAGCACCTGCCTGTCCTCCAATCAGTTCCACCCCTGCACGGTTCGCCCACTGGGTCAGCTGTTCTCCTGCTGCCGCACGGAATGTATCTGCTGCTGCAAGCACAACTTTCTTTCCCTGGTCTTTTAATTTTCCTGCCAGTTTTCCGACAGAAGTAGTTTTTCCAACTCCATTTACACCAATCACCAGCACTACAGATTTGCGGTTCTCAAATTCATAAGCCGCTTCCCCGACTGCCATCTGTGCTTTGATGCTGTCCATCAGCAGTTTTTTACACTCCTGCGGGTCTTTTATTTTCTTCTCTGCTACCTGTCGCTTTAAATCTTCGATAATATTATTGGTTGCATTGATTCCCAAATCTCCCATAACAAGAATTTCTTCAATTTCTTCATAGAAATCATCGTCAATGCTGGAATATCCACTGAAAATAGAATCAATACTCGCTACAATATTTTCTCTGGTTTTTGTAAGACCGGATACCAGTCGTTTAAAAAACCCTTTCTTTTCTTCTGCCATAAGTCCCTCCTGCTCTTTTCTGTATTTTCTCATCTGCTTCTCTTACTTATCCAAATCATTCTCGATTAGGTTGACAGAAACAAGGGTAGATACACCTTTTTCCTGCATTGTGATACCATAAAGGCGGTCTGCCGCGGTCATCGTACCACGTCTATGTGTAATAATAATAAATTGTGTATTCTTTGTCAACTTATGAAGATACCTGGCATATCTTGTTACATTAGAATCATCGAGTGCCGCCTCAATTTCATCGAGCAGACAAAACGGGGATGGCTTCAAATTCTGAATCGCAAATAACAGTGCAATTGCAGTGAGTGCCTTTTCTCCACCGGAAAGCTGCATCATATTTTGCAGCTTCTTTCCCGGCGGCTGAGAGATGATACGGATTCCCGCCTCTAAGATATCTTCCTCCTCATCTAACTCAATCGTTCCTTTTCCGCCACCAAAAAGTTCTTTAAATGCCTTATCAAATTCTTCACGAATCTGTGCAAATTTTTCTTCAAACTGGTGTCTCATTCCGATATCAAGTTCATCAATAATCTTAAGCAGGGTCTTCTCTGCTTCCACCAAATCTTCATGCTGGGCATTTAAGAACGTATGACGCTCGGAAAGTTCTTTGTACTCCTCAATCGCATTGACATTGACATTTCCAAGTTTTTTAATTTCATTTCGCACTTCTGCCTGTGCCTTTTTGATTTCACTGCGCTCAAGCGGTTCCTCAAAAGTCTGTTCTTTTGCCGAACTGTAGGTCATCTCATATTCTTCCCACATATAACCTATCTGACTCTCCTGATTTTCCTCAAGCTTTTCTTTTTGATTTTCCAGGCGGTAGAGATCTTTATCTAAGAGATTCATGCGACCGGACAGTTCATCTCTCTTTTCAAAGAAGCCCTTATGACTTTGATTCATACTCTCTTTTTTGGCAAGGTATTCCTGCAGCTTCGCTTCATCTTCCGCTTCCTGTGCCTTTGCAGCTTCAACTGCCTCCTGCATTTTTTCTATCTCGGCTTCTTTTTTCTCTATCTCATCTTTTGCATCACTGACATTTACTGCCAGTTCCATTAACTGTCTTTGTAAATTCTTCTTTTCGCTTAAGATACGTTCCAGGTTTTCTTTTGCAAACCCCTGTTTGGAACTGAGCTCTGCATTTTCTAAATGCAGTTCTTCTAATTCCTTTGAATGAGCGTTTTCCTGCTTTTTCTTCTCATCCAGTTCTTCCTGATTTTGATTAATCCGCTCTTCTAACTTGGCCTCTCGTTTATCACTCGTCTCTAATTCCACACGAATAGATTCCCGATTTTCTTCAATCTCCTGCGTTTGTTTCTCAAGTGCTGCAAGATCCCGTTTTAAATCTGTATACTCTTTTGCAATCTCTTTTGCCTTCTGTTCCATTGCTTTCTGATTCATACGCAGGGTATTATCCTTTAAGGACTGCTCCTGAAGTGCAGCATTTAATCGTCCTGCTTCTTCACGATGGAAATTTCGTTTTTCCCGATAAGTATCAATCTCTTTTTGTTTTGCTTCCAGCTGATTTTTCAAACTCTCAACTTTAGTCTCAAGCTCTTCTATCTCTCGTCTTCTTCCAAGCAGATTGCTGTTATTTTTAAATGCACCACCGGTCATGGAACCACCCGGATTTAAAGACTCTCCTTCAATCGTTACCATACGCAGACTGTATTTGTATTTTCTTGCAATTGCAATTGCAAAATCAATATTTTCCACGACAAGCGTACGCCCAAGCAGATATTCAATTAAACTCTCATATTCAACTTCCGTAGAAACCAGCTCACTTGCTACGCCAACAACTCCCGGCTCTTTTAAGGCAGATGGAGTCGAAAATCCACGTCCTGCACCCATACTGGTCAAAGGCAGAAATGTTGCCCTTCCATATTTATTCTGCTTCAAAAACGAAATCATCTGTTTTGCAGTCGTTTCGTTATCCGTAACAATATTTTGGATGCTTCCTCCAAGAGCGGTTTCAATCGCAGTTTCATAATTTTTTTCTACTTTAATTAAATCTGCCACAACTCCGTGAATCCCCGGAACACGTTTCTTCTGCTCCATTACACGGCGGATACTGTTTCCGTAACCATCGTAACGCTCTGTAATATTTCTTAAAGATTCTAACCTCGAAGCCTCTTTATGATAATCATTCTGTAAAACCTGCTGTTCCTTGATACTCTTTCCAAGCAGACTCTGATATCTGGTAATCTCATCCTCGTTTTTATTACTCTTCTTTGTGAGGCTTAAAATCTCAGCATCAATTTCCTGCTGTTCTTTCTCAAAGCGCTCCTTTTCTTCTTCCTGCTTTGCAGTCTCACTCTTTAAACGCAGATGTTTCTGATTAAACTCTGTCTTTCTAAGAGAAATCTGTTCCATCATCGCATCATAACGCTGCATTTTTCCCTTCGTCGAACCACGATGATTTAAAATTTCAATAATTTCGCTCTTATCTTCCTCTAACTGTTCTTCTAATTCATGAATCTCAAAAGCAAAATCCCTGAATAAATTCTTCGCTGTCTCCTCTTTTTGCCGAATCTCATCGATTTTTGCATCAAGCTCTGCCTTTTCTTCAGTATAAAGTTTTTCACTCTCTTCCCTCTGTTTTAACTCTGCCTCTAAAGCCTCCACACGCTCACGATACTGCAAATCACTTTGCTTTGCCGAAGAAATCTGTTCCTTTGCTACATTAATCTGCCCCTCTAACTGCTGCTTCTCCAGTGCTTTTTTTGTTGACTCTTCACGAAACACTTCAATTTTTACATTAAAAGCCTCCAGCTCTTTCTCTAACGCTTCATATTCGGTCTTCGTTGTCTCAAAATCCTTACCTGTTTTTTCCAGGTCCTGACGGACAATCTCCGATTTTTCTTCGATCTCTTTTAACTGAGCATTGATGCGTTCCATTTCTGCAAGAAACATCCGGACATCAAGCGCTTTTAATTCTTCCCGCTTCTTTAAATATATCTTCGCTGTCTCAGACTGTTTCTCAAGCGGTGCAAGCTGTCTGGTCAACTCCGATAAAATGTCATTGACACGGGTCAGATTCTGCTGTTCTTCCTCTAATTTTTTTAAAGATGCCGCTTTTCTTCGTTTGAATTTTACAATTCCTGCTGCTTCATCAAACAGCTCTCTTCGCTCTTCCGGCTTACCACTTAAGATTTTATCAATCTGTCCCTGTCCGATAATGGAATACCCTTCTTTTCCGATACCCGTGTCATAAAACAATTCATTGACATCTTTTAATCGGCAGGAAACCCCATTCATCAGGTATTCACTCTCGCCGGAACGATAAAGCCGTCTTGCAATCGTCACTTCTTCATAATCAATCGGAAGATTATGGTCACTGTTGTCTAAAGTAATTGCAACATAAGCAAATCCAAGTGGCTTTCTCATTTCTGTTCCCGAGAAAATAACATCCTGCATGTTTCCGCCTCGAAGCTGTTTTGCACTCTGCTCTCCCAGCACCCAGCGTACAGCATCTGCTACATTACTTTTTCCACTTCCGTTTGGTCCTACAATTCCGGTAATTCCGTTATGAAATTCAAATGTTATCTTATTTGCAAAGGACTTAAATCCCTGCACTTCAATGCTTTTTAAATACATAGGCCACCCTTACTCTTAAGTTTTTTAATCGCACAATATGCAGCCTGCTGTTCTGCTGCCTTTTTGGTATGGCCTGTTCCTTCTCCCAATACCGTACTTCCAAGCAGAGCATGAACATAAAAGCTCTTATTGTGATCCGGACCTTCTTCTTTTACCAGTTCATAACGTACATCATCATCATAACTTCCCTGTACGATTTCCTGAAGCGTAGTCTTGCTATCATAAAAGAGCTGTTTGTTTTCAATATCGTTTAAAATAAACCGGTCAATAAACTCTTTTGCATTAGCAAAACCACCGTCCAGATAAATTGCACCGATTAATGCCTCCATAGCATCTGAAACAATGGAATCTCTCTTTCTTCCGCCTGTTGCATCCTCACCTTTTCCAAGTAATAAATAATCTCCCAGTGGAATTTCTCTTGCACATAATGCTAAAGTCGGCTCGCATACCATACTTGCACGTTTCTTTGTCAGTACACCCTCTGGAGTTTCCGGATACTTTGCAAATAAATAATCACTGGAAATCAGCTCTAAAACCGCATCTCCCAAAAATTCCAGACGCTCATTATTTTCTTTCTTTTCATATCTGTGTTCATTTGCATAAGAACTATGCGTCATTGCCTTTACGAGCAAATCAAAATTTTCAAATTTATAGCCAATTCTCTGCTCAAGCTCTAATAACTTCTTCATCTATTAACAAACTTCCCTTCTGCTTTTTTTATTTATCTAAAGTCTCTCTTGCGTTCGGCCTGAATTTTTTTCTTCTCAATCTGAAAATCAGATGTCTCCATCTGGATTTTTCCCTTTTGAAGACATCTGACTCTTTTGGTTATCCTACAATTTTTTTAATTTCTTCTACTGCATCTCCTACAGTCACAATATGTTCTACATCTTCATTTGGCATTTCAATATCAAATTCTTCTTCAATTCCCATGATAATCTGGAATACATCCAAAGAATCTGCTCCCAAATCCTCTACGAATGTAGTATCCATTGTCACTTCCTGTGCATCTACATTTAATACCTCTGCGATAATCTTCTGTAATTTTTCTAACTCCATTTTTTATTGCTCCTCCTCTGTCTTTTTCACCGCTACTGTAATATTTTCCCGAATCTTTTCACTAATGTCCTGTTCTTTAAAGGAAATACACTGAATAATCGAGTTTTTCACTTCGTTTGCTTTGGAACTTCCGTGACATTTCACTACAAGCCCTCTTAATCCGAGAAGCGGTGCTCCACCGTACTGGCTGCTGTCAAAACTTTTTAATGTACTTTTTAATGCCGGTTTTACAAGCAAAGCTCCAATCTTACTGCGAAGAGTGGTCATCATACCTTCTTTTACTTTGGAAATCAAAGTCGCTCCGACTCCCTCATATAATTTTAAAATCACATTGCCTACAAAGGCTTCTGTTACAATTACATCTGCAACACCGGATGGAATCTCTCTTGCTTCGATGCTTCCGATAAAGTTAATGTCTTTACATTCTTTTAAAAGTGGATATGTCTCCTTTACCAGGGCATTGCCTTTTTCCTCTTCCACACCAATATTCACAATTCCGACTCTTGGATTTTTAACCCCTACAACATGTTCCATGTAAATAGAACCCATACGTGCAAACTGCACAAGATGAGACGACCTTGCATCCACATTTGCTCCGCAGTCAATCAAAAGTGATGCGCCATTTTTCGTTGGAATCATCGGTGCAAGCGGTGCACGCTCAATTCCTTTGATTCGACCTACAATTGTAGTTCCGCCAACCAAAATCGCACCGGAACTTCCGGCAGAAACGAAAGCATCTGCCTCACCCTTTCTGACCAGTTTCATTCCGACTACAATCGAAGAATCTTTCTTTCCCTTGATTGCAGCAACCGGCGGTTCTCCAGTCTCAATCACTTCTGATGCATGTATAACTTCTATTCTCTCCTTCGGATAATCATAAGCGCTTAATTCCTTTTCCACCACTTCTTTTTGTCCGACAAGAAGTACCTTTAAGTTTTGTTTTTCTTTTACGGCCTCGACTGCCCCTTTGATAATCTCATGCGGAGCATTATCCCCGCCCATGGCGTCGACTACCACTGTAATCAGATTTCCCATTTCATTGCCTCCTGTACGCTATGCCCTTAATTTTACCAGACATCTAAAAAAAGGGCAAGAGAAACGGCCGTAAAAGATAATCTCTTTTACGACCGTCCAAAATCACTTCATCCCTGCCACTTCCTGTTTTCAACAGATTTATACTACAGCACATCAGAACAAATGATGCCAACTGCCATTTGCATCTCGTTCATCCCTACCACTCTTTGCTTTCAACAGATTTATACTACAGCACATCGGAACAAATGATGCCAACTGCCATTTGCATCTCGTTCATCCCTGCCACTCTTTGCTTTCAACAGATTCATAAGCAGGTGCTTTGGAGCGGCTGGTACTTAGCGACGGTATTTTCGTCGCTTACGTACCACTGCCAGCGACAAGCAGCGAGAGCGTGCCTGCGATGAACTGTTGTTTATTCCTTTATTCCATTTTGCCATTTGAACCAATATGATATCCCTCAATATCCGTATCTTTCGCCATCTCTCCGCTGTCTAACAGATAATACCAGGAGTCTCCATCTTTAAACCATCCGGTTCTCATATAACCTTTTTCATCAAATGCATACCATTTTCCATCAATCTGTTTCCATGCATTTCTCGGATAAGTTCCATCCCCGTTATCATACCACCAGCCATCATTATTCTGTACCCATTTGCCAAGTACCTTACTTGCACCTGCCTGGTCTTCGCTTTCAGACGGAATGGTTCCATCCGCTGACACAATAACTTCTGCGGTATCACTGGTTGCTCCATTTGTAGAAGAACCAATGGTACTGGTTGCCACAACATAATAATAAAGTGTCCCTTCGGTATCGGTTGGCGGAGTGTAACTTGCTTCTGTCGCCCCGTCAATTAAAGTTCCACCGCCATTCGTATCGGTCTGGCTCTTATACCACTGATAAGTAATACTTCCATCATCCGTCGTAGTTGCTTCTACTGTCAGTGCAGAAGCTTTGGCATTTACCGCATAAGTCACCGCTCCACTTAAGTTTGTGGTAAATTCCGGTTTTGCCACTTCTACTTCTTTTTCACCTGCACTGTCTTTTTTATCACTGCTGTCCTCTTTCGTTGCCTCTGTCTTTTTATCCGGCTTTGGATCAGTCACTGACAATAATTTATCTAATACAGAATCTGCACTGCATCCGGTCATAGAAACAGTCATGCATCCTACCGTAAGAAGCAGTAATAATTTTTTATACCATCTATTATTCATACTAAAATCCTCCTTTAACAAGTTCTCTCTTATATTAACTTGTTTTCTGGAAAATCGCAAGAAAAACTTGCAATTTTATTACAAATTTATTACAAAATCCATTTATAAATTTATAAAATGAAAAAAGGCTGCCGTGCCTAAACACGACAGCCCCTCATACTATGAATTATTCAGCATCCATAGCAATAACTTCTTTTTTGTTGTAGCTTCCGCAAGCTTTGCACACTCTGTGCGGCATCATTAAAGCACCACATTTGCTGCATTTTACTAAGTTCGGAGCAGTCATTTTCCAGTTTGCTCTTCTTTTATCTCTTCTTGCTTTAGAAGTTTTATTTTTTGGACAGATGGACATAATTACACCTCCTTAAATTTGCTAAATATATCACGGATTGCCGCCATTCGTGGATCCGGGCTCTCCTGCTCACATGAGCATGGTCCTTCATTCAAGTCTTTTCCGCAATGGCTGCAGATTCCCTTGCAGTCCTCTTTACACAGGACCCTCATAGGCCAATGGATTAAAATCTCATTATGCACTAACTGCTCAATATCCAGGCTACAACCTGTGATATAATTAATTTCATCTAAGTCTTTTATCCTGTCTTCCTCTGAAGTTTTCATATCAACCTCTTTTTCAAGGTCAATTTCAAATTCCGTTGCCACATCTTTAAGGCAACGGTCGCAGGGCAGAGCAAGACTCACTTTGCCTTTTACTTCAATTCGAAGCACTTTTTTTCCTGTATTCGTAATCACAACATCTAACGGCTGTTTTTCTACTACCGGAAAACTGCCAAGTTTTGATTCAAAGGAATCCATGGAAACCGGCATTTTTAATTCTTTCGTCTTTCCATCCACGGATAAAATATCTGATAAATCAATTAGCATAATAGTCTCCTAATCACACCTTATCAATTATACATAGGTAATTCGTTTTTGTCAACTATTATTTCTGATTCTTTACCAGTTCTGCTGTTTCCTGACAGATTGCAAGTTCTTCGTTTGTCGGAACGATTGCAACTTTTACTTTAGAATCTGCTGTGGAGATTACTTTATTTTCTCCTCTTGTCTGGTTTGCTTCTTCATCTAATTTGATTCCAAGATATCCCAGACTCTTTACAACAGTTTCACGAACCGGAATTGCATTTTCACCGATACCACCTGTAAATGCGATTGCATCTACACCGTTCATAGCAGCTACATAAGAACCGATGTATTTGATAATGCTGTAGCATAAGCAGTCTACTGCACGTTTTGCATCTTCGTTTCCGCCTTCAGCAGCTTCGTTTAAGTCACGAAAGTCACTGGAAAGTCCGTTAGAAAGTCCTAATAAACCGGATTCTTTATTTAAGATACGAACCATTTCTTTTACATCAATGTTTTCTTTTGCACAGATGAATTCAAGAACAGCCGGGTCAAGGTCACCGGAACGTGTTCCCATTACAAGACCCTGAAGAGGTGTCAGACCCATGCTGGTATCAACACATTTTCCATTTACAACTGCACTGATAGAAGAACCGTTTCCAAGATGAGCAACGATTACTTTAGAATTTTCCGGGTCAAGACCAAGGAATTTGATTGTTTCTTTCGATACGAAACGATGAGAAGTTCCGTGGAAACCATATTTACGTACTTTATATTCATCATAGTATTTTTTCGGAATTGCATACATATATGCTTTTTCCGGCATTGTCTGATGGAATGCAGTATCAAATACAGCTACGTTTGGTTTACCTGGCATCAGTTCCATACATGCACGGATACCCATCAGGTTTGCAGGGTTATGCAGAGGACCAAGGTCACAGCACTCTTCGATAACAGAGATTACTTCATCGTTGATAATACAGGAATCAGAGATTTTAGCTCCACCATGCAGTACACGATGTCCGATTGCTTCTACTTCGTCAAGGCTCTTTAATACACCTGTTTTTTCATTAACCAGAGCGTCTAATACCATTTTGATTGCTTCTGTATGAGTTGGCATTGATGCTTCTATTACTTCTTTTTCTCCGTTTGTTGGCTGATATACCAGTCTTCCATCGATACCGATACGTTCACACAGACCTTTTGCTGCTACTTCCTCTGTTTCAGAGTTGATGAGCTGGAATTTCAATGATGAACTTCCGCAATTTACTACTAATACGTTCATAATTTTTCCTCCGTTATGCTAATTCATTACGACCTAGAGATGGTCGTGCCTGTTTTTATTATACATCGTTTCCAAAAACGGTACAAGTGTGCATTTGAAAATTATGCACAAAAATTGTATTATTTTCCAAACATTCCTTGTTTATCTTAGAATAATCGGCGAATGTTGAAGTTCATTTGTCAATCCTCTTTTTTGTTTTCTTCCGGTCACTGCCTCATAAAGATCAGACGCAAAGATATCTTTTTCAAACAGACTTTTTTGAATGTTTGCCAACTCTTTTTGATAATTCGAAATCTTCGTAAGTACCGGAATTTCTTTTGCTTTTTTCATTTTTCCTAACACTTCTTTGCTGTCCTGCCTGAATCCTAAAATTCGAGTATAAGGATTGTGTAGAAACATTCGAGTCTCTTCCTGAGTTATCTCTAATAAAATGTGAAGCAAAGCCCTCGAAATTCGGGTATACGTCAGTTCTTTCGTCTTTAATTTCTGAACGAAACTACTATAAGACTCAAATTGATTTAAATTTTTAGAAATCCGCATTGCAAGGTCTTTTGAAACATCGCTGTAAGCAGTCAGCTGTAATCTGTTTTTCTGCTTAAGCAGATTGTATTGTAACAGCAGAGAAAAATCATCCTCCCATACCATCTGATTCTGTTTTCCTGCCTCTATAAAAATTTCTGCAATTTCCTTTGGCATTACATGGAAAAGCTGAGAAATTTTCTCATCCTGTTCCCAGTCTCCCACGTCTTTTAAGGCACTGCGAATCCCCGAAGCACTTGCAAATCCATGGGAAAGTTCCTGTCCATGATACCCCTGCCCTTCCCTTTTTACAATCACCGGCTCTATCGAAGAGTTCTTTGCTTTTAATGCCTTTAAATATTCAATTCCAAGAATATTATTGGGCTTATCTAAGATACTGCTCTCTTCTTCTGTTAAGAAACCGCTTAGCGCCTGTTTTCTTGCAGCCGGAAAAGAAAGACCTGTTTTTAGCGCATCCCGAAGTTGTTTCTGAAATTCTGTATTTTCATCTGCAAGCAGCTTCACTGCTTTCTGCATCTTTGAAAGCTTCTCATCTTCCGCTCCAAAACACAAAAAATCCGTACAGCCGATTCCCTCTAAAACAGAAACTGCTCCTGCCGCAAAAAGTTCAGCACTGGCGCTGGAAGCCCAGACCGGTAATTCCAGTACCAGGTCTGCGCCCCCCAAAAGTGCCATCTTTGTCCGTGTATATTTATCAAAAAGTGCCGGTGCGCCACGCTGTACAAAATCTCCGCTCATCACAACCACCACAAAATCACAGCCGGTTAGCTCCCGCGCTTTTTGAATCTGATAAGCATGCCCATTATGAAAAGGATTGTATTCTGCAATAATTCCTGTCACTAAAGCCATATTGATTTCCTTTCTACTCCACACTCTTAAGGGATTCAATCATGTCAATTTTTCGCAGTCGGTAAAACATCATTCCATTTACAAACAACGCAAATGCCAGGGTAATGAGTCCACTGTAAAAATAACTTCTGAAAAATACATTTCGTCCAAACATCATCATATCCACTTCCACTGTCTGAATCACATAATGGTGCAAAAAGTTTCCGATTCCCATTCCGGCAATGATTCCAAACAGAGTCAGCACAATGTTTTCCCGATACACATAGGATGCCACTTCTCCATCATAAAATCCCAATACTTTCAATGTTGCCAGCTCTCTCTGCCGTTCTGTGATATTGATATTATTTAAGTTATACAATACCACAAAGGCAAGCAGCCCTGCTGACACAATCAGCACCACAATTACAATATCAAGGGAGCGCAGCATGTCATCAATCTGGCCGATTAAATCCGAGGTAAAAGAAATTGCTGCCACACTGTCGTATTTCATAATTTTTTCTCCGAGTGCATCCTCATAATCTTTTGAGGTATCCTGGTATCTTAACAACAGCTGATTATAATTCGGAGTCTCATGAAACAGACTTTCATAAGTCTCTGTTGTCAAATACAGATAATGTCGGACATAGTTTTCCACAATAACAGAAATCTTGACTTTGACTATCGTATCTCCTTTTTTTAATTCTACCGTATCTCCCACTTTTACCCCAAGCATATCTGCTGTTTTTTCGCTTATAGCTGCTCCTTCTTTTGGAAAGGCATAATGTTTACCGCTTACACGGTCACGAAATTCAAAAAAATCTTCAAATCCATCTAACGTTTTTGGTACCTCAAGCACAGTATCTACCGTCTTTTTCTCACTTTGCAGCTCTACATTCTGACAGTACAATTCCAGCATCTCATCGATTCCCTGATAAGCTTTTAAGTCTTTCTGCTGGGCTTCTTTTTCAGCCTCCGAAACGTTGGAATCTAAAATTACATTTGCTTCATAAGTAAATAAATTAACAAACTGATTCTTGGCAATGGCAGTAATGGAATCCTGAAGCCCGAATCCAACCAATATCAGCCCCATACAGCCTCCGATTCCGATTACGGTCATAAAAAATCGTTTTTTATAGCGCACTAAGTTTCGTACTGTAGATTTCTGTGTAAAGTTCAAGTGTTTCCATAAGATATCAATCCGTTCTAAAAAGATACGTTTTCCATTTTTTGGAGCTTGCGGACGCATCAGTTCAGCTGGCTTTGACATCAGCTCTTTCTGGCATGCGGCAAGGGTCGCAACTCCGGTACAGCCTGCACTTGCCAAAACAGCAAGTCCTCCCTGATGCCAGTTTAATGGTGTCAGGTAATAAGGAAGTCCCGTATACAACATTCCATACGCATTCATAATGACCCAGGGCAGGATTTTTTCTCCGACTACCACGCCTGCAAGTGCACCCGAGACGGTAGAAACCATTGCATAAGCAAAGTATTTTAATGCAATTTTTCCATCTGAATAACCAAGTGCCTTTAATGTTCCTATCTGCTGGCGCTGTTCTTCAATCATACGGGTCATGGTTGTCAAGCTGACCAGTGCCGCAACTAAAAAGAAGATAACCGGGAAAAATTCTCCGATATTTGAAATTCTCTCAGCATCCTGTCCAAAACTTTCTGTTGAAGTAATCTTATCTCGTCCCCAGACATACCAGGTTGGAATTTCCAATTTCGCCAGTTCTTCTTCTCCATCTGAAATTTTTTGTTTTGCATCGGTGATTTCCGGTTCAGCATCTTTTTTTGCGGTTTCATACTCTGCTTTTCCGTCCTCTAATTCCTGTGCCTTTGCTTCTAATTCACTCTTTGCTTCTTCAAGGGAAGTCCGTCCTTTGGCAAGCGTCTGCTTGGCATCGGTAAGCTGTTTTTCTCCATCTGCAAGCGTTTTTTGTGCTTCCAAAATCTGGCTTTCTCCCTCTTTTATCTGGTTCTGTGCCTGTACAATCTGTGCCTCTCCATCCGAAATTATGGCTTCATTCTGTTTTATCTTTTCTTCTGCTTCCTGTAACTGCTTTTTCGCAGAATCTATCTGAACCTGCCCTGCATTTAATTCCTCTTCTTTTTGGGACAGCGTTGCCTTTGCCTGTTCAATCTGCGTGCCTGCTTCTTCGATTTGTATTCTTGCCTCTTCCAGCCGAGCTTCTGCCTCTGGTTTTGCTGATTCAAATGCCGAAATTCCTGCTTCTAACGCTTCTTTTTGAGCGATAAGTGTTGAAAGTGCTTCGCTTTGAGCTGTTATCTGGGATTCCAGTTCGGTCTTCTGTGCCAAAAGTGTCTCATAAATTTCATCTGAACTCTCGCTTTTGGCTAACTGCTCTTCCAAAATTTCCAACTGATTTTTCATTTCAGTAAGCGCATTTTCTATCTGAGTAATTCCTGCACTCACAGCTTCCAGCTGTGTTTTTGCTGTTTCTATCTGACTTCTTTGCGCTTCATAAGCAGATTTTTTCTCCTCATACTGGCTCTTTCCCGTTTCAAACTCCTTTATCTTGGTCTGAAACTGTGTTTTTGCTTCTTCAAGCTGTGTCTTTCCGGCATTTAATTCCTGCTCTTTTTGTGCAAGCTGTATTTTATTTGCTTCGAGTTCTTTTTTTCCGGATTCTAAAGCCTGTTTCCCACTTTCTAACTCTTTGGTCTTTTCCGTTATCTGTGTCTTTGCACTTTCTAATTCTTTTGTTTTTTGAACTAAGGTCTGCTTGCCGGATTCCAGTTCTGTTTCTTTTGATTTTAATTCGCTCTCCCCATCGTTTAATTCCTGCTCTTTTTTGGAAATCGTGGTTCTTGCATCGGAAAGCTGAACTTCTCCATCATCCAGTTTTTGTTTTGCATCCGCAAGTTTCTCTTCTGCGTCCTGAATCTGCTCTTTGGCATCCGCAATTTCCTGTTGTCCTTCTTCCTGGATGGTCTGATATCGTCTGTCACAGGCTGAGTCTTCTAACGATTCTATTTTCTTTTGTACTTTCTTAACTGTTTTATCATACTCGTCACTATAGCTGGCTACTTCTTTCGCTCCATCTATCTGTACATAAAGTTCTGTGTAAACATCTGAAATAAATACTTCCGGCTCTAAGAGTGCAAAACTGTTAATACTTCCTGTTCCAATTGAACCTGTTCCCCTGTTTAAATCCATATAATACGGCAGTGTCGCAGTTCCGACAATTGTAAAGGTATCTCCTGTCAGAGAATCCGTAACTGCCTCATCTGTTCCTGACTCAAACGTCACTTTATCTCCGATTTTGCAGTCTGAATAACTCAAAAAACTCTCATCCACTAAAATCTCGTCCGAATTTTCCGGCATCCTTCCTTCTTTGATTTGTGGCTCATTTACTTTGTCCGTCAGCGCAATTAATTTGACAACCTGTTCTTTTTCTCCTACTTTATGTAAGACTTCTAAGGTATGTCCTCCGGTTACATTTTTTACTCCCTCTGTATTTTGGATATCCTTTAAATCCTCATCCGTCAGACCCATTGTTCCAAGTATTTTCAAATCCATATAATCGACATCGTCATAATATCGATCTGCTGATACTTTCATATCACCTTCTGCCGAGCGAATTCCGGAAAAAAATGCTGAACCTAACAAGACGATGAAGAATACGGACAGAAAACGACCTTTATTTTTACTGATTTCCCGAAAGAAATCCTTCCAAAATGCTTTCATCTTTTTCCTTTCTTCCTACCACTCAATCTCTTCTACCGGCATCGGTTTCTCATTTAATACGGTTTCTGCCACTTTTCCATTCCGAATCTTAATCACACGGTCTGCCATCGGTGCAAGAGCCGAGTTATGGGTAATGACAATTACCGTCATTTCTTTTTCCCGACAGGTATCCTGCAACAATTTCAAAATTGCCTTTCCTGTTACATAATCAAGCGCACCTGTCGGCTCATCACACAGCAGTAATTTTGGATTTTTCGCAAGTGCACGTGCAATCGCCACCCTTTGTTGCTCTCCTCCGGAAAGCTGTGCGGGAAAATTGTTCATTCGTTCTTTTAAGCCTACTTCTTCTAATACTTTTTTTGCATCAAGCGGATATTTACAAATCTGCATTGCAAGTTCCACATTTTCAAGTGCTGTCAGATTCTGCATTAAATTATAAAACTGAAAGACAAATCCAATCTCTTCTCTTCGATACTGAATCAGTTTTTTCCCCCGATATTTTGTAATCTCCGCTCCGTCTACAAATACTTTTCCGGAAGTTGCAACATCCATGCCTCCAAGAATATTTAAAACGGTTGTCTTTCCCGCACCACTTGGTCCGACTACAATGACAAACTCGCCTTTTTGTACATCAAAACTGATTCCATCTGCTGCCTTTATTGTAATCTCACCCATGCGGTAGGTTTTTGTTACATCTTGTAAACTTACATAATCCGTCATGCTTCGCTTCCTTTCTTTTTTACCTTAGGGTTTTCTTCTGCCTCACTTAAGTTTATGCTTTATTCTACCATATCCCCAATTTTGATGAAACAAAAAAAATACGATGAACCATTATTTATAATGATTCACCGTATTTCTATCTTTATTGTTTTTTATTTTTTCTTTGATGGTGCCGGATGGCATCCGCTGCATCCACCACAACTGCCTCCGCAACTACTGCAGCTCTTTCCGGATTTTTTATCTTTCCAGACCTTTCGTGCTGCCAGACCAACAATGCATGCTACAATGACTAAAACAACAAATGTACCTATATTCATCCCAACATCTTCTTTCTTTTCAGCTGTCTTTGTTTCCACTCCAAAGTTAGCATAATCTAACTCTTTTGTCAAGCCAAAATCTATGGTACATTTTTTCTTTCTGCTTTGTCTGCCATCTGCAATTTTGGCTTTTTTAGTTTTTAAAGCTGTGAATTGGAGCTGGAATTCTTCCGCCACGATTTACAAATGCATCACAAGAATATGGATTCACCGGCATAATCGGTGCATATCCCAACAGACCGCCAAATTCTACTGTTTCGCCTACGCCTTTTCCGATGACCGGAATCACACGAACGGCTGTTGTTTTCTGGTTTACCATACCGATTGCACATTCATCTGCAATGATACCGGAAATGGTAGTTGCCTTTGTATCTCCAGGAATTGCAATCATGTCAAGACCTACAGAGCAGACACAGGTCATTGCCTCTAATTTTTCAATGGTCAGTGCATTTGCTTTTACCGCATCAATCATTCCCTGGTCTTCACTGACCGGAATAAATGCACCACTTAAGCCACCAACGTAAGAAGATGCCATAACTCCGCCTTTTTTGACCTGGTCATTTAAGAGTGCAAGTGCTGCTGTTGTTCCAGGTGCACCTGCATATTCCAGACCGATTTCTTCTAAGATTCCTGCTACGCTATCACCAATAGCCGGTGTCGGAGCAAGCGATAAGTCTACGATACCAAACGGAATACCAAGACGTTTGGAAGCTTCTTTTGCAACCAGCTGTCCAACACGTGTTACTTTAAATGCTGTTTTCTTAATGGTTTCGCATAATACTTCAAAATCTTTTCCACGTACTTTTTCAAGAGCAGTTTTTACAACTCCCGGACCGGAAACTCCGACATTGATAATTGCATCGGCTTCTGTTACTCCATGAAACGCACCCGCCATAAATGGATTATCATCCGGTGCATTACAAAATACAACCAGCTTTGCGCAGCCAAGAGAATCCTGTTCTTTTGTTGCATTTGCAGTGGCAAGCACAATTTCACCCATTAATTTTACAGCATCCATATTGATACCTGTTTTTGTAGAGCCAAGATTAACAGAACTGCAGACTCTCTCTGTTGTAGCCAATGCTTCCGGAATAGAACGAATCAGCATTTCATCTGCTTTTGTCATTCCTTTTGAAACGGTTGCAGAATAACCACCGATAAAGTTTACCCCAACTTTTTTTGCGGCTTTATCCAATGTCTGAGCCAGAGTCACAAAATCTTCCGGTGCTTTACATGCCGCACCGCCAATCAGTGCAATCGGGGTTACGGAAATTCGTTTATTTACAACAGGAATTCCATATTCCTTTGAAATCTCTTCTCCGGTTTCTACCAGATTTTTTGCCAGTGTTGTAATTTTTTCATAAACCTTGCGGTTTACCTGCTGTAAATCAGAATCGATACAGTCTAAGAGGCTGATTCCCATTGTAATGGTACGCACATCCAGGTTTTCCTGCTCAATCATTTTATTCGTTTCATTTACTTCAAATATGTTAATCATGTGTATTTTATCCTTTCAGAAATTAGAACTAAACTCAGAACTACCAGTTCCGCAAATATTCAGCGTCAATCCAGCAGCTGCTTAATTTAACTAGATACGATGCATTTTGTTAAAAATGTCTTCATGCTGTGCATGGATTGCAACACCGATTTGTTCGCCTAATTCTGTCAGATCTGTAGAAATCTTATCCAGTTTCTTCTCAGACTTTGAAGTATCTGTAATCATCATCATGTTAAAATAGCCATCGATGATTGTCTGTGAAATATCAAGAATGTTAATTTTATTTTCTGCAAGATAGGTACATACCTTTGCAATAATTCCCACTGTGTCCTGTCCTACTACGGTGATAATCGTTTTTTTCATTTTAAATGTTCTCCTTTTTCACTCTCAAAAATTCCAAGCGTATTTTTTATGTTTTATCTTACTGCATTTTGCCGCATTTTACAACCTGTTTTCTATCTAAAATTTTTCTATACGGTTATCAGTTCAGATGCACGGTCTCTGTGCGCAACAGATATTTTGAAATCCGAAGATTTCCATGGGTTTTCTCCCATCGTCACTTCTGCACACACCGTCTCATAAGCAAGTATCTCATAATTATTTTCCCGGCTTAAATGTCCAAGCATAATCTGTTTCATTTTATCATGAAGCAGACGGCAGAGCAGCCTTCCCGCCGATTCATTGGATAAATGTCCTTTTTCCCCTAAAATTCTCTGCTTTAAAGAATACGGATAAGCGCCGACCTGAAGCATCCTCACATCATGGTTTGCCTCTAAAAGCAGAGCATCGAGTCCCTGAAGGTTTTCAACGATTTTTTCGTCATAGACTCCCATATCCGTTGCAATCCCTACCGATTTTTCTCCATGAGAAACCCGATAGCCTACCGGTTCTGCCGCATCATGTGAAATTTCAAATGGCAGAATGGATAAATCTCCAATTGAAAATGTTTCTTCTGCCAGAATCGGACGATAGAGTCCCTCCGGCATCTTTCCAAGCATTGACATTTGTTTTAATTCTTCCATTGTACCTTTGGTGCAATAAATTGGAATGTGATATTTTCTTGCAAGCACTCCAAGTCCTTTGACATGGTCAGAATGTTCATGAGTGATTAAAATTGCATCGCAGTCTTTTGTGGTACGCTCAATACTGTTTAATCCCTGCTCAATTCGTTTTCCGCTGATTCCTGCGTCTACAAGAATACTGGTTTTATCACTGCCTACATAGATGCAGTTTCCACTGCTTCCACTGGCAATGCTACATAGATTCATAATAAGTCCTCATTTTCCTTTCAATCTGAAGATAGGTATGTGCCACATCTTCACTATTATAAAGCTGGAAGTCGCATTTGGACTCAAACTCCTCATCTGAGAGCTGGTTCTTTAACATCTGCTCAATCTTTTTATCGGAATACCCACGATTATGGCGCAGACGTTCCATGCGGACTTCTTTTTCGCAATAAATATACCACAATTCATCACAGATTTCATCATATTTTTCTTCAATTAAAAGAGCTGCTTCGATAAAGAAAAATTCGGTTTCTTCTTTTTTGGAACGTTCAATCTCTCTTAAAATATATTTTTTTACCGCCGGATGAATGATTGCATTTAACTTTTCAAGAATTTCTTTTTTCTCAAATACAATCTTTGAAATCGTTTCACGATCTAATGAACCATCCTCTTTGACAATCCACTCACCAAACAGTTGAATGACCGGTTCATAGCAGACTTGCCCCGGCATCATCAACAGATGCCCGACATCATCTGCCTTTATAATTCTTGCATCAAAATGTGCTTCAATATAATTTAAAACCGCACTTTTTCCGGAACCAACTCCACCGGTTACCCCTATTACTCTCATACCACTTTCCCCTTTCGTACGTTATGATTCATCTTGTATTTTTTCCAGGTTTTTATTTCGCCTCATACCAGTTTGTTCCGGTATGCATATCAATTTCAAGCGGAACCGCCAGGTTTGCCGCACCTTTCATTTCCCGCTCTAAAATTGCCTTTACTGCCTCGACCTCGTCTTCTTTGGCTTCGATCAACAGTTCATCGTGTACCTGTAAAATCAGACGTGACTCCAGATTCTGCTCTTTTAATGCCTGTTCCACACGAATCATTGCAATCTTGATGATATCCGCTGCCGTTCCCTGAATCGGAGAATTCATCGCTACACGTTCCCCAAAGGATCTCTGCATAAAGTTTCCGGAACGGATTTCCGGCACCGGACGACGTCTTTGAAACATTGTTTCCACATATCCCTGTTCTTTTGCCTCTGTTACGAGTCCATCTAAGAAGCCTTTAATCTTTGGATAAGTAGCAAAATAATTTTCAATATATTCCGCTGCTTCTTTTCTTGTAATACTTAAATCCTGTGACAATCCAAACGAACTGATTCCATATACAATTCCAAAGTTCACCGCTTTTGCATTTCTTCTCTGTAAATCCGTCACCTCTTCAAACGGAACATGAAAGACCTGAGAAGCCGTCATTCGGTGAATATCCTGCGCTTCTTTATAGGCTTCAATCAGATTTTCATCCCCTGATAAATGCGCAAGCACACGAAGTTCAATCTGGGAATAATCCGCATCCACAAATACAAATCCATCTTCTGGAATAAAGACTTTACGAATCAGGCGTCCCAGTTCCATACGGATCGGAATATTCTGAAGATTCGGCTCTGTACTGCTGATTCTTCCGGTTGCCGTAATCGTCTGATTAAACGTAGAATGAATTCTGCCGTCTTCCCCGATAAATCCGGCAAGTCCGTCCGCATAAGTGGATTTTAATTTTGCAAGCTGACGATATTCCAGGATATCTGCTACCAGTTTATGTTCCGGTGCAAGTTTCTCCAGAACATCTGCTGCGGTTGAATATCCGGTCTTCGTCTTTTTCCCGCCCGGAAGCTGTAATTTTTCAAATAAAATTACACCAAGCTGTTTTGGCGAATTGATGTTAAACTCTTCTCCTGCCTCTTCATAAATCTGGCTTTCTAATGCTTTGATTTTTACCTCAAGCTGACTTCCATATTCTTTTAAGGCTTCTGCATTGACGCGGATTCCCTCTTTTTCCATATTAGAAAGTGTAAATAACAGCGGCAGTTCTACGTCCTCAAAAAGCGCTTTCATATTATTGTTTTCAAGTGCTTCCATCAGCGCCTTCCGGCTTCTTAATGCTGTATACGCCATATAACAGATACTTTTTGCGACTTCTTCCTCTTTTGCCTCTTTTTCACTCATTGCCTTTGTATAGGAAAGTTTTCCAATCAAGTCTTCTTTTGCCGGAAGCATTTCTCCTAAGTACTCTTTTGCAATATCATCATAGGTGTAAGAAGATTTCAGTGGATTTAACAGATATGCAGCAATTCCGGCATCAAACACCTTCTTATGCGAAACTTTTGAAATTTCTGAAATCGTCTCTTTTACGTCAAGCGCATCTATCATTTCTACTTTCTCACAAAGCTTCTGCACCTGATCCATCAGATAACTTTCCGTTAAAAATCCCTGTGGAAAAATGCAGACTGTTTCCACTTCTTCTTTTTCTTTATTGTTCCATGCAAGTCCAAGACCTAAAAACTGATGTGCTTCTCTTAAAACTTCAATTCCAAGTTCCGGTTCTTTCACCAGTTTTTCAAACAGCGCATCTGCCTCTGTAAAATCGGTTACATTTTGAAAAGAAACTGCAATTTTTGCCGGTTCTGCCCCTTCTTCAAAACGGGATAAGAAATTTTTAAATTCCAGTTCTTTAAAATATTCATACGCTTCTTTTGTGTAAAATTCTCCGATTCTCGCACTTTCCCAGTCATATTCAATCGGACTGTCAATATTGATAGTCGCAAGTTTTTTACTTAAAATTGCCATATCATAATGTTCTAAGAACGCATTTTTCGCTTTATTCGGCTTTAATTCTTCGACATGTTTCCATGCATTTTCCACCGTGCCGTATTCCAGCAAAATCTTTGTCGCAGTCTTTTCTCCCACGCCCGGAAGCCCCGGAATATTATCGGAAGAATCACCCATCAGCGCCTTTAATTCAATAATCTGTGCCGGTGTCAGCTGATATTTTTCTTTGACATTTTCTTCAAAATAATCCTCAATCGTAGTTTTTCCAAATCTGGTCTTTGGAATTCGGATACAGATATGCTTACTTGCAAGTTGAAGCAAGTCACGGTCTCCGGAAAGCACCGTTACATCCATTCCCCTTGCTTCGCTCTTTTTTGCCAATGTTCCAAGCAGGTCATCTGCCTCGTAGCCTTCCTTTGCAACAATCGTAATCCCCATCGCCATTAAGACATCTTTCATAACCGGAACCTGCTCTCTTAGCTCCTGAGGCATGCCCTTTCTGGTTCCCTTATAATCTGCATACATCTTATGGCGAAAGGTCGGTGCATGCAAATCAAATGCCACCGTTAAATAATCCGGTTTTTCTTCTTCTACAATCCGAAATAAAATATTTAAAAAGCCATAAATAGCATTTGTATGAAGTCCTTCTGCATTTGTAAGCTCCGGAAGTCCGTAAAACGCCCGATTTAAAATACTGTGCCCGTCTATCAGCAGGATTTTTTCGCTCATCTAATAGCCCTCTCTTCTTCTTTCTTTTCTGAGTGCGTAGCGTTTTTCGCCGCCTTCCCACTCTGCTTTTTCCGATTCTGATTCTACAATCAGACCCGGAACCGGAATCGGATGGTGATGCTCATCCACCGCGACCATAACCACGTAAGCACGGTTGATAACCTTGCGGATTCCATGACGGCTTTCCACATAAGTATCAACCCGCACTTCCATGGAAGTTCTTCCTACATAAGTAATCTTTCCGCGAAGCACAATGACATCATTTACGGTTGCACCCTCTTTAAAATTCAAATTATCAATGCAGGCGGTCGTAATGTCTGCCTCACTGTGGCGCATTGCTACAATACTGGCGATCTCATCGATCCATTCCATCAGCTGACCACCAAAAAGATTTCCATATTCATTTAAATAAATGGGACGCATCAGATACGTCTGCTCGGTCTGTGAATCTTCTACTCTTTTTTTCATTTTGTATTTTATCGACCTTTCCTTTTCTTTTCACCCATTATAGCACACTTAAAAGAAAACAAACAAGGTAAGAACGGATATTCAAATCGAAGATTGAGATAAAAAAGAGAACTGCCATTTTTAACATGACAATTCCCTTTTTGTTCTACTCATTCTATTCTGCTTTTATAATACGGAAATAAAACGTTTAAAGGCGTCTCTTCCCTCTTTCGTACATTTATAAACACCTGCGTCCTCTAAGACTTTTACAAATACCTGTCCGACTTCTTCTTCCAGGATTCCCATTACATTTTCTTTGGTAATCTCTTCGTATTTCGGTAAAAATTCCTTTACCCAGTCTGCATGTTTTTTCAGGCTTTCATTTTCAGCCGGGTCTTTTTTCTCAACCAGATACTCAGCAAGCAGCTCTAATTCGTCTTTCAATCTTGCCGGAAGTACTGCAAGTCCCATAACCTCAATCAGACCGATATTTTCTTTTTTAATGTGATGATACTGAGCATGTGGATGATAGACACCAAGCGGATGCTCTTTGGTCGTGATATTATTTCTTAAAGTTAAATCAAGCTCATATACATCGCCTTTTTTTCTTGCAATCGGAGTAATCGTATTATGCGGTTCTCCCTCTGTTTCTGCAAAGATAAAAGCTGACTCATCTGTATATCCTCTCCACACTTCTAATACATGGGTCGCCAAATCAATCAGGCGTTTCTCATCCTTGTGACGAATTCTCAAAACAGAAAGCGGCCATTTTACGATTCCGGCTTCCACATCTTCATATCCCGGAATGGTAACGTGCTCTTCGATTGGCGCTTTTGCCATTGCAAAGGTGTAATGACCACCCTGAAAATGGTCATGGCTTAAAATTGAACCACCTACGATTGGTAAATCTGCATTAGAACCAAGGAAATAATGTGGGAACTGTTTTACAAAATCAAATAATTTTATAAATGCAGCCCTCTCAATCTTCATCGGCACATGCTGTCCATTAAATACGATACAGTGTTCATTATAGTAAACATAAGGAGAATACTGGAATCCCCACTTGCTGTCATTGATTGTAATCGGAATAATTCTGTGATTTTCTCTCGCCGGATGATTTAAACGACCTGCATAACCTTCGTTTTCCATACAAAGCTGACATTTTGGATAACTGCTCTGTTTTGCATTTTTAGCTGCTGCAATTGCTTTCGGGTCTTTTTCCGGTTTCGAAAGGTTAATGGTAATATCAATTGTGCCATAAGGACTTTCTGTCGTCCATTTTCTATCTTTTTTAATACGGTAACGACGAATGTAATCACTGTCCTGACTTAATTTATAAAAATAAGCAGTCGCACATTCCGGTGATTTTGCATACTCTTCTTTGAACTTCTGCTGTACCTGTGCCGGACGCGGCATCAGACAGTTCATAATCTTGGTATCAAATAAATCGCGGTAACCGATGCTGTCCTCAATAATGCCTCTTGTAACCGCTTCATCAAGCAGTTCTTTTAAGGTTGATTCCAAATCTACATTTGTATATTCTTCCTGCGGCTCTTCATAATCATCCTGATGAAATAAATCCAGCAACAGATTAATTGTGTAGTTTCTTTCACATTCCGGTACGAGTCCGGTTTCCATTCCATAAGTAACCAGTTTTTTGATACTTTCGTTTAACATGTCGTTCCCCTTCCCAAATTTTTCAAAATATAATTTCTGTTTTAAAACATTATTATTGTTTTTATTATACCACAAAACTTGATTTTTTCAAGTTCTATTTACTCATATAGAATCCGCATCACAATGTCCTGTGGATAATCTCCAAATGAATTCCCAAACAAATTTACACCGCCCTGATGTTTTGCACCCTCTTTTACTCCAATCCGCACAGAGATAAACGGACCATCTGCCAGACAATAATCTGTTACTGAAACATCATTTACTTTTTTTCCGTCGAGATATGTTCCGTTCTCCTCCAATGTCCAGACTTTTAACTTTCCATACTGGGTATTCTTGTCTTCCCACCAGTCTGGATTTAATTTTCCTCTGCGTCCTCCAAAATCACTTGGACACGTCCACGTTCCTGCTTCCCTCTGATTAATCCAAAGGGTAATATCGGATGGCCATTCCATGTTATAATCCGGTGCTTCTGAACAAAGTTCCGCAGATAATTCCAGTCGTCTGACCCGCCCATTCTGGATTCCGGCATTTGGAAAACGATATTCCAGATACCCCTTTGCAAACCAGACCAGCTTTGCCGTCGTACGCAGTGGATTATAAAAGCACCTTGGTTCATCCTCCCCGTCAATATAGTCCTCTGCGTTGACAATTCCACAGGTCGGTGCAACTTTATAATCCACATAATTTCCGACCGGCATGGAAATGACTTCCTCTTTCTTTTTCTTTTCTCCTTTTCTTAGAAGTAAAAGCAGTTCATCATTTTGTCTTAAGCACAACTTCATAGAACCTCTGACTCCGGGTTTTAACTCCGTCCGTATCAGTTGTGCCTCCTCTAATACTTTTACATTTAAGGCTGCTGAAGATGCCGGAATCTTTAAAAGCTCTGCGATTTCATTGACACAGTAAGGTTTGGTGTCAAGCAGTTTTAAAATTTTTATTCTGATTTCAGAAGAAAGTGCTTTGCCAAGCAAAACCAAATCCTTTTCATCATCAAAGGATAACTTTCGTCTCATAATTTCCTCCTTGTTTCTCGTTTATTCTGATGCACTTATTTTACTCTGCTTTTTATCCGATTGTCAATGAACGAAAAACACCCATGCCAAAGCTCATTAATTGGCACAGGTGTTATTATTTATTCTTCTAATGCTTTTGTTACAAATTCCGGTACTTCATCGGTGCGGAAATAACAGCTGCAAAAACCATCCGTATTATTAAAGACCTCCGATTTCCAGTCAATCTGAACTTCAATCTGATAGTTTATCGTGCTTATATCAAATATTTCACTGTTATCTGTTATGTAAAGAGCCTCAAGTATTTCCCGAATCTGATTTTCATCGGTGACATTTAGGATACCTCCAAGGTCTCCTGTTTTATCGTCATATTGACTTATCTCAATTCTTTCTACCTTATCATAATCTTCAAATGTCATCATTTTACAGCCGTTTTGTTCTAAGAGTTTTCTCGTCTGCTGAAAACTTGAGTAAACCGGAACACTTACATATCTGGATCCGGTATCATAATCACCGTTTTCTCTGTCATAATCCAGATAAAATCGTAAAAATCCAAGTACTTTATCATTACTCAACTGCTCATAGGTTGCAGACTCCCATTCATTTTTACAGGTTTTAAACAGACTTTTTATTGTCTCTTTAGAAAGTTCGGAAGTATGAGACGATTGGAGATCCGCAATATCAAGAGAAGAAATCTTTTCTTCTTTTACATATTCTACCGGAAGAACCTGTCGTTTAAACTCCCAATTATCATAAATATCTGCAATTAATTTCAGATTTTCTTCATCCTTCGGAATGCAGTATCCGCGGTAAACCTCTTTTCCATTTTTCATTTCATAGCGAACAGAAAAATAAAGTTCTTCGGAATCTGTTATTTCAGAAGCAGCAGTTATTTCAGAATCTGCAGTTCTCTTATCTTCTTTTTGAATTGCAACTGCTTTTTTCGCAAGCTGATAAATGGCATCAAACTCTTCTATCCTGGTATTCTGTAAAAAAGAAGTTGTTCCGTACATCTCTCCGGCGCCTTCCGGATAATCATAACAGCTGTTTAATCCATTAATATAAATGGACATGTTTTTTACTCTTGATTCTTTTGGTAAATAGGTATCAAACCCTATTAAATCCAGCTTTAATGCCACCGCCATTATCACCAGCATTCCCAAAATTAATCCGGTAGAGATTTTGGGACGAATACATTCTCTGATATCTAAATAATATAAAAATTCCATTGCAAAGGATAAGAGCACGGCAGTAACAAGCAAGCCTCCCACATACCAGATAAAATTTCGTCCGACAATTTCACTTGATAAAATGCCCACACATGCTGAAATCGGAAGGACAACCACAACCTTTATAATTGGCTGTAACTTCTTAAAAGCAATTGATTTATGATAAGCTTCTGTCGGACGAATTTTATAAACAGATATGCAGATTACCAAAAACAGCACTGAGATTCCAAAGACTACACTGACATCCTTCATCGAAATATTATTATTCGACAGAATCATATCAAACACATAAAGTGGACTTAACTTTCCAAGTTTTCCTTCAAAAGTCTGACTCAATCTTGAATTCTCTATATAAGTTGTAAAAAAAGTATATTTTGTTAGACTAATTGTACTCTCTAACAAAATTCCATAACTTAAAAATGCTCCATACGCCAAAACTCCGGTAAATAAATTTCCGGTAAGCAGAACGCCTAAAACTGCAAGATTATACAAAAGCAAAAACAACACAACATTTGTGATAAACCCTTTTGCACATAAACTTAAAATTCCAGAAGTCCCTGCCTCTTTCATGATTCCGGCACCATATCCAAGCATCAGACTAAAGAAATACGGAACTATAAAAATCAAAATTCCGGTAACATAGCGTTCTAAAAACAGTTTTTCTCTTTTTATCGGAAGACTGTGATAAAAATCTGTTTTTACTCCCGAATATACGTACCAGAATCCTGACATTGCCAGCAAAAATGCCATAATCACGATTACAACATACATGATCTCATTTCCAAAACTCATCAAACTTGAAAACTGTTCTGTAATTTTGCTGTAGAATTCTTCTTCCCCTTTCATATAAGAGGCAATTGCATCCAGACTCATTAAAATCTGAACCGGATAAATCAGGAGAAATAAAATGATGGAACTAATCAGCCAGACGCCTCTCTCTTTTAAATCCCGTACTATCATTTTAGAAAAACAGTTTTTTGATGTCATATCCTGCCACCTCCGTTTCGCTGATAAAGATTTCTTCCAGTGTAAGCGGTATCATCTCTGCAAACAGCGGAAATTTACTTTCTACCGTTTCCATTATCCTGTCTTTTTCACCCCTTACAATTAAGGTCATTAAAGATAAACGCTTTTCAGACTGTACAACATCAAGTTCCCGAAGCAGCTCTTCTTCCAAAAGCGGATTTTGAATCACGCACTGCACTTTATGGATATGCATTTTCATATCCTCCAGTTCTCTTGAAAGCAAAACTCCGCCTTTATGTAATAATCCTACATGGTCGCAGATATCTTCTAATTCCCTTAAATTATGAGATGCAATAATTGGTGTAAAGGGACGTTCCGTCACCTCGTATGCAAGAATACTTTTTGCTGCCTGACGCATCACAGGGTCTAACCCATCAAACGTCTCATCACAAAACAAGTATTTTGTTCCTGCACAGATTCCAAGCAGCATCGACACCTGACGCTTCATTCCCTTGGAAAAGGTATTGATTTTTCGTTTGGTATCTAACTCTAATTTATCGCATAACTCCTGAAATCGTTTTTTATTAAATTTACTGTAATAAATACTATAGTAACCTGCCATCTGTTGTGGTGTCACATTTGGCGGAAAATAAGCATTATCCGGCAAAAAGAAAATTTCACCTTTTATCTTTTCATTTTCCCAGACTGTCTCTCCATCGATTTCAATCTCTCCTTCATCCTGCTTTAACACCCCTGCAAGCATACGAAGGAAGGTACTTTTTCCGGCTCCGTTTGTTCCCGCAAGTCCGAAAATACTGTTATCCACAATTTGGAGACTAATTTTATCTACGGCTTTTAAATCTCCAAACTGCTTTGAAAGCTGTGTTGTATTAATCATGTTCTCCCTCCTTGAATACGGAATTCACACATTCCAGACATTGTGCACCGGTCACTCCGATTTCCTTTCCTTCTTTTAATACCCCATGCAGTTTTAAAAGAAAATCTTCTTTTTTTTGTTTGACTAATGCCTGATTTCCCGAAACAAAATTTCCCCTTCCTTTTACCGGATAGATATACCCCTCCTGTTCCAGTACGGCATAAGCTTTCTGTATCGTATTTGGATTAATCGAAAGTTCTGTCGCAAGCGCACGTACCGATGGCATCTGCGAGTCCGGCTCTAAGATTCCTTTTACAATCAGCATCTGAAATCGTTCTACAATCTGTTCATAAATCGGTTTTCGATTTTGATAATCAATTACGACCATTTGAAGTTTCACTTCCTTTCTATGCTGTCCATGTGTATTTAGTGTACTATCTTTCTTAGTACACTTGTAGTATACGTGACATTTTAGGTTTTGTCAACAAAAAAGTACATCCGAAAAATCGAATGTACTTTTTCCTTCTCATTATGATTATTATGATTACAGCTGAGTTGTTACAAAAATATCGTAAATTGCTTTCACAGCGATCTCAAAATCTTCATTTCTTACACCGATGATGACATTTAATTCACTGGAACCCTGATCAATCATTTTTACGTTTACATTGGCATGAGCCAGTGCCGCAAAGATTCTTGCTGCTGTTCCTCTGTTTGAACGCATACCGCGTCCTACAACTGCGATTAATGCCAGGTCAGATTCTAATTCCATAAAGTCCGGATTGACTGCACGATGAATTCCGGAAATTACCTGCTGTTCTTTTTCTGCAAACTCATCCTGATGAATAAACAGGGTCATTGTATCAATACCGGATGGCAGATGTTCAAAAGAAATTCCTTCTTTCTCCAGAACCTGAAGTACTTTTCTGCCAAATCCAATTTCAGAGTTCATCATGGATTTTTCAATAAATAAAGAACAGAATCCTTTTTTACCGGCAATACCTGTGATGGTATAAGCCGGTTTTTTACAGGTATCTTCTACAATCATAGTACCTGCATCTTCCGGTCTGTTTGTATTGCGGATATTAATCGGAATCCCTGCTTTTCTTACAGGAAAGATTGCATCTTCATGCAGTACAGTCGCACCCATGTAAGACAATTCGCGCAGTTCACGATAGGTAATGGTATCAATAGATTTTGGATTCTCAATAATTCTCGGGTCTGTTACAAGGAAACCGGATACATCTGTCCAGTTTTCATATAAATCTACATCGAGTGCACCTGCTACGATAGAACCGGTAATATCGGAACCACCTCTTGAAAATGTTTTTACTGTTCCATCTTCCATTGCTCCATAGAATCCCGGAATTACTGCATTTTCTTTATCCTTTAAATATTCTCGGGTCAGACGGTTTGTCATTTCCATATCAAACTGACCTTCTCCGTCAAAACGGATAATTTTTGCAGAGTCTACAAATTCATAGCCTAAATAATCTGCCATGATTTTTCCGTTTAAGTATTCTCCTCTTGATGCTGCATACTCTTCACCTGCATGATTTTTAAATTTTTCTTCGATGATATTAAAATCTTCTTCTAAAGAAAGACCTAAGCCAAGTCCATCGATAATTTCCTGATAACGTGCTTTAATTTCCGTTAATACTTTATCAAAATCAGTGTGACCTTTTTCTGCTGCACGGTAACATTTATAAAGTAAATCGGTTACTTTTGTATCATTTGAATTTCTTTTTCCCGGTGCAGACGGTACAACAAATCTTCTTGTTTCGTCAGCACGGATGATATCACCCACCTTTTTAAACTGTTCTGCGCTTGCTAAAGAGCTTCCGCCGAATTTTACTACTTTCTTCATTTTCGTTTGTATCCTCCTCAACGCTATTTATTGCTGTAAAATTATAATTAATAATAGCTTTTACGCACTAAAATGTCCAGCCTTTTTTCTTTTTTTATCGTATTTTTTCGATGAATCTCTCAATTCTTTCAAATGCTGCCTTTAATTCTTCAATCGAATACGCATAAGAAATACGTACAAACCCCTCTCCACATGCTCCAAATGCACTGCCCGGAACAACTGCTACTTTTTCTTCCTGTAAGAGTTTTGTTGCAAATTCTTCCGATGTCATACCAAATTTTGAGATATCCGGGAAGATATAAAATGCACCGTAAGGCTCAAAACACGGAATTTCAAGACGTTTTAAGGTATGCATTAAGAAACGTCGTCTCTGGTCATAAGCCATTCTCATCTCAATCACATCCGGATTGCCATTTTTTAAGGCACTGATGGCCGCATATTGACTGGTCGTCGGTGCAGACATAATCGCAAACTGATGCAGCTTTATCATCTGCTTCATAACAGGCGCAGGTGCAAGCGCATAGCCAAGACGCCATCCGGTCATGGCAAATGCTTTTGAAAATCCATTAATCACAATGGTTCTCTCTCTCATTCCCGGAAGTGATGCAATGCTTACGTGTGCAGATTTATAACTTAACTCACTGTAAATTTCATCCGACACAACCAATAAGTCATATTTTTCAATAATCGGACACAGGGCTTCTAAATCTGCCTTTTCCATGATTGCCCCTGTCGGATTATTCGGATAAGATAACAGTAAAATCTTTGATTTTGGAGTAATTGCAGCCTCTAATTCTTCCGGTGTCAGACGAAATTCATTCTCTGCTTTTAATGGAATTGTAACCGGAACAGCCCCTGCAAGCCGGGCACACGGCACATAAGAAACAAAAGCCGGTTCCGGAATAATCACTTCATCTCCGATATCAAGTGTCGCCCGAAATGCAATATCAATTGCCTCACTTCCGCCCACGCTGATAAACACTTCAGATTTCAGGTCATAAGAAACATGCATTTTTTCTTCGGTATAACGGCAGATTTCTTCTCGAAGCTCCATCAATCCTGCATTTGAAGTATAAAAGGTTTTTCCTGCTTTTAATGACTTGATTCCTGCATCCCGAATGTGCCATGGAGTATCAAAATCCGGCTCGCCCACTCCAAGAGAAATTGCATCCGGCATTTCACTGACCACATCGAAAAATTTTCGGATTCCGGATGGCTTAATCTGCTTTACTTTTTCTGTTACAAATTCTCTCATAAGGTAATCACCATTCTTCCATCCTGTTTTTTTCTTGTCAGATTCACACCCTGTTCTTTATATTTTGTCAAAGTAAAGTAAGTCGCTGTGCTTTGTACTTCTTCGATAGAAGCCAGATTTTCAGACACGAACAGTGAAATATCTTTGATGCTTTTTCCTCTTACCATAACAAGGAAATCATATGCTCCTGACATTAAATACAGCGTTTCTACCTGCGGATACTGATAAATCTGTTCTGCGATTTTATTAAAGCCGTCTCCGCCCTGCGGTGTTACTTTTAATTCGATTAACGCAGTTACGGTATCATCATCTACTTTATCCCAGTTTACCAGAGCATGATACCCGCATAAAATCCCCTCTTTTTCAAGTTCTTTTATTGCCAGTTCCACTTCTTTTGTCTCTTTTCCAAGCATCACTGCAATTTCTTCTGCACTTAAACGGCAGTCTTTTTCGAGTATTCCGACAATTTGTTTTTTGATATCCTGTTCCATGTTCTTTTCCTCCTGTTTTTAATTTCACTTACCAATCTTTCTACCCTTGATTTTACAGACGTTCAAACATAACTTTTACCTTCCCTCCGCAAACCATTCCAAGGGTAGCTGCTTTTGCATTCGACAAGTCATAGTCTTTGATTAAAAATCCATTTTCGGCATCAAATTTTTTTGCCTCTTCAATTGCCTCATGTTCCACTGCACCGCCTCCGATTGTACCATAAATTTTCCCATCTTCCCGCACAATCATTTTTGTCCCCTCTCCTCTTGGAGAAGAACCTTTCTTTTCGATTACCGTAACTAAAACCTTTGATTTTTCATCTTCTAGGCCCCTTAAAATCTCTTCTTCAAGCGTATTGATAATCTTTGGTGATTCATTTTTCTTTTGAATAATTTCAGCTGCAATACTGACTGCAATCTCTGCCGGAGTCTGCGCTCCGATTGCAAGCCCGATTGGTGCATGCACCTGTGCGATCTCTTCTTCTAAATATCCTTCTGCTCTTAATTTATCAAAAGAAATTGCAACTTTTTTCCTGCTGCCAATCATTCCGATATACGTCTTTTCTCTTCTAAGCAAACCACTTAAGCAGGTATAATCATCTTTGTGACCTCTCGTCACAATAATATAATAGGCATGTTCTCCAAAATCTTTTGTATCAAGGAATTCCTGAAATCCCATACAGTACACTTCATCTGCACAGCAAAAGCGTTCCTTATTTGCAAATTCTTCTCTCTCATCTACCACAATTACACGAAACTCTACCATCTTTAATAATTGTGCAATCGCAAGCGAAACGTGCCCTCCGCCTAAAAGCACCGCTTTTGGTTTTGCAAACAGAGTCTCCCGATGCCATCCATCTTTTGGAGCTTTCTTTGCCTCTTCTGATGTCAGAATCTTCTTTTCTCCCGCCCTTTCTCCATCCAAACAGGTTTCTACCACTACTTCATCATTTTCTAAAAATTTCCGTACAATCTCTTTATAGGTTTTTCTCTCTGCCATACTTTGTTCTCTCTTTATTACTCTATAATTAAAAAAGGCAGTCCTAATTTCAAAAAAATCAGGACTGTCTTTTTATGACCTCTTGTCTTATCTCCTATTTACGACGGTATTTTTCTTCGCAGTACTGACAACGATAAACTTCTTTTTCAGGGTCTGCAAGAATAAAGACATGGTCTAATTCCTGCTCAACAGAAGTGATACACCGTGGATTTTTACATTTAATTACATTTCGAATTTCTTTTGGAAGCGTTAACTCTTTTTTCTCTACAATGCTTCCGTCTTTTACAATATTGACAGTAATCGTATGGTCAATAAATCCAAGAATATCAAGGTCAATGCTGTCGATCGGGCACTCGATTTTAATAATGTCTTTGCGTCCCATTTTTTCACTTCTTGCATTCTTGATAATTGCAACACAGCAGTCCATTTTATCTAATTTTAAATCATGATAAATCATCATGCTCTTTCCTGCTTTAATATGATCTAATACCACACCTTCATTTAAGCGCCCAACATTTAACATACTTCTACCTCCAATAATGTAAGAATCAATGCCATTCTGACATACACACCGTACTGCGCCTGTTTAAAATACGCAGCTCTTGGGTCTTTATCTACTTCAGTTGCAATTTCATTGACTCTTGGAAGAGGATGAAGAACAAGCATGTCCGGACTCGCCAGTTTCATTTTTGTCTTATCAAGTACATAAAAATCTTTCATTCGCACATAATCTTCTTCATTGAAGAAACGTTCTTTCTGTACACGGGTCATGTACAGTAAATCTAATTTCGGGAGGGCTTCTTCGAGACGTTCTACTTCTTCAAATTCATGACCACTTGCCTTTAACACATCGTCACGAATGTAATCCGGCACTTTTAATTCTTCTGGAGAAATCAAAACAAATTTAACTCCCTCATAGCGCACCAGCGCTTCAATTAAAGAATGAACCGTACGACCAAATTTCAGGTCACCACATAATCCAATAGTAATGTTATCCAAACGACCTTTCATGGAACGAATGGTAAGCAGGTCTGTCAGTGTCTGGGTTGGATGCTGATGTCCACCATCTCCGGCATTGATAACCGGAATCTGGGATGCCATGGATGCAACAAGCGGGGCACCTTCTTTTGGATGACGCATCGCACAGATGTCAGCATAACAGGAAACCACACGAATTGTATCTGCTACACTCTCTCCTTTTGACGCTGAACTGGAATCTGCACTGGAAAATCCTAATACCTTTCCACCCAGGCGAAGCATTGCGGATTCAAAACTTAATCTTGTACGTGTACTCGGTTCATAAAATAAGGTTGCCATTATCTTTCCATCACACGCATGTGCATACTTTACCGGATTTTTCTCAATGTCATTTGCCAAATCTAAGACCTTGTCTAATTCATCCAGGTCAAAATCCAAAGGACTCATTAAATGTCTCATACATTACCTCCTGTGTACTATACTAATCTTCCATTTTTATTCTCTATTATAATATACCAGAACTTTGGTAATATCAAGAATTATCTGACAGTATTTTTTCAAAAAGCAGGCCGGTTAAAAACCATAAAGGAGCATAATCTGCCCGAATTAAACCTTTATATTGAATTTGTGAACTGCTGTAATCCCAGGGACAGATTTTGAAATACTTGAGCACACTTCCACTTGCCAGTTCCACACCGAAAATTCCAGTCATATAAAAACATCCCCTCAAAAAAATCGGGACATGCCGAATTTTTTTCGATACCGGTCCGATACAGGCAGCCATTCCATAAATTGGAAACATCCATAAAGAAGAAGTTCCTTTTAAACTGAAATCTTTTCGTACCGCACTTAAAATTCCGGTAAAAATCAGTTCCAAACACCAGCCTGTTATCCCACACACAATAAATGGTTGTCTTTTCTCCATTCTTATCTCTTCTTCTCCCTTCTTTTTTCGTTTCTATCCATTTTATAATAGGTTTCCCTTTCCTTTTTTCTCTATTCTGTAAATAAAAAACTTGCGTGGTTTAAAGTGTCGGTGTATGATAAAAAGCGATACATCTTTAAAAGACAGATTTTTTAATATACGAAAAGCGAAACTACAAAACTAAATAGAGAGGATTCAAGTACCATGTTAGATTTAGGAAAAATGCGTGATGAAATTGACGTGATTGACAGCGAAATAGTCCGTCTTTTTGAAAAACGAATGAAGATTTGTGAAAACGTGGCGCAGTTTAAAATTGAAACAGGAAAACCTGTTTTCGATAAAAGCCGTGAACAGGATAAATTAAAAACTCTCGGCGCTAAAGCAGGAAGCGATTTTAACCGCTGTGGAGTGGAAGAACTATTCCAGCAGATTATGTCCATCAGCCGAAAACGTCAGTATCAGCTTTTACAGGAAAACGGAATCGAAGAACCAAGCGATTTTACAAAAATTGATTTTATTAACAAAGAAAATGTAACCGTTGTCTACCAGGGAGTAGAAGGTGCGTACAGCTATGGAGCAATGAAAACCTTCTTTGGTGAGGATGTAAAAAACTATCACGTTGCCACCTGGAAAGACGCAATGGAAGAAATCAAATTCGGCCGCGCAGATTATGCAGTTCTCCCAATTGAAAATTCAACTGCCGGAATTGTGCAGGATAATTATGATTTACTGACCAAATATGACCATGTAATCGTAGGGGAACAGATTATCCGCTGTCAGCATGTTTTAACTGCACTTCCCGGTGCGACTCTTTCGGACATCCGCACTGTTTATTCCCATCCACAGGCATTGATGCAGTGCCGTGAATTTTTAGATGCCCACAAAGAATGGCATCAGAAGGAATGGAGCAATACCGCTGCGGCGGCTAAAAAAGTATCTGAAGAACATGATTTGTCACAGGCAGCCATCTCAAGCAGTTATGCTGCCGAGTATTTTGGACTGAATATCTTAAGTGAAAACATTTTTACAAACTCTGATAATTCTACCCGTTTTATTATTGTTGCAAAGAAAAAAGTTTACGCAAAAGATGCTCATAAAATCAGTGTCAGCTATGAACTTCCTCATGAAAGCGGAAGCCTTTATAACAGCCTGTCTCACTTTATCTACAATGGCTTAAATATGACAAAGATTGAATCCCGTCCAATTCTGAAACGCAACTGGGAGTACCGCTTCTTTGTTGATTTTGAGGGAAATTTAAGTGACAGCGCCGTTAAAAATGCATTAAGAGGATTAAGAAGCGAAGTTCAGAACTTACGTGTTCATGGGAACTACTAATATCAGTAAGTGACAAAATTTACTTTTGACGCTCACAGCACAATGTTATTACTTAGAAGATTTGCAAAGCGTTATTAGTTATTTAGAAAGAAGGAAACACAAAATGATAAATTTAAACGAATGTATTTTATATCGTAATTTTGAGCATGGAGAACTCTTAGACCAGATGGTTTCTATTATCCACGCTTATGAATCAAAAGAGCTGTCCGATGCCGCTCTTTTAGAAGAAAAACGCACGCTTTATTACAACTGCATGAATCAGCTTGTTGAAATGGCAGGTGCCTACGGTTTTTCTGATAATCTGTGGCATGATTATCTTACATTTTTACTTGTCAATCATGAAAATGCTTTTAGTACTGCAAGCGAAATTCGTGGTACGGTGGATGGAACCATCAATGAACTGGCAAAACATGATTTTGAAATTTTTAAACAGCTCTATGACTTTGATTTAGAAGTACTCGACTCTGTTTTCTCTACCAGCTGTGCTGCGCTTCTTTGTCATTACAAAAACATCGACGGAAACAGTAAAATGTTTAACAAACGAATCCGTGACCGAATCTGCACCTTAAGTGACCGTTTAAGTGAATCTGTTTCTACAGAAGAATTTATGGACGACATGGTTCAGTTCTATAAAGATTTCGGTGTCGGAAAACTCGGACTTCATAAAGCCTTCCGCCTTGAACACAGAACCAGTGATGATACAGTACGCATTGTCCCAATCACCAGAATTGCACATGTTCAGTTAGATGACCTGGTTGGATATGAAATCCCAAAGAAAAAGCTGATTGACAATACAGAAGCTTTTATTAACGGAAAACGTGCAAATAACTGTCTGCTCTTTGGGGATGCCGGAACCGGTAAATCCTCCAGTATCAAAGCTATCTTAAATCAGTATTACGACCAGGGCCTGCGTATCATCGAAGTTTATAAACATCAGTTTAAAGACTTAAACGATGTCATTGCACAGATTAAAAACCGTAATTACAAATTTATTATCTACATGGATGACTTATCCTTTGAAGAATTTGAAATCGAATACAAATATTTAAAAGCCGTTATCGAAGGCGGTCTTGAAAAGAAACCAAATAACATTTTAATTTATGCAACTTCAAACCGCCGTCATCTGATTCGTGAAACCTTTAAAGATAAGAGCGACCGTGATGAAGAACTGCATACCAATGATACCGTACAGGAAAAACTTTCTCTGGTTTCCCGTTTTGGTGTCACTATCTATTTTGGTTCTCCGGAAAAGAAAGAATTCCAGAATATCGTCCTTGCCCTTGCAAAGAAAAACAATATCGAAATGGACGAAAACGAACTGCTCTTAAAAGCGAATGCGTGGGAATTACAGCATGGTGGTTTATCCGGAAGAACTGCTCAGCAGTTTATCGACTATCTGCTTGGACAGCAGTAAAAAACAAGTCAAAAATTAAGATAAAAACAAAAAAGAAAGCATAAGGTTACGAGCTGTAATCTCATGCTTTCTTTTTTGTATCCAGCAAAACTGTAAGCCGGGTTATGTCGTGAATAATCATCTATCTAGTTCTGCTGTTGCCAACAGACTCAAGCGACCAACCTAAAAGCGTGACGGGCAGCCACATTGCTTTTTATTCGGTCTTGCTTCGGATGGGGTTTACATATGCCCTCTCTGTTACCAGAAAGGCGGTAGTCTCTTACACTGCCCTTCCACCCTTACCGGCATAAGCCGGCGGTATATTTCTGTTGCACTGTCCTTAGAGTCGCCTCCACCGGATGTTATCCGGCATCCTGCCCTATGAAGCCCGGACTTTCCTCACCTGACCCCTTTCGGTCCTGCCAGCCGCGATTATTCATCTTACTGGACACAAACGCCATTTTAACACACTGTTTTTATTTTGTAAACTCTTTTTTCAGGTATTTTTTAGACGTCAAAGCATCCTCCACCAATAAATTCCCGAAGCAGAGAGTTCGTCGGAACTGCCTCACCCGGCATTCCCACAAAATAATCAAAGAATTTCAGCAGACGTTTTGCTTCATGATACTCTGGCTCTTCCGGTGAAATTCCAAATAAAAGCGGTTCTGCATAAATCTTTAACACTGCAAGTTCATAAATCAAAGCAGAGTTAAACATCACATCGGCACTTTCCTGATATGGAAAGATATTTGCCTCTTCTCCTCTTCGTACCGAGTTCCACATGGCAATGGTATCTTTTGCGGAAGTCCCTCTGGTTCGTGCATCTCTTACTATTCTGCGGATTAAACGACCGTCGGTTGTCGGAATCCGGTTGTGTTCATCTACATTTAACTGGGTCAGCGCACTGACATAGATTTTAAATTTATTTTCTTTTGGAAGTGTCTCACTTAACTTATCGTTTAAGCAGTGGATTCCTTCGATGACCAGAATATCCGACTCTTCCAGTTTCAGGGAATTTCCCTTGTATTCCCGTTTTCCGGTTTTAAAATTATAAGTTGGAATTTCTACTTCTTCTCCACGAAGCAGCGCATTCATGTCATTATTAAACTGTTTGACATCAATTGCCTCTAAACATTCAAAATTATAATTTCCCTCTTCATCAAGCGGGGTATGTTCCCGATTAACAAAATAATTATCTACGGCAATCGGATGAGGCTTTAGTCCATGTGCCGATAACTGAATCGACAAACGATGAGAAAATGTTGTTTTTCCGGAAGAGGATGGACCGGCTATCATAATAAATTTTTTATGACCTGCCTCTACAATCTGGTCTGCAATTTTCGCAATCTTTCCTTCCTGCAAAGCTTCTGCAATCAGAATCAATTCATTTGCCCCCTGATGTGTAATCTGATTATTTAAATCACCAACGGTCTCTGTGCGCATCATTTTGCCCCAGATATTTGCTTCTTTCTGCACCTGGAAAATCTTCTGGTGAGGTTCAAACGCCGGTACAATTTCAGGGTCTTTTCTTTCCGGAAGCTGAAGCACAAATCCATCATCATAAGGATATAAATCAAAATATTTGATATAACCGGTATGATGAACCATAAATCCATAGAAATAATCTTCAAATTCCTCAATGCTGTAAATATTTACTCTTGAAACCCTGCGGTAACGGAACAGATTTTCTTTATCATACATTTTATGTTTATGAAACAGGGAAATCGCCTCGTCGGTTCCAACACTGCGTTTCATTACCGGAATTTTCTTTTCTACCAGTTCCAGCATATACTCTTTTACTTTCAAAAGAAAGTCTTCAGTAATTGCAACATCGCCATCCACAGTCACATAATATCCCGAACTGACTGCATAATGGATAACTGCTTTTTTAATCTTATCATGCCCTGCTACATTATACAGTGCCTTTAATAACAGTAAAATTGCACTGCGCTTATAGGTCTTATGACCAATCTCATCTGCTGTTGTGATAAATTCCAGCGTTCCATCCTGTTTGAGCCTCTTATGCAGTTCCCGTAACTTTCCATCTTTCATCACAAGCACAATCGGATATTTTGTCGCACCTTCATACTCTTTTACAATCTCTGCATAAGTAATCCCCATCGGATACTCTCTTGTCTTTCCAAGAATTTTTACTGTAACGGTCTTTTTCTCCATAATGTCCGCCTCCTGTTAAGTCCTATCAGAACGCTTTTTCTAACTATAACTACAGCACCTTAAAAGGATGAACCACCTGCATTTTCTCTATTTCCAGTTCTCCTCCAAGTGCCTGAAGCTCTTTTTCCATATAGTCCATAAAAATATACTCTGTACCATAATGTCCGGCATCAATAATACATACATCCTGTGCTACTGCATCAATTGCAAAATGATAATCCGCATCTCCGGTTACATAGACATCTGCCTGATGTTTCAGCACTTCTTTTATCAGGCTCTTTCCTGAACCGGTACAGACTGCCACTTTCTGTACTTCTTTTTCCAAATCTCCATAAACTGTCACAGATGGCAATTTTAACTGTGTTTTTACAAAATCTGCACACTCTTTCAGGCTCATTTTCTGTGCCAGATTTCCCACTCTGCCAAGACCTTCTGTCCTCATTGCATCACTGTAAGTCACTTCAAGGATTTCTCTGTCTTTTAAGTTCAGAAAATCCGCTGATAAGTCTGCCATTCCGAGGATATCAAAATTTGTATGCATCGCATAATAACTTATGTCATGCTGAATCATTTTTATGATTCTTCTGCCGATAAAATTATCTGTTGTTACTTTTTTCATCGCCGAAAAAATCAGCGGATGATGCGTAATTATCATGTCTGCCTGTTCTTTTATAGCCATCTCTAATGATTCATCTGTCACATCTAACGCAAGAAAAATTTTATGCACTTCTTTCTCTTTGTCTCCGACTAAAAGCCCTACATTATCCCAGCTTTCAGCAAAATCCGGTGCATATTTTTGTTCCAATGACTCGATTATCTCTTTACACTTCATATTCTTTTAATGCCTCTTTTGCATAATTTAAATCTATTTCGATTTCTTTTTGGCGTGCCTTTGCGGTCTTTGTATTTGCTGACTCTAAGCGTGCTTTTACCGTTTCCAAAGACTTTTGTTCTTTCAATAAAAACTGATAGAGCACTTGATTTTTTTCTTCTAAGAGTCCCTTTCCAAAACGGTAATCTATCTCCCGCGCATAAGACTCTCTGCCTTTTCTCGCCTTCATCATTGGATAATATTTGCCATCTTCCAAGACCATTTTTTCCTGCTCGATACAATATCCTTTTTGGTGAAGAAACCGGCGGAAATGTGCCAGTTCAGACTGTGGCTGCAAAATGAGATAGGAGACACTTTTTAATGTCTCCTCTCCCTCTTCTATGATTTTTTCCATTAATGCCCCACCCATTCCGGCAATGACTACGGCATCTGCTTCATTCAGTTTTAATGCACGGACGCCATCGGAAAGACGGGTCGTTATGTATTCCCCCAGCCCGTATTCACGAATATGAATCTCGGCCCGCTCAAGCGGTCCTTTATTCACATCCATGGCAATGGCTTTGGGTATCATGCCTTTCTGATACAGATAAATCGGAATATATCCATGGTCACAGCCTACGTCAGCAATCACACTGCCCTGTTCTACAAAAGAAGCAACTGCTTCTAATCTTTTTGAAATCTGCATCTTTACGCTCTCTTTCTTACTACCCGTTCTTAATCCAGATAATCTTTTAACTTACGGCTTCTGCTTGGATGGCGCAGTTTTCTAAGTGCTTTTGCTTCAATCTGACGGATACGCTCTCTGGTTACGCTGAACTCTTTTCCAACTTCTTCAAGAGTTCTTGCTCTTCCATCATCCAGACCAAAACGCAGGCGCAGAACTTTCTGTTCTCTGTCTGTCAATGTGCTTAAAACCTCTACTAACTGCTCTTTTAACAGTGTAAACGCAGCAGCATCGGCCGGTACCGGAACATTATCATCCTGAATAAAATCTCCAAGGTGACTGTCTTCCTCCTCACCGATTGGTGTTTCAAGAGATACCGGCTCCTGAGAAATTTTTAAAATTTCACGGACACGGTCAACGGACATATCCATTCTTTCTGCAATTTCTTCTGGCTGTGGTTCTCTTCCCAGTTCCTGAAGAAGCTGACGTGAAACACGAATCAGCTTATTGATGGTTTCAACCATATGAACCGGAATACGGATGGTACGTGCCTGGTCTGCAATTGCTCTTGTAATTGCCTGACGAATCCACCAGGTTGCATAAGTAGAGAATTTATAGCCCTTACGATAATCAAACTTTTCAACCGCTTTAATCAGACCTAAGTTTCCTTCCTGAATCAAATCAAGAAACAGCATGCCTCGTCCTACATAACGTTTTGCAATGCTGACTACCAGTCTTAAGTTTGCCTCTGCAAGACGTTTCTTTGCAGCTTCATCTCCCTCTTCCATTCTTTTTGCCAATTCAATTTCCTCTTCTGCACTTAAAAGCGGAACTTTACCGATTTCTTTTAAATACATACGAACAGGGTCTTCAATGCTGACACCTTCCGGAACAGACAAGTCGATATTTTCCATATCCACTTCGTCTTCTTCACTTAAATTTACTTCATCATCATCGCTCAAAAGAAATGTATCATCGGAATCTCCTTCCGGAATACGCAGCACATCAATTCCATAAGCTTCAAGATATTCGTAGAGTTTATCCATTGCATCGGAATCTAATTCCATATCTTTTAACACTTCATTAATTTCTTTGTATTCCAGCACATTTTTCTTCTTTTTGCCCATCTCTACAAGTTCGTGCAGTTTCTCGCTAAATTTTGCCATATTCATTTCCATAATCGTTCCATCCTCTCATAACTTATTTATATCTTTACCTCAATCAAAAGAAATATGCAGTGTGATTTTTCCACTTTCTATTTCTTCCAGACGTTTTCTGGCTTCTAAAAGTTTTTGCAGTCCAATCATATCTGTCGGTGCCAGATTTGACGTCTGATAGGCTATGCTGTCCCGTTTCAATCTGCATACGGCTTCACGAATCGCCTGTTTGCGTTCTTCATCTCCCTCCAAATGCAAAGTTGCGTGAAATAAGGATGTCACTTCCTTTTGTTCTTCACTGTCCGTAAAGCGGTTTAAAAGCTTTGCCGGATTGACTGCGTGTTCTTCTTCATACTGTGCAAACAGCAGCTTTGCAACTTCCTGATACAACGGTGTTGTAAAATCATCCGGCGTAATATAGCCACTTATTGTCTCAAACATTTTTGGATAAGAAGTCAGCCAGGTCAACATCAGTTTTTGGGAAGCTTCTTTTCCACTTTCTTTTTTTCTTGCTTTTTTTCTGTCTGTCAGATTTTCGGCTTTTGGCTGTGTCACTCTCCGACCCGAAAGTGCCATATTGTTTACCATTCTCCGTAAATCTTCCGGCAGAATCTGATATTTTTTTGAAATGCTTTCAATGTAGTTATTTCTTTCAAGTTCCTCTGAAAATTCTAATAACTTTTCTGCAATTGCGCGATAAAACTCGGTTTTGCTTTCCGGGTCATTAAAATCATACTCTTTTTCCAAGACCTGTACCTCAAACAGAAAATAATTCATTGCATTTTCAAGTCGTTTTTCAAACGCTTCCATACCCTCTGCCTTGATAAATTCATCAGGGTCTTTATAAGGTGCCAGATTCACGACTTTCGGTCGAAGTCCCGCTCCTCTTAAAATCGGAATCCCTCTAAGTGCAGCTTTCTGACCGGCTTCATCACTGTCATAAGTTAATAATACTTCTTTTGTATATCTTCTCATCAGACTGGCATGCCCCGAAGTTAAGGCTGTACCGAGTGATGCAACTGCATTGGTAAATCCCGCCTGATGCATGGAAATCACATCCATGTAGCCCTCGCAGACCAGCATGCTCTTTTTCCTGGCCGTCCGGGCCACGTTCAGGCCATAGAGGTTCCGGCTCTTGTCGAAGACTGCCGTCTCCGGGGAGTTCAGATATTTCGGCTTTCCGTCTCCCATGACACGGCCGCCGAAGCCGATGACACGGTTGTTTACGTCCATAATGGGAAAAATGACACGATTCCAGAATTTATCATACATGCCCTTTCTCTCATCTACATTCATAAGCCCGGATTCCCGCAGAAGCTCGTCGGAGACGCCCTGTTTTTTCAGATAAAGATAAAGGTCGTTGCTGTATTTGTTGGAATAGCCAAGGCCGAAGCTTCGGATCGTCTCATCGGAGAGCCGCCTGTTTTTCAGGTATTCCATGGCCTGACGGCCGTTCTCGGTCCGAAGCTGGTAATAATAGTATTTGGCTGCCATCTTGTTCACGTTCAGGATGCGGGTACGAAGATCCTGGGCCCGCCGCTCCTCCTGGGAGTATTCTTTCTCCGGGAGCGTGATGCCTGCCCGCTCCGCCAAGAATTTCATGGCCTCCGGGAAGGAATAATTCTCGTACTCCTGAATAAACGTAAATACGTTTCCACCCGCCCCGCAGCCGAAGCAGTAATACATCTGCTTATCCGGACTTACGGAAAAGGAGGGAGATTTCTCGTTGTGGAAGGGGCAGAGCCCGAAGTAGGAGCTTCCTTTCCGCTGGAGTTTTACATATTCGGAAATGACGCTGACGATGTCATTCCGTGACCGCACCTCCTCGATCACATCTTCTGCATAATACATATCTGTCTTTACACTCCTTCCGTTGTATCCGTATCTTTCTGATTCTATGCTGCCAGTTTTTTCACCCGGGAACCGACTAGCGACTAGTGTGCTGTCTCATTGACTTTCAGTTAAATAACGCAGAATGTTTTTTCATCGACAAGGCGACTGAACGAGGCGATGCGGTGGCATCGTTGAGCGAAGTCAACGCAGTTCGATGGGAAAACAGGCAAGTTATTTAGCGAAATGTCAATGATACAGTACACTAGCCTGCACAATAACCATGAATTTGCTCATGCAAGTATGACTCATTCATGGCTGCCGTCCGGGACTTTTACAGTAAATTTGTATAGGTTTTTTGACAGGTTTGTTGTATAATGGCAATAAGGAAAAGAAAGGGGGACCTAACTATTATGAAAAAGAAATTAGTCCTTGCATTTTTACTCGCAGGAACACTGTCCATGAGTTCCGTTGCTTACGCTTCCGAGGGAGGCCAGACCCTGGGAGAGGTCACAAAAGAAACCGTTGAAGCTCCGGAGGCAGTTGCCGCAGAGACAGAAAGCTCCGGGCCGGTGACGATGGAGAGCGTGGAGGAGACGACGGAAGAAGCGGCTGTGGAAACTACTGAGGAGACGCCGGAGGATGCCACCGAGGAGACTGTTGAGGTTGCCTCAGCAAGAGCTTATACCGACGGAGATGCCGTTGATCTTACGAAAGATGAGCTTATCACAAAGCTGAAAGACGCAGCTGCTGAGATCACAAGCGTGAAGTCAGAACTCATTATGGATATGGTCATCAACATCAATATAGCCGGAGATGATTCCTCCACCGGCATGCAGATGGATATGACCATGAGCGCCAATATGAGCAACGAGGAAATTTTTGAGCCTTACGCTTCTCATCAGAGCGAGACCATGGCCATGAGTATTATGGGCCAGACCGGAAAACAGGTCAGCGAAACCTATATCCGGGAGGAAAACGGAGAGCAGGTAAAATACGAAGGAAGTTCCGATGATGGCAGCCCCATCACCGATTGGGACCGCACCGTCACCTCCGGAGAAAAGCCCGAATTTCTATTCAGCAGTGAAAACCTAAGTGATATGGAAAGTAAGATGGAGCTGAATCTGAAGGATCAGAAGGCAGTGGACAGCGAAGGAACCGAATACTATGTTCTGGAGAGTGCTATAGATCTGTCAAGCGTGGCTGAGGATGCCGAAATGGAGGAAGAGTTTCTGGATCTGGTGAAAAGTCTCCAGGATTCCCTGGGCACCGATATGGAACTGCCGGGTGAACTTACTGTAGATTTTTACATCAATGCCAGCGATTTCCTTCCGTCAGAGATGACCATCGATATGTCCGGAATGAAGGGTGATATGGGAGAGACCGCAGGCGAGGGCACCAGCGCGGAGATGGAATTTACAACCATGGTGGTAAGCTATCGCTGCAGCCAGTACAACGCAATTTCCGAGATTGCTTATCCGGAGGATCTTCCGACGGAGGAGACTTCCGGGGAAGAGCCGGAGGCCATCCAGGATGAAGAGGTTGACACGGAGGAAGTTTCCGAAGCAGGTGAAGATGAGCTTGTCTCTGAGGCCGGCCAGATGGTGGAGAGTGCAGCAGGTTCTCTTGCAGAGGAGCTGGGCGTGAAAGGCATTCAGGAGACCACCGATACCAGCGTGACTTTTACCGACAAAGGTTCCAGGGAAAATCCCGCAGCCATGAACGAGATGGGAAAGGTTTACCTCTACAATGCGATCTCTGATCAGTATGAGCAGGTCGGCCTTACCGTTACCGGTATCACTGATGGCGACGAAGCCACAGAATATGTGGATCAGCTTCTGAATGCGGAGAACAGCTACTACAGCTTCCCGGCCCTGAAAAATTATGAGGAGTACCGGATCGTGAACTACGATCTCTACCTGCCTTCTGATTTTTCCGACGAAGAGTACGGCGTTTATGCTCCCAGCGCTATGATGAGCGTGGTAAGCAAGGATGACGACTGGCTTACCTACAACGACCAGAGCTATTATGCAGCTACCTACGGTCTCTACGAGGATTCAAACAGCTATCATCCCGGCGACACCGTTCACTGCCAGTGCGTGATCGTTATGCCGAAGGATCTTACCGAATATGAGCTGGAATTTGGCCCCTACGGCCTGGATTACTTCTATGTAGCTATCCAGTAAAAACGAAACTAAAGCCCCATGTCTGCCCGGCATGGGGCTTTTTTCAACTTGTTATTTCCTCACCATAATGCTAAAATATCCCTATAATCGGGGCAAAAGACCCAAAATTGCTACGGAAAATTTTTGGAAGAAGGAGAAAACGCATGCTGACAGAAGCAAAACTTCGGAAGAGGGTTTATGAAGCGACATTCAAGAGAGGTTCCAGCCTTTTCAATGCGGGAGGCGTGTTGGAAATGGAGGAAGAAGATCAGGGAGACCGGATGCTGATCCGCGCAAAAGTACAGGGAAGCGGAAGCAGAGCCTATGATGTGGAGCTGCTGATGGATGAATCGGAGGACAAGATTCTGGACTACGACTGCGAATGCCCGGCCTACGCTTCTTTTTCCGGCATGTGCAAGCACTGCGTAGCGACTCTTCTGGAGCTGATCCACCAGAACGAGCCAGAATACAGCCCAAAACGGCTGTCTGACTTTCTTCCTTTTTCAGATGGAAAGACTTCCGCGCCTAAAAGCCAGAATCCGGATCTCGACGCTCTTTTAAGGGCGCTGGGAGTGACCAGAGCCTCCGAGCTTCCAAACGCTCCTTCGCGGACCAGCCCGGAACTGCCCGTAAGGACTCCCGCCCGTAAAAAACTGGAGAGCACCCCTGGCCTTCAGGAGCTGATCCGTCCCTATCTTCTCAGTGACAGCGAAAATCCCATGCAGCGGATCGAAAGCGAGGTTGAGCTGGAGCCGCGCCTTTCCTTCATCGGCGATCAGCTGAAGGTTTCCTTTAAGATCGGTATCACCCAGAAATATGTGCTCAAGGATCTGCGGGAATTTCTGAACCATGTCACGACGGAGAGTAATTACCGCTATGGGAAAAAGCTGGAGTTTCTCCACCGGGAGGAGGCCTTTACGGAGAAGGCCAGAGCGTGGCTTGCCTTTATCCGAAAGCTTCTGCCTAACGAAAACACCTATACCGGTCGGTATGCTTCCTACTATGGCTTGCGGGCGAGAGAGGACGAATATCTGGAGATCGACAAGAGCCATATGGATGAGTTGATGGCTCTTCTTGAAGGGGAGGTTTTCAATGGCGTTTTCTTAGGGTGCCAGGCTGAGAGCTGGATCATCCGGGATGAAATGCCGGATTTCGGGGCGACGCTGAAGCAGAAAGCGGACGGAGCCGTCTTTAATCTGCGCCGTTTCATCCATATGGAGGGCGAGCATTATCTGTATTTTCCGAAGGAAGGCATCATTCGCCGGGTGGACAAGGGCGTTTTCGGAAAAGCGCTGGGCTTTTTCCTTCTCGTGGAGGACAGTGAGCAGAACGGCTGCAACATTTCCCGAAATGATCTTCCCATCGTTCTTGAGGAGCTTCTTCCGGAGCTTGAAAAGGCCATCCCTGTGAAAATGCAGACGGCGCTGGAGGTTTTCATTCCGGATACCCCGGAGTTTCAGTTTTATCTGGATATGCCTCAGCGGGATCTCATCGTCTGCAAGGGCTACGCGGTCTATGGGGAGGAGCGCTATTCCATTTTTTCCGGCTCGAATCCGTACGCCGGAGGGACGGTGAAGCGGAGCTGGAAAGAAGAGCGAAAGGCCAGAGAACAGGCGGCTGCCTTTTTCAGTGCCTACGACCGGGCGACGGGCGAGATGGCTCTGGACGGGGAAAAAGCCTGCTATGAGTTTCTGGCGGAGAAGCTTCCTCACTTAAAAGAACTCGGCGAGGTTTTTATCACGGACAAGATGAAGGCAGTGAAGATCCGCTCCCTGCCTCAGATCAACGTGGGTCTTTCAATTTCCGGCAACCTCTTAAGCCTGACTCTCGATACGGAGCTTCCGATGGAGGAACTGGCGGAGCTTCTCTCCAAATATGACCGGAAGAAAAAGTATTACCGCCTGAAAAACGGCGAGTTCATTGAGTATGACCAGGACAGCTTAAATTCGGTCAGTGATATGCTCCAC